>Ga0255170_1000194_pt1 | contig 29754 bp, 25 predicted proteins | sample Atl_Yuk_RepA_8d_FD_186015 | JGI IMG/M metagenome (GOLD analysis project Ga0255170, IMG submission 186015) | Freshwater microbial communities from Altamaha River, Georgia, United States - Atl_Yuk_RepA_8d | ecosystem: Environmental > Aquatic > Freshwater > River | place: USA: Georgia | collected...
TGAGCACCACCAAAGCTGCAATCGACCAACGTGCCATCAGTTTGTGTTCGTGTTGAGGGGGCGCACGCTGACTTCCGAACTGTCGATCAGCCGCTCACCCCCGGCTTGCTGCAATCGTAGCGCACCCGTCGGGCCGACGCCGAGTGCCATTCCACTGTGGCCATCGCTGGTGTGGACCTCGCGCCCGCGCAGCACGTCGCGGACCTCAAAGCGCGCCTGCAAGGGCGCAAAGCCGTGCTGTTCAAAGTCCTGCAGGGTGCGCACCAGCGCGGGCATCAGGCGAAGCAGGGTCGCGCCGGCACTGGCTTCGGGCCAGAGCTCGGTCAAAGCCGCCGGGGGTGTGGACAGGCCTTCGGCCGGCCGGGGCCGGATGTTGATGCCGATGCCGACGACGACCTGGCTGCGCCCGCCAGCGGTAGCGGCTTCGATCAGGATGCCGGCGAGCTTGCGGTCCTGCCACCAGAGGTCGTTGGGCCATTTGAGGCCGATGTCCGGGTGCAGACTCTCCGCCACCGCCAGCCCCACGGCCAGCGACAGACCGGACCAGTCGCGCGGCGAGAACGGCAGCCCCAGCGAAAAGGTGAGCGAGTCACCCACCGCGCTTTGCCAGGGGCGGCCCAGCCGGCCGCGACCAGCGGTTTGCCGCTCGGCCACCAGCAGCGTGGGCTCGGTGCGGCCAGCACGGGCGCGGCGCATGAGTTCGGTGTTGGTCGAATCGATCTCGGGCAGGACCTCGACGGTGAAGCCAGGCAACAAGGGGGAGATTTGCTCCCAGATCGATTCGGCAGGCCAGAGTTCCATGGTGTTCAGCAGCGAGGCAGGCCCGGGGCATCGGGGACCGTGATCGGCACAGTGGGCAGCGGCGGGTTCCTCATAAGCCGCTTCGCGTCACAAATCGTCACCCGCCGCTGCCCACTGCACCGACCACGGTTGTGGTGCATCAGGTCTTTTTGGTCTTTTTCTGACTCGGGATCTTCGGCGTGGCCGGCCGGCGCTTGGGCGCCAGCAGCGTGCCACGGCACTTTTTGGCGCCGCACCAGCAGGGGTACTCGGCCTTGAGCTTTTTCGTGTACGGCTCGTCGATGATCAGGCCATAGTCGTAGTTGAGCTCTTCACCGGCTGCAATGTTGCGCAGCGCCTTGATGAAGATGCGGTCGTTTTCCTCGTCGGCTTCGCAGTTCGGGTCGCAGCTGTGGTTGATCCAGCGCGAGGAGTTGCCGCCGTACAGCGCGTCGATCACCCGGTCCTCATTCACATGGAAATAGAAGGTGTGGTTCGGGTCGCTGGGGTCGTGTGGGTGGCGGTCCTGGGCTTCGTCCCAGGTGATGACCTCGCCCACGTACTCGATGATGGTCTCGCCTTCGGCAATGTCCTGCAGGGCAAACACGCCCTTGCCGTGCACCCCGGAGCGGCGCACCTGGATGCGTCGGCTGGACGCCGGGGCCTTGGGGGTGGCTTTCGGGGCAGCCTTTCTGGCGGGGGTGCGGGGTGCAGGGGTTTTGGCCACGGTTCAAAAATTTGTTATGTTGAATTCATGCATGTGCGCGTGTGCGCGCATGTGCGTGCGCGTGTACAGGCATGCGCGCACGCGAGAAACGGATTGTATAGAGCAGGATTGCCAAGATTTATGAAGACACTGGTCATTGCAGAAAAGCCCTCGGTGGCGCAAGACATCGTGCGCGCCCTCACGCCCGTGGCGGGCAAGTTCGAGAAACACGACGACCATTTCGAAAACGACCAGTACGTCGTCACCAGCGCGGTGGGTCATCTGGTCGAGATCCAGGCGCCCGAGCAGTACGACGTCAAGCGCGGCAAGTGGAGCTTTGCCAACTTGCCCGTCATCCCGCCGCACTTTGACCTCAAGCCCGTGGACAAGACCAAGAGCCGCCTGAGCGCCGTGGTCAAACAGGCCAAGCGCAAGGACGTGACGGCGCTGGTCAACGCCTGTGACGCGGGCCGCGAGGGCGAGTTGATCTTCCGCCTGATCGAGCAGTACGCGGGTGGCGCCAAGCCCCTGGGCAAGCCGGTCAAGCGCCTGTGGCTGCAGTCGATGACGCCGCAGGCCATTCGCGAGGGCTTTGACAACCTGCGCAGCGAGCAGCAGATGCAGGGCCTGGCCGATGCCGCGCGCAGCCGCTCCGAGGCCGACTGGCTGGTGGGCATCAACGGCACGCGCGCCATGACCGCGTTCAACTCGCGCGACGGCGGTTTCTTTTTGACCACCGTGGGCCGCGTGCAGACGCCCACGCTGGCCGTTGTCGTTGAGCGCGAAGAGCAGATCCGCAAGTTCGTGAGCCGCGACTATTGGGAAATCCACGCGAGCTTCCTGGCCGAAGCCGGTGAATACGGCGGCAAGTGGTTTGATCCGGCCTGGAAGCAGGACGCAGAAGACAAGGAAAAGAAGGCCGACCGCCTGTGGGACGCACGCCGCGCCATCGAGATTGCCGACGCCGTGCGCGGCAAGGCCGTCACGGTCACAGAAGAGTCCACGCCCAAGACCGAGGCTTCGCCCGGCCTGTTTGACCTGACCAGCCTGCAGCGCGAGGCCAACGGCCGCTTTGGCTTTTCGGCCAAGACCACGCTGGCGCTGGCGCAAAGCCTGTACGAAAAACACAAGGCCCTGACCTACCCGCGAACCGACTCGCGCCACCTGCCCGAAGACTATGTGCCGGTGGTCAAGCAAACCTTCGAGATGCTGGCGGACAAAGGTTTCCAGCACCTGCAGCCGCACGCCCTGACAGCGCTCAACAACAACTACATCCGCAAGATCCCGCGCGTGTTCGACAACAGCAAGGTCTCGGACCACTTCGCCATCATCCCCACGTTGCAGGCGCCCAGTGGTTTGAGTGAAGCCGAGTTCAAGCTGTATGACCTGGTGGTCAAGCGCTTCATGTCGGTCTTCTTCCCCAGCGCGCAGTTCATGGTGACCACGCGAATCAGCCAAGTTCAAGGTCACCACTTCAAGAGCGTGGGCAAGGTGTTGGTCAACCCCGGCTGGCAGGCCATCTGGGGCAAGGAAGCCGAAAAAGAAGGCGATGAAAACGCCAAGATGCTGGTGGCCGTGAAACCGGGCGAGATGGTGCGCACCGAAAGCGCCGAGGCCAAGGGACTCAAGACGCGCCCGCCGGCCCGCTATTCCGAAGCCACGCTGCTGGGCGCCATGGAAGGCGCGGGCAAGCTGGTGGACGACGACGAGCTGCGTGAAGCCATGCAGGAAAAAGGCCTGGGCACGCCTGCCACGCGCGCGGCCATCATCGAAGGCCTGCTCAACGAAAAATACATGCTGCGCGAAGGCCGCGAGCTGATCCCGACCGCCAAGGCCTTTCAGCTCATGACGCTGCTGCGCGGCCTGCAGGTGGAAGAACTGTCGCGCCCCGAACTCACGGGTGAATGGGAATACAAGCTCGCGCAGATGGAGCAGGGCAAGCTCAGCCGCGGCCAGTTCATGGCCGAGATCGCGGCCATGACCGAACGCATCGTCAAGAAGGCCAAGGAATACGACCGCGACACCGTGCCGGGCGACTACGCCACCCTGTCGGCGCCCTGCCCAAAGTGCGGCGGCGTCGTCAAGGAAAACTACCGCCGCTTTGCCTGTTGCGGTGCCGATGGCGCCAGCGAAGGCTGCGGCTTCTCCTTCACCAAGTCCCCCGGTGGACGCACGTTCGAGATCGCCGAGGCCGACCAGTTCCTGCGCGACCAGAAGATCGGCCCGCTCGAAGGCTTCCGCTCCAAGGCGGGCTGGCCTTTTGTGGCCGAGCTGGCGCTCAAGTTCAACGAAGAAGAAGCCCAGTGGAAACTCGAGTTTGACTTTGGCGACGATGGCAAAGACGAGGACACCGGCGAGATCGTGGATTTTGCGGCGCAGCAAAGCCTGGGCCACTGCCCCAAGTGCGGCAGCCCGGTGTTCGAGCACGGCAGCAACTATGTGTGCAGCAAGGCCGTGCCCACCCACGAGCACCCGACACCCAGCTGCGACTTCAAGAGCGGCCAGATCATCCTGCAGCAGCCCATCGAACGCGAGCAATTCAGCAAATTGCTGGCCACCGGCAAGACCGACTTGCTCGACAAGTTCGTGAGCAACCGCACGCGCCGCAGCTTCAAGGCCATGCTGGCCTGGAACCCCGAAGAGGGCAAGGTCGGCTTCGAGTTTGAGCAGCGCGAGGGCAAGTACCCGGCGCGCAAGGCGGCGGCCAAAAAGACGCCGTTTGGCAAGGCCGCCACCAAAACCGCAGCCAAAACCGCCAAGGCCCCCGCAGCCAAGAAAGCGCCAGCCGCCAAAAAAGCCGCTGCCGAAAAGGCCCCCCGCAAGGCCGCTGTGGGCACGCTCAAACCCAGTGCAGCCCTGGCTGCCGTGATCGGCGACGGGACCTACGCCCGCACCGAAGTGGTCAAGAAAATCTGGGACTACATCAAGGCCAATAACCTGCAAGACGCCGCCAACAAACGCGCCATCAACGCCGATGGCAAGCTGCGCGAGGTTTTCGGCAAGGACCAGATCACCATGTTCGAACTTGCGGGGATTGTGGGCAAGCACCTGGGCTGAGGCGTCGTGCTCCGGCGCAAGCTGGAGCCCAATTGCGCGCAGGCGACAGACGCTGGCACTCAGTCGCTTTCAGAATGGGTGTTTTCATTCCCACTCCTGAAAGAGACACCATGAAACACATCGGTTTTGTCGGCGCTTCCGGCCTGATGGGCCACGGCATGGCCAAGAACATCCGGGCCAAGGGCTTTGAGTTGTCGATCACGGTGCACCAGCGGCTGGACCCGGTCCAGGACTTGCTGGCTGCAGGCGCCAAACGGGTCACCAGCCATGCCGATCTGGCCGTCTGTGAAGCGGTGGTGATCTGCGTGACCGGTTCACCCCAGGTCGAGGCGGTGGTGGCTGGGCCGAACGGCCTGCTCTCGAAGGCCCGCCCGGGCCTGATCGTGATCGACACCTCCACCAGCGAGCCCGATTCCACGCGCCGCCTCGCCGCCCTGTGCGCCGAGAAAGGCGTGATTTATGTGGACGCGCCGCTTACCCGCACCCCGGTCGAGGCCGAGCAGGGACGCCTGAACACCATGGTGGGCGCGAGCAACGAGGTGTTCGAGAAGATTTCACCGCTGCTGCAGACCTACTGCGAGAACGTTTTCCACGTGGGCGATACGGGCGCGGGCCACATCGTCAAGCTGCTCAACAACTTCGTGTCGCAGGCCATTTGTACGGCCACCGCCGAAGCCTTTGCCGTGGGCACCAAGGCCGGCGTGGACGTGCGCCAGCTGGTGCGTGTGGTGTCGGTGGGCGGCGCCAACTCGGGCCTGTTCCAGTCCATGGCCAAGACGCTGGACGGCGACTTCACGGGCCTGAAGTTCGAGCTGAACAACGCCGCCAAGGACCTGCGTTACTACTGCCACCTGACCGAGGGCGTGAAGGCCCATTCGCAGATCGGTGCCAGCGTGCACCAGGCCCTGAACCTGGCCGCCGCGCTGGGCTACGGCAGCGAGCTGGTGCCTTCGCTGGTGAAGGCCCAGTACCGCCTCAACGGACTGAAGATCGGCGAAAACTGAGCGGCTGACGCGGCCTTCAGCGGCCGATGACGCGGGCCATCTCCAGACACTTGTTGGAGTATCCCCATTCGTTGTCGTACCAGGCCATGAGCTTGACGAAGGTGCTGTCCAGGGCCATGCCGGCGTCGGCGTCGAACACGCAGGTGGCGCTCTCGCCGCGGAAATCGGTGGACACCACCTTGGACTCGGTGTAGGCCAGCACGCCCTGGAGCGCGCCCTGGCTTTGCGCCTTCATTTCGGCGCAGATCTCGGCGTAAGTGGCCGGTGTGGCCAGCTCGGCCGTCAGGTCCACCAGCGACACATCGCTGGTGGGCACACGCACCGAGCCGCCCGTGAGCTTGCCGTTGAGCGCCGGGATCACCTTGCCCACCGCCTTGGCCGCGCCGGTGCTGCTGGGGATGATGTTTTCCAGAATGCCACGACCGCCGCGCCAGTCCTTGTTGCTGGGGCCGTCCACGGTTTTCTGTGTGGCGGTGGTGGCGTGCACGGTGGTCATCAGGCCGCGCCGGATGCCCCATTTGTCATGCAGCACCTTGGCCAGCGGGGCCAGGCAGTTGGTGGTGCAGCTGGCGTTGCTGATGATGGCCTCACCGGCATAGGCGCTGTGGTTCACGCCGTAGACGAACATGGGCGTGTCGTCTTTGGATGGCGCCGACAGGATCACCTTCTTGGCGCCTGCGGCCAGGTGCTTGCCGGCGCTGTCCTTGTCGAGGAAGAGGCCGGTCGACTCGATCACCACATCGGCGCCGACCTCGTTCCACTGGAGGTTGGCCGGGTCGCGCTCCTGCGTGAGGCGGATGCGGCGGCCGTTGACGATGAGGGTGCTGCCCTCGACCGCAATCGAGCCCGCAAAGCGGCCGTGCACGCTGTCGAATTCGAGCATGTAGGCCAGGTACTCGGGCTCGAGCAGGTCGTTGATGCCGACGATCTGGATGTCGTCGCCGAAGTTCTGCACTGCGGCGCGAAACACCATGCGGCCGATGCGGCCAAAACCGTTGATGCCAAGCTGGATCGCCATGTCTGTTCTTTCTCGTGAGGACGGAAGTAACCGATCTCCCACAGTTTATGAAATAAAGTTACAACCGGGCAAGCCGCAGGGATTTGTTCCGGTTTAGTAACTTCATGCCGGAGGTGCCAAAAACAGTCCCGGGCAAGGCCGTCATGCGCTCATTACCATTGGGGTGTCCACTTTGCGGAAACCTTGTCATGAAAACAGTCCTAGGCATCTACAGCAACCCCCATGGCCATTGGGTGGGCGACGGTTTCCCGGTGCGTTCCCTGTTCGACTACCAGGGGCTGGGCCGCGAACTCAGCCCGTTTCTGATGCTCGACTACGCAGGTCCTGCTGACTTTGCGCCTGCTGTTCGCCCGCGTGGCGTGGGCCAGCACCCGCACCGCGGTTTCGAGACCGTCACCATCGTCTATGAAGGTGAAGTGGCGCACCGCGACTCCACGGGACAGGGCGGCGTGATCGGCCCGGGCGATGTGCAGTGGATGACGGCGGGAGCCGGCATCCTGCACGAGGAATTCCATTCCGAAACGTTCACCCGGCAGGGCGGACGCCTGCACATGGTCCAGCTTTGGGTCAATTTGCCGGCCAAGGACAAGATGACGCCGCCCGGCTACCAGGCTGTTCTGGACAAAGACATTGCGCGTGTGCCGCTGGAAGGGGGGGCCGGCGAGGTGCGCGTGATTGCCGGCACCTTCGGTCAGACGGCTGGGGCGGCCCGCACCTTCTCGCCCATGCAGGTGCTGGATCTGAACCTGAAAGCCGGACACACCGTACATCTGCCCGTGCAGCAGGGCTGGAACACCGCGCTGGTGCTGCTGGACGGAAAAGTCGCTGTGGCCGGCGAAGATGCCGCCGGTCCCGCGCAACTGGTGGTGCTGTCGCAGGAGGGCGACGTGTTGGCGCTGCAAGCCCGCAGCGATGTGAAAGCGCTGCTGCTCAGCGGCCAGCCGCTGAACGAGCCCATCGTGGGCCACGGTCCTTTCGTGATGAACACGACGCAGGAAATCCGGCAGGCGATCATGGATTTCAACAGCGGGCAGTTCGGGCGGATGCCGGGCTGAAGCCGCCGTCTGGCCTGAGCGCTTAAAATCAGGCCTTCCCCAAGGAGCGTTGCAGCCTGTCGCCCACTCGGCGCATCAGGTCAGGCTTGGGGCTTGTCCTGTGCCAACGACGCTCACCTGTGCCCCTGAAGGTGAGTCCCGTGTCTGTTGCTGTGTCCGTCCCCCCCATGAAGCTGTCCGGCCTGGAGCCTGTCTCCATCGGCGAGGGCAGCCTGTTTGTCAACGTGGGCGAGCGCACCAACGTGACCGGCTCCAAGGCCTTCGCGCGCATGATCCTGAATGGCCAGTACGAAGAGGCGCTGGCCGTGGCGCGCCAGCAGGTCGAAAACGGTGCCCAGGTGATCGACATCAACATGGACGAGGCCATGCTCGACAGCCAGGCGGCCATGGTGCGCTTTCTGCAGCTGATCGCGTCCGAGCCCGACATTGCCCGCGTGCCGATCATGGTGGACTCGTCCAAGTGGTCGGTGATCGAGGCCGGCCTGCAGTGCATCCAGGGCAAGGGCATCGTCAACTCCATCAGCATGAAAGAAGGCGTTGACGAGTTCAAGCGCCAGGCCAAGCTGATCAAGCGCTACGGCGCGGCCGCGGTGGTGATGGCGTTTGACGAGAAGGGTCAGGCCGACACTTACGCACGCAAGATCGAGATCTGCGAGCGCGCCTACCGCATCCTGGTCGACGAGGTGGATTTCCCGCCCGAGGACATCATCTTCGACCCCAACATCTTCGCCATTGCCACCGGCATCGAAGAGCACAACAACTACGCGGTGGACTTCATCGAAGCCACGCGCTGGATCAAGCAGAACCTGCCGGGCGCCAAGGTCAGTGGTGGCGTGTCCAACGTCAGTTTCAGCTTCCGTGGCAACGACCCGGTGCGCGAAGCCATCCACACCGTGTTCCTGTACCATGCGATCAAAGCGGGCATGGACATGGGCATCGTCAATGCCGGCATGGTGGGGGTGTACGACGATCTGGAGCCCACCCTGCGTGAGCGGGTGGAAGACGTGGTGCTCAACCGCAGGCCTGACGCCGGCGAGCGGCTGGTGGAGATCGCCGAGAGCGCCAAAGGCGCCGCCAAGGACGACAGCAAGAAACTGGAATGGCGCAGCGGCAACGTCAATGAGCGCCTGTCGCACGCGTTGGTGCACGGCATCACCGACTTCATCACCGAAGACACCGAAGAGGCCTACCGCGCTGTGCTGGCCCAGGGCGGTCGCCCGCTGCATGTGATCGAAGGCCCGCTGATGGACGGCATGAACGTGGTCGGCGACCTGTTCGGTCAGGGCAAGATGTTCCTGCCGCAGGTGGTCAAGAGCGCCCGCGTGATGAAGCAGGCCGTGGCGCACCTGGTGCCCTACATCGAGGAAGAAAAGCGCCAGCAGGAAGCGGCCGGTCAGGACGTGAAGTCCAAGGGCAAGATCGTGATCGCCACCGTCAAGGGCGATGTGCACGACATCGGCAAGAACATCGTGACCGTGGTCCTGCAGTGCAACAACTTTGACGTGGTCAACATGGGCGTGATGGTGCCCTGCCATGAAATCCTGGCCAAGGCCAAGGAAGAAAACGCGGACATCATCGGCCTGTCGGGCCTGATCACGCCCAGCCTCGAAGAGATGCAGTACGTGGCGGGCGAGATGGAAAAGGACCCGTATTTCCGAGAGCGCCAGATGCCGCTGCTGATCGGCGGCGCCACCTGCTCGCGCGTGCACACCGCCGTCAAGATCGCGCCCAACTACAGCGGCCCGGTGGTGTACGTGCCCGATGCTTCTCGCAGTGTGGGTGTGGCCCAGGGCCTGCTGGGTGAGGGCCGTGATGCGTATGTGGCCGAGCTCAACGCCGACTACGACAAGGTGCGTGCCTTGCATGCCGGCAAGAAGCAGACGCCCCTGTGGCCGCTGGCCAGGGCCCGCGCCAATGCCTGGCTGCCTACTCCCGTTCGCCCTCAGTCCACCACCGTTCACCCTCAGTCCACCACCGTTCACCCTGAGCTTGTCGAAGGGCATCCCCCGGCTTCGACAAGCTCAGCCCGAACGGTGGGTGATTCAACCCGAAAGGTGCTGGCATGGCAGGGTTACACGCCCAAGGCGCCCAAATTCATTGGCCGGCGCGTGTTCAAGAACTTTGATCTGGCCGAGCTGGCGCAGTACATCGACTGGGGCCCTTTCTTCCAGACCTGGGACCTGGCTGGACCTTACCCGGCCATCCTGCAAGACGAGGTGGTGGGCGAGCAGGCGCGCAAGGTGTTTGCCGATGCCAAGGCGATGCTGCAAAAAATCATCGATGGCCGCTGGCTCACGGCCAACGCCGTGGTGGGCCTGTTCCCGGCCAATGCGCAGGGCGACGACATCGTGTTTTACGCCGACGAAGCCCGCAGCCAGCAGGCCATGACCTGGCATGGCCTGCGCCAGCAGACCGAAAAGCAGACGATTGACGGCGTGACCCGCCCCAGCCGCTGCCTGTCTGACTTTGTCGGCCCGCAAGGCGTACAGGATTACGCGGGCATGTTCGCGGTGACGGCGGGCATTGGCGCCGACAAGCGTGCCCAAGCGTTTGAAGCCGCGCACGACGACTACAGCGCCATCATGCTCAAGGCCCTGGCCGACCGCCTGGCCGAAGCCTTTGCCGAATACCTGCACCAGCGGGTGCGCACCGACCTGTGGGGCTATGCCGAAGGTGAAGCCTTGTCCAACGAAGACCTGATCGCCGAGAAGTACCAGGGCATCCGCCCCGCGCCGGGCTACCCGGCCTGCCCCGACCACAGCGCCAAGCGGGACCTGTTCAAGGTGCTGCAGTGCGAAGAGATCGGCATGGGCCTGACCGAGAGCCTGGCCATGACGCCGGCCGCGAGTGTGAGCGGCTTCTACATCGCGCACCCCGAGGCGCAGTACTTCAACGTGGGCAAGATCGGTGAGGACCAGGTGCAGGACCTGGCCGTGCGCAGTGGCGTGCAAGTGCAGGACCTGCAGCGCCTGCTGGCGCCCAACCTCTGAACGCCCCATGTCCGTCCCGCCCAGCTTCTGGACGGCCTGCGGCCACCAGCACCTGAACCGCAACGCGCGCGGCTGGCTGCAGCCCACGCCCGACTACTGGCGGCTGTGGCTGCATCGGCCCGAGCTGGCACTGGTGCCTGAATCCTGCCCTGCCGAAAAACAGCTGCACCAGTCCCTGCTCAACGCGCCGGACCGCGCGGTTGCGCTCGCAGAGCTGGACGCCATCGCAGACGAGGACGCCCGCCAGAACTACCAACTCTTCCTGCGCTTTCGTGACGAGGTGGAAAGCGCGGGTTCGCTGGAGTCGGCCTACATGGCCTGGATGCACCGCGGCCGCATCGAACTGCCGCCGCTCTTCATCGATCTGGTGGTGCAGGCCATCGCCTGCAATGTCCTGCGTGGCGTTGATGACGCCTGGGCCTGGCGCGCTGCCGAGCTGCTGTTCCGGCGCCAGCGCATCACCGTGCAGGAGGACCGCGTGCTGGCCGGTGACAGCGACACGCTCGATGCCCTGCAGGCCACGGGCGGCCTGGGCGAGATGGGCCGCCTGCTCATGGAAGCCGGTGCCCCCCTCAAGGCGGTCGATGTGAAGGTGCTGCACGCCGACAACGCCCAGCACTACTTCGCCCAGCGCGAGGGTCTGGGCCGTTACGCCTTTTTGCTCGACCTGACGCACGAAATCCAGAACAAGCTGCCGCATGGCCTGATCCTGAACATGGTGAACGCCCGCTCGGGGCTAAAGGCCCTGTCATTTGTGCTGGCGCGTTGGGTGCAGCATTTCCTGGGTGTGGCGGTGCAGATCGAACCGGTGCAACAAGTCGACGACCCGGCCTGGCGCTGGCATGTGGGGCTGGACGCCACGGCCACCGCCTTGCTCAACGACCTGTACCAGGGCCAGACGCTCGACGCCCGGCGCCAGCAGCAACTCATCAGCCTGTTCACGCTGCGTTTTGCCGACCCGCAGGCTATGCGCACCGACGTGCGCGGTAAACCGGTCTACCTCGGTCTGGCCATGGACGCGCAGGGCCTGCTCAAGCTCAAGCCGCAAAACCTGCTGATCAACCTGCCTTTGGCCAAAGCCGTCTGAAAAGGGTTTCAGGGTCTTCCCGCGGGTCGTCGCATGGATGACAGACAGGCCGGGACACTGCCGCGAGGCTGTGCGCTCCACCTGATGAGGAGACTTTCATGGACTCGTTGTTGTCTCGCGCGGCCGTCCTGCGCCGCACAGCCCTGACCCTGCTGGCGGGCACACTGGCCCTGACGCTGGGGGTTTCTGCCAGCGCCCAGAACTACCCCAACAAACCGATCCGTCTGGTCGTCACCTTCCCCTCGGGCGGTGCGCCCGACATCCTGGCCCGCCTCTTCAGTGAAAAGGCCCAGTTGGGCCAGCCGGTGGTGGTGGACAACAAGCCGGGCGCGGGCGGCAACATCGGCGCGGACTTCGTGGCCAAGTCGGCGGGCGATGGCTACACCCTGGTGCTGGGCACGGTGGGCACGCATTCGATCAACGGCTCGCTCTACGAGAAGATGCCCTACGACATGGTCAAGAACTTCTCGCCCGTGTCCCTCATCGCTTCGGCGCCCAACCTGCTGGTGGTCAACAACAATGTGCCCGTCAAGACGGTGCCCGAGTTCGTGGCCTACCTCAAGGCCAACCCCAACAAGCTCTCGTTCGGCTCGCCGGGCGTGGGCACCTCGGTGCATGTGTCGGGCGAACTCTTCAAGTCCATGACCGGCACCCAGATGACCCATGTGCCCTACAAGGGCCGGCAGTTCGCCATCCCCGATCTGGTGGGCGGCAGCATCCAGCTGATGTTCGACAACATGCCCTCGGCCCTGCCGATGGCGCGCGAAGGCAAGATCCGCGCGATCGCGGTGACCACCGCCAAACGGTCATTGGCTGCGCCCGAGATCCCGACCATTGCCGAAAGCATTCCCGGCTTTGAAGCCACCACCTGGTTTGCCATGTTTGCACCGGCGGGCACGCCCAAGCCCGTGATCGACAGGCTCAACGCCGAGGTGCTGCGCGTGTTCCGCCTGCCCGATGTGGCCGAGCGCCTGAAAACCCTGGGCCTGGAGGCGGTGCTCTCCAGCCCTGAGGAGCTGTCGACCTACCAGGCCAGCGAAATCACCAAGTGGACCAAGGTGGTCAAGGAATCGGGCGCCAAGGCCGAGTGAAGCCGCCTGCCCGCGTCAAGCGCGCAGCGCTTTGACCCATCGCAGCAAGGCCGCCCGCTCGGTGGCTGGCTCGAACAGTGCTGAGCGTCGCTGGCACTGTGACCGCCAGTCCAGCAGCAGACCGGCCTGGCCAGCAAGCTGTTCGCGGCGGCACTGCAGCAGTTTGGCCACCAGTGCCCGGTCGTCGTCGGGCCCGATCAGCCCGCCGTAATCGGCGCCCAGCAGGCCCACATTGCCGTCGATGCGCGTGGCCAGCACAGGCGTGCCGCTGCGGATCGCTTCGCTGATGACGATGGCTCCGCCCTCGCTGCGGCTGGTGTGCACCAGCAGGTGCGCGCGCTGGATGCGCTGCAGCGTGGCCTGGTGCGACAGTCCTTGCAGCCAGCGGTAGTGGGGGCAGTCCCGGGCGGTGGCCTTGGCCTCGCGGGCCAGCGCGGGGTCGAGCGCATCGCCGATGTGGTCAATCAGGATGCCCGCGTCGGGCGCAATGGCACGCACCGCGCGCCAGAGCATGGCCGGGTTCTTTTCTTCGCGCAGGTGCCCGACCATCAGCACCCGCAGATGGTGCGTGGTTTTGGCCAGCGGCTGGCGCTGCCCGCACGACTGGAAGATCACGCGGGTCTTGGCGCGGTGGATTTCGGGCAGGGCCTGCAGCGCCTGCTCCTGCAGCACCACCAGCGATGCCGCCATTTCCAGCGAAGCCATCGCCACCGCGTCGCGGGTGATGTCCGGGTAAATGTCGGTGCCGGTCAAGGCCACACCCAGACCACGCGCGCCATGCTGCGCATGCCAGGCTGCGATCGAGGGCGCCGACTTGCGCGCGTGCAAGGCCAGCAGCACATCGTCGTGCCCGGCCTGCGCGTCGGGCCACTGCTGCACGGTGCGCACTGCGGCCACGCCTTGCAGCAGACGCTGCCAGCGCCACGCTGTGCGCCAGTTGCCGTTGTTCGATGCGGGCGTGGCGGGGCAGACGATGACGACGCGGGGCTTCATCTCAGCGGCTCTGGCGGGCGTGCAATGCATGGGCCTGCGCCGTCCAAAGCGCCGCCAGGCCGGCCAGGCTGGCCGCCACCATCCACCACAGGCCCCAGCGGTAACCCGCGGTGGGCGACCACAGCAGCCCCACGATCCAGGGGGCTGCGGCGCGCGCCAGCGCGATCGGCAGGCCCAACAGGCCGTTGAGCTGGCCCACATGCGCGGCACTCACATACTGCGCCATGGCCGTGCCCTTGACGATGGTGATCATGCCGTTGCCCATGCCATACAGCAGCACGAACACCAGCGCCACCGCCGGGTGCCAGCCGCCCAGCACGAGCACCAGCAGGCTGGCGGGCAACAGTGCCGGAATCCAGCGGTTGGCTGCATGCACGTCCCAGCGCCTTTCAAACACAAACAACAGCATGCGGCCCAGCACCTGCAACACCCCGATCGCAGCGGGAATGCCCACCACCCACGACGCAGGCAAACCGGCTTCGCCCAGCAGGTTGATCATGTGCACCGGCAGCGCCGAGGTCAGGGCCATGGTCAGCACCATGAACAGGGCCAGCAGCCAGAAGGTTGGCTGGCGCAGGTGCGGTCGCATCGAAGCATGCGCCATGCGTGCTTGCCCGGCCAATGGAGGCAAAGGGCGTGGTGCACCGCGCAGCAACCAGGCATGCAGCGGCAGGCACACCCCCAACTGCAGGGCCCCCAGCAGACACAGGCTCACCCGCCAGCCCCACAGGCCGAACCACCAGGACACCAGCGGAATGAACACCGTGCTGGCCAGCCCGCCCAGAAAGGTGATGGTGATGATGGCCCGTCGGAAGTCCGCGCCGAAGCGCCGCGTGACGATGGCAAATGCCGGGTTGTAGAGCGTGGCCGCCATGCCCATGCCGAGCCAGATCCAGACGGCGTAAAAGCTGGCCACCGAATCCACCGCGCCATGCGCCAGCAGGCCGAGCCCCACCCACAGGGAGCCGAGCGTCATGACGCGCCGCTCGTGGCCCGCATCGATCCAGCGACCCACCGCCCAGGCCGCTGCCCCCTCTCCCAGCAGCGCCAGGCTGAAGGCGAGCGAGGATTCGGCCCGCGACAGGCCCAGCTCGGCCTCCAGTGGCCCCATCAGGAGTGAGAAGGTGTAGAACAAGGCGCCCCAGCTGATGAGCTGGGGCAGCGACAGCCAGAGGCTGAAAGCGTTGAGGGTTTGGGGGCTGGCGAAACGGGCCGCAGGCATGGCGCGATTATCGACCGGGCCGTTTCAGCTTTCCTTGAGCACGCGCCGGTACTGGATCGCTTCTGCGACATGCGCAGCCTGCACCGTCGCACTGCCGGCCAGATCGGCGATGGTGCGCGCCACCTTGAGCGTGCGGTGGGTGCCGCGTCCGCTCCAGCCCAGACGCGCTGCTGCCTTGTGCAGCAGGCTTTGGGCGGTCGCGTCCAGGCCGACGTGCGTGTCGATCGCCTGGCCCTGCAGCTGCGCGTTGGGGCAAGCCTGGCGTGCCAGGGCCAGTGTGCGGGCGCTCTGGCTGCGTGCGGCGATGCTGGCGGTACCTTCGCCGGGTGCGGCGCTCAGCAGCTCTTGCACGCCCAGGTGGCTCACCTCGATGTGCAGATCGATGCGGTCGAGCAGCGGCCCGCTCAGCTTGCCCTGGTAGCGTGCGACCTGATCGGGGGTGCAGCGGCAGGCACGCACCTGGCTGCCCAGGTAGCCGCAGGGGCAGGGGTTCATGGCAGCGATCAGCTGAAAGCGTGCAGGAAACTCCGCGCGCCGGGCCGCGCGCACGATGGTGATGTGGCCGGTCTCCAGCGGTTCACGCAAGGCCTCCAGCGCGCTGCGCGCAAATTCCGGGAATTCGTCGAGGAACAGCACGCCGTGGTGGGCCAGAGAAATCTCGCCGGGGCGCGGCGGCGAGCCGCCTCCCACCAGGGCCACGGCACTGGCCGAGTGATGGGGCTGGGCGGTCGGTCGCAAGCCCCAGCGCGACAGGTCGAAACGCCCGGCCAGGCTGGCAATGGCCGCTGCTTCCAGCGCTTCGTCCACCGTCATGGGGGGCAGCAGGCCCGCAAAGCGTTGCGCCAGCATCGACTTGCCCGAGCCGGGCGGTCCGACCATCAGCACCGAGTGGCCACCGGCCGCAGCGATTTCCAGTGCCCGTTTGGCCGTGCTTTGGCCTTTGACGTCCGACAGGTCCGGGTGTGGGGCCGGGCTGGCCGGTGGCTGGCCGCTCAGGCGGACCCAGCCTTCGCCCGGTTCGGGGGCGGGCTCGCTGGACGGGGGAAGGAAGCGCTGCACCACATCGAGCAAGTGCCGTGCGCGGAACACTTCAGCGCCCGGCACCAGCGCAGCCTCTTCGGCACTGTCCGGCGGCAACACCAGCTGGGTGTGCGTGCTTTGCTGGCGCAGCGCCAGGCTCATGGCGAGGGCACCGCGCACCGGGCGCAGCTGTCCCGACAGCGAGAGTTCACCGGCGAACTCGAAGCCTGCCAGACGTGCGCCGTCGATCTGCCCGCTGGCCGCCAGGATGCCCAGCGCGATCGGCAAATCCAGCCGACCCGAGTCCTTGGGCAGATCGGCCGGGGCCAGATTGACCGTGATGCGCTGGTTGTGCGGAAACTCGAGCCCGCTGTTGAGGATGGCCGAGCGCACGCGCTCGCGCGCCTCCTTGACTTCCACATCGGCCAGACCCACCAGCGTGAAGCTCGGCAGGCCGTTGGCCATGTGCACCTCGACCGTGACCGACGGGGCCTGCAGGCCCACCAGGGCACGGCCATGCACCAAACACAAACCCATGTGTCCTCCCTGCCCCATGTTGGTGCAGGCCCTGTGGGTCTGCGCACATTCTGGGGCTTCCATATTTGTTGTGATCCCCATTCAAGCATGACAGGCTTGCCTTGGTACCCGTATTTGTGCGTAGGAAGCGGGCAAGCGGGCTGGCACGCTCCCTGCTAGATGAAACCGTCATCCACCCCCTCACAAGGAGTTCCTCATGAAAAAGATCCTCGTTCCGACCCTGATTGCCTCTGCCATCGCTGCCCTGGCCCCCGTGGTCCAGGCCCAGGAGAGCACCCTGTCCTACAACGTGGGCGTGGTCTCCGACTACCGCTACCGCGGGATTTCCCAGTCGCGCCTGGAGCCTGCACTGCAGGGCGGCATCGACTACGCCGACAAGAGTGGTTTCTATGTGGGCGCCTGGGGTTCCACCATCAAGTGGATCAAGGACACGACCGGCGTGACCAAAGGCAGCGTCGAGCTGGACCTCTACGGTGGCTACAAAGGTACGGTGGGCGATGTGGCCTATGACGTGGGTCTCCTGCGGTATGAGTATGTCAACAACAATTACCAAAACGCCACCGGCGGTGGTGTGAATGCCAACACCAATGAGGTTTACGGCGCCGTGACCTATGGTCTTTTCACGGCCAAGTATTCGCATTCCCTTTCTGATGTGTTTGGCAATGCCAACACCAAGAACAGCTATTACCTGGACCTGAGCGCCACTTTTGATCTGGGCGACGGGTACAGCCTGGTGCCACACGTGGGTCGCCAGAGCTTCAAAAACAACGGTCAAATTTCCTACAACGATTACTCCCTGACTCTCGCCAAGGATCTGGGTAAAGGTTTGTCGTTGACGGGTGCTTTGGTGGGTACGAATGCCGACAAGACGCAGTCTGTTTACCAAACTCCTGCTGGCAAGTTCACCGGCAAGTCCGCTGCTGTCGTCGGCCTGAAGTACAGCTTCTGACCACACCCAAGGAGCCATCATGAAACTGGTGACCGCCATCATCAAACCCTTCAAGCTGGACGAGGTGCGTGAAGCGCTTTCGGGCATCGGCGTGCAGGGCATCACTGTGACCGAAGTCAAAGGCTTCGGTCGCCAGAAGGGCCACACCGAGCTGTACCGCGGCGCGGAATACGTGGTCGACTTTTTGCCCAAAGTGAAGATCGAAGCCGCCGTGGCCGATGACATCGTCGAGCGCGTGATCGAGGCCATCGAGTCCGGTGCCCGCACCGGCAAGATCGGCGACGGCAAGATTTTTGTGTACGACCTGCAGCAGGTGGTCCGCATCCGCACCGGCGAGACCGGTACCGAAGCCCTGTGACCACTTTGAAAGAGAGCTCAACATGAAAACAAACATCAAATCCTGGGCCGTGGGCCTGGGCCTGCTCGGTACCGCGGCGCTGGCCCTGGCCCAGACCGCTGCACCCGAAGCGGCCGCCACTGTTGCAGAAGCCGCAGCCGCTGCTGCGCCCGTACCCAACAAGGGCGACACCGGCTGGATGATGGTCTCCACCCTGCTGGTGCTGATGATGGCCGTGCCCGGCCTGGCCCTGTTCTACGGCGGCCTGGTGCGCAGCAAGAACATGCTGTCGGTGCTGATGCAGGTCATGGTCACCTTCTCGTTGATCCTGGTGCTGTGGTTCGTCTACGGCTACAGCCTGGCCTTCACCGAAGGCAACGCCTTCATTGGCGGCTTTGACCGCCTGTTCATGAAAGGCATCTGGGACAACGTCGCGGGCACCTTCGCCAACGCAGCCACCTTCAGCAAGGGTGTCGTGATCCCCGAGATCGTGTTCTCGGCCTTCCAGGCCACATTTGCGGGCATCACCTGCGCACTGATCGTGGGGGCCTTTGCCGAGCGCGCCAGGTTCTCGGCCGTGCTGCTGTTCATGGTGCTGTGGTTCACTTTCAGCTACATCCCGGTGGCGCACATGGTCTGGTTCTGGATGGGTCCGGACGCCTACGCCTCCAAAGAAGTCGTGGACGAGATGACCTCCAAGGCCGGCCTGATCTGGCAGTGGGGTGCGCTGGACTTCGCTGGCGGCACCGTGGTGCACATCAACGCCGCCGTGGCCGGTCTGGTCGGTGCCTTCATGATCGGCAAGCGCGTCGGTTACGGCCGCGAGTCCATGGCCCCGCACAGCCTGACGCTGACCATGGTGGGCGCTGCCCTGCTGTGGGTGGGCTGGTTCGGCTTCAACGCCGGCTCCGCCCTGGAAGCCAACGGTTTTGCAGCCCTGGCCTTCATCAACACCATGGTCGCCACCGCCGCTGCCGTGCTGGCCTGGTGCGTGGGTGAAGCCCTGATGCGTGGCAAGGCTTCGATGCTGGGTGCCGCTTCGGGCGCTGTCGCCGGTCTGGTGGCCATCACGCCGGCAGCTGGCAACGTTGGCATCGGTGGTGCACTCGTGATCGGCCTGATTGGCGGTTTTGGCGGCCTGTGGGGTGTCAACGGCCTCAAGAAGTTGCTGGGCGCCGACGACTCGCTGGACGTGTTCGGCGTGCATGGTGTCTGCGGCATCCTGGGCGCCCTGCTGACCGGCGTGTTCAACTCGCCCAGCCTCGGTGGCCCCGGTTTTGTGGCCGACTGGGTCACCGCCACCATGGTGACGCCCGCCGATTACTCAATCGCTGCCCAGGTCTGGACCCAGGCCAAGGCCGTCGGTCTGACGGTGGTCTGGTCTGCCGTGGTCTCCGTGATCGCCTACAAAGTCGTGGACCTGACCATTGGCCTGCGTGTGAGCGAAGAGGAAGAGCGCGAAGGTCTGGACATCACGACCCACGGCGAATCGGCCTACCACGGCTGATCTTCCCGGACACAGCGGACCTTCGGGTTCGCTCAACAGGCCCGCGACACTTCGGTGCGTGGGCCTTTTTCTTGGGTCGCTTTCGGGTCGCAACGGGCCCGTCGCCAGGCGGTCAGGCCTGTTGCAGGGTGCGTGGTAAAGTGAATCGTTTGTTGATTTGATCCTGCCGCGATGTCCCAGCACCATGATCCGGAGGCCTTGAACACGCCCGTGTTCGAAGCCGACGAACCGGACGAGTCCACCCGAATTCCCCTCCAAATCGAAGACTGGCTCACGGTCATCGTCATGGGCCTGCTGGCCCTGATCACGTTTGCCAACGTGATCGCCCGCTACTTCACCGACCAGTCCTTTGCCTGGACCGAAGAGTTTTCGGTCTTTCTGATGATCGTGCTGGCGCTGGTCGCAGGCTCGGCTTCGGTGGCGCGCAACCGCCAGATCCGCATCGAATACTTTGCCGACAGCGGCTCCGAAAAACGCCAGCGCGCCCTGGCCCGCTTTGGTGCGCTCATGGTGTTTGTGTTGTTTGCCCTGATCGCCGTGCTCAGCGTGCGCGTGGTCTGGGACGACTTCCGCTTTGGCGAGACCTCGCCGGGCATCGGCATCCCGCAGTGGTGGTACACCATCTGGCTGCCGGTGTTTTCGACCGCGATTGCTGGGCGTGCCCTGGGCCTGTTCATCCGCAGGGGGCGCCAGCCATGATCGCCACCCTGTTGTTTGTGGCCTTCGTGGTCATGATGCTGCTGGGCGTGCCGATTGGCGCGGCCCTGGGCCTGGCCGGCGCCGCCTGCATCGCCCTGGCCAACCCCGAGGCCCAATGGTTCGGCCTCTTGGCCGTGCCGCAGAACTTCTACGCCGGACTGGGCAAGTACCCGCTGCTGGCCATCCCGATGTTCGTGCTGGTGGGCTCCATTTTTGACCGCTCGGGCGTGGCCCAGCGGCTGGTGAACTTTGCGATTGCCATCGTCGGTCGTGGCCCCGGCATGCTGCCCATGGTGGCGATTCTGGTGGCCATGTTCCTGGGCGGCATTTCGGGTTCGGGCCCGGCCAATGCGGCGGCCGTGGGCGCGGTCATGATCGCGGCCATGTCGCGCGCCGGCTACCCGGCGGCGTTTTCGGCCAGCGTGGTGGGCGCTGCCGCGGCCACCGACATCCTGATCCCGCCTTCGGTGGCCTTCATTGTCTATTCGGTGCTGGTGCCGGGTGCTTCGGTGCCGGCCCTGTTTGCCGCCGGCATGGTGCCGGGCGTGCTGGCCGGTATCGCACTGATCGTGCCCACCGTCTGGATGGCCCGCAAGCACAAGATGGGCGCGCACGAATCGAGCCTGCCGCGCCCGCCCTTCTGGCAGAGCTTGCGCGAAGCGTCCTGGGGCCTGGCCGCGCCGATTCTGATCCTGGGCGGCATGCGCGCCGGCTGGTTCACGCCGACCGAAGCCGCCGTGGTGGCGGTGTTCTATGGCCTGTTTGTCGGCATGGTGATCCACCGCACGATCCGCGTGCGCGACCTGTTCGTCATCCTGCGCGAATCGGGCGAGCTGTCGGCGGTGATCCTGCTGGTGGTGTCGCTGGCGGGCATTTTTGCCTTCTCGCTGTCCACGCTGGGCGTGATCGACCCGGTGACGAATGCCATCGTCAATTCCGGCCTCGGCGAATACGGTGTGCTCGCACTCTTGATCCTGATGCTGATCACCGTGGGCATGTTCCTCGACGGCGTCTCGATCTTCCTGATTTTTGTGCCGCTCTTGTGGCCCATCGTGCAGCACTACCAATGGGACCCGGTCTGGTTCGGTGTGATCCTCACGCTCAAGGTGGCGCTGGGCCAGTTCACGCCGCCGCTGGCCGTGAACCTGATGGTGTCCTGCCGCATCGCCGGCGTGCGCATGGAAGACACCGTGCGCTGGGTTGGCTGGATGCTGTTTTCGATGTTCCTGGTCATGGTCGCGGTCATCGCCTGGCCCGACCTGGCGACCTGGCTGCCGCGCTACCTCGGCTACTGATTTTTCTCACCTCAAGGAGACTTCCTCATGAAAATGCGTCATCGTTTGCTGGGCCCGATTGCAGCTTTGGCCGCTGCTGCTGCCGTGTGCGGTCTGGCCCTGCCGGCCGCTGCGGCCGACTACAAATCCGAATACCGCCTGTCCATCGTGCTGGCGCCGCCCACCCCCTGGGGCCAGGCCGCCAAGATCTGGTCCGACCTCGTCAAGGAGCGCACCCAGGGCCGCATCAACATCAAGCTCTACCCCGGCGTTTCGCTGATCCAGGGCGACCAGACGCGCGAATTCAGCGCGCTGCGCCAAGGCGTGATCGACATGGCCGTGGGCTCGACCATCAACTGGTCGCCGCAGGTCAAGGAACTCAACCTGTTCTCGCTGCCCTTCCTGATGCCCGACTACGCTGCCATCGACGCCCTGACCCAGGGCAGCGTGGGCAAGAAGATCTTCCAGCGCCTGGAGCAGGGCGGCGTGGTGCCGCTGGCCTGGGGTGAAAACGGCTACCGCGAAGTGACCAACTCCAAGCGCGCCATCAAGTCGCCCGCCGACCTCAAGGGCATGAAGATCCGCGTGGTGGGCTCGCCCATTTACTCCGACATCTTCTCGGCGCTGGGCGCCAACCCCACGCAGATGAGCTGGGCCGACGCGCAGCCTGCGCTGTCCAGCGGCGCGGTGGACGGCCAGGAGAACCCGCTGTTCCTGTTCAACGTGCTCAAGATGCAGAACGTGGGCCAGAAGTTCGTGACCGCCTGGGGCTATGTGGCCGATCCCTTGATCTTCGTGGTCAACAAGGACATCTGGAACTCGTGGACGCCCGCCGACCAGGCCATCGTGCGCCAGGCTGCGCTGGATGCCGGCAAGCAGGAAATCGCGATTGCCCGCAAAGGCCTGACCGAAGCCGACAAGCCCGCCTTCAAGGACATCGCGGCCATGGGCGTGAACGTCACCTTCCTGACGCCCGAAGAGCGCGACGTGTTTGTCAAGGCCACCCGCCCGGTCTACGAGAAGTGGAAGAACACCGTGGGCGCCGCCCTGGTCAAGGAAGCCGAAGACGCGATCGCTGCGCGCAAGAAGTGACCTGACCGTCTGACCCGCGCTGAGGGGCGCTGGGGTCTGGATTCCTCATGCTGCGCGGGGCGCAGAAATCGGAACCCGGACCCCGGCGCCCCTCGGCGCTTGCGTGGCGGGTCAATCGGGTACCTGATCTTGGCGGCAGAACGGGATGGGGTGGCTGACGGCACAATGACCGCATGAACACCGCCTGGACCCGCATCACCTCCGAGCCCGACCAACTCGGCGAATCGCCCTTCTGGCACCCGCAGGAGCAGCGCCTGTACTGGGCCGACATTCCCGGCAAACGCGTCGCGCGCGTGGCGGTCGATGGCCTGCAGGCGCAAGGCGCGGTCGAATACTGGCCGCTGGACGAGGAGCCGGGCTGCATCGCCCCGGTGCAAGGCGGGGGGCTGGTGCTGGCGCTGCGCAGCGGCATCTACCGAGCGCGCGCATGGGGCGGCCCCTTGCAGTTGCTGGCGGCGGCCCCTTACGACACCCGCAAGCAACGCTTCAACGACGGCAAATGTGACCCGCAAGGCCGCTTCTGGGCAGGCAGCCTCTACGAACCCAAGGACCAGGCGCTGGGCGTGCTCTACATGCTGGACGCTCAAGGCCTGCATGAGAGGATGGGTGGCGTGACCACCGCCAACGGCCTGGCCTGGTCCCCCGATGGCCGCACCGCGTACTGGGCCGACACGGCCGCGCACCAGATCCGCGCTTTCGACTTTGACGCCGCCAGAGGCCAACTCTCAAACAGCCGCGTGTTTTACCAGGCCACGCCCAAACCCGCAGGCTGGGCCTGGGGCAGTGCCACGCCCTATGGCGGCCGCCCCGACGGCGCAGCGGTGGATGCCGAAGGCTGTTACTGGTCCGCTCAGTACGAAGGCCAGCGCCTGCTGCGCCTGTCGCCTGCGGGGGAGGTGCTGGCCGAAGTGCCGGTGCCGGCCGTGTGTCCGACCATGCCCTGCTTTGGCGGACCGGACTTGCGCACCCTGTTGGTCACCACGGCCCGCCATGGCCGCAGTGCGGCGGAGCTGGCGCAGTACCCGGACGCTGGCTGCGTGTTTGCTCTGCGGGTCGATGTGCCCGGTCTGCCGGTGAGCACCTGCCCGCTTTGAAGGCCAGCTTCCCGCCAAACTTCCCGCACAAGCCGCGTTCAAAAAATTCAAGGCCAGCGCTGGGTGGCCGGTTTACCATGCCACCCCATGGACGCTCAACGCCAACAACTCATAGCCGCCGTGCGCGCTGCCGCAGCGGATGGTCGCACCTTGCGCCTGCGCGGGGGCGGCACCAAGGATTTCTGGGGTGCGCCCCTGCAGGGTGAGGTGCTCGACACCCGCGCCTATGCCGGCATCATCAGCTACGAACCCAGCGAGCTGGTGGTGACCGTCCGTGGCGGTACGCCGTTGGCCGAGCTTGAAGCTGCGCTGGCCGAAAAGGGTCAGTGCCTGGCGTTCGAGCCGCCGCACTTCGGGCCTGGCGCTACGGTGGGCGGCATGGTGGCGGCCGGTTTGAATGGTCCGGCGCGTGCCAGCGTGGGTGCTGTGCGCGATTTCGTGCTCGGTGCGCGGTGCATCAACGGCAAGGGCGAAGACCTGACCTTTGGCGGGCAGGTCATGAAGAACGTGGCCGGCTACGACGTGAGCCGCCTGCTGGCCGGCAGCTGGGGCACGCTGGGCATCATCACCGAAGTCAGCCTGAAAGTGCTGCCGGTGGCCCCGGCCGAGGCCACGCTGATGTGCGCGGGCATCGGACAAAAGGACGCGCTCGACCTGCTTCACCGCTGGGGCGGTCAGCCCCTGCCCCTGAACGCCAGCGCCTGGGTGCGCGACACCACCGCCCAGCCGGTGGCCGACTATCTGTTTGTGCGCCTGCGCGGCGCGGTGGCGGCGGTGCAGTCTGCCGTGGGCAAGATGAGCGCCGACGCCGCGGCCCTGGGCGCGCAAGTGCATGTCATGGACAACGCCGAGGCCTCGCAGGACTGGCGCGCCAGCGGCGAGCAGACCCTGCAGTTCTTCGAGCCGCCCAGCGGCGAGCTGTGCCTGTGGCGCCTGTCGGTGCCGCAGACGGCGCCGGTGCTGGACCTTCCCTACCCGCAATACATCGAATGGCAGGGCGCGCAGCGCTGGCTGTGGGCGCCGGCCACGGCGGCTGCGCAACTGCGCGAAGCCGCGCAAGGTGTGGGCGGCCACGCCACCCTGTTCCGCGCCAGTCTGCTCGGCGGCGCCACCGACAAGGCCGTGGGCGTGAGCACACCGCTGGATGCCGTGCAACAGCGCATCCAGCGCGAGCTGCAGAAACAGTTTGACCCGCAAGGCGTGTTCGCCACGGGCCGCATGGGCATTTGAGGACCGCGACATGCAAACCAACCTCGCCCCCGAGTACCAGAACACGCCCGAAGGCCGCGAGGCCGAAGCGATTTTGCGCAAGTGCGTGCACTGCGGCTTTTGCACCGCCACCTGCCCCACCTACCAGCTGCTGGGCGACGAGCTCGACGGTCCGCGCGGACGCATCTACCTGATGAAGCAGGTGCTCGAAGGCGCCGAGCCCACGCGCAAGACGCAGCAGCACTTGGACCGGTGCCTGACCTGCCGCAACTGCGAAAGCACCTGCCCCAGTGGTGTGCAGTATGGCCATCTGGTGGACATCGGCCGCAAGCTGGTGGACGCCAAGGTGCCGCGACCTGTGGGCGAAAAAGTGGTGCGCTGGGCGCTGAAAGAAGGCCTGCCCTCGCCCCTGTTCGCCCCGGCCATGAAGCTGGGCCAGCTCATGCGCGAGGTGCTGCCCGAAACGCTCAAGGCCAAGGTGCCTGCGCGGCAGGACACGGGCGAGTGGCCCACGCGAACGCATGCGCGCAAGGTGCTGATGCTGGCCGGCTGCGTGCAGCCGAGCATGAGCCCCAACATCAACTTTGCCACCGCCCGCGTACTGGACGCCTGTGGCATTCAGACCGTGGTCGCGCCCGAGGCCGGTTGCTGCGGTGCGGTCAAGTTCCACCTGAACGACCAGGACGGCGGCAGCGCGCAGATGCGCGCCAACATCGACGCCTGGTGGCCGTTGGTGGAGGGTGGCGAGGTCGAAGCGATCGTCATGAATGCCTCGGGCTGCGGCGTCACCGTCAAGGAATACGGCCACATCCTGCAGCACGATGCCGCGTATGCCGACAAGGCCGCACGCATCAGCGCCTTGACCCAAGACCTGAGCGAGCTGATGCCTGCGCTGCTGCCCGAGCTGAAATCCAGAATCAATGCCGACGTTCTGAAGGCCACTGGCCTGCAGGCCTACCACCCGCCCTGCACGCTGCAGCACGGCCAGCAGCTCAAGGGCGGCGTCGAGGCGCTGCTGACGCAACTGGGCTTTGAGGTGAAAACGGCGGCCAACGAAGCGCACCTGTGCTGCGGCTCGGCCGGTACCTACAGTGTGCTCAACCCGGACCTTTCAAAGCAGCTGCGCGACCGCAAGCTCGGTCACCTGCAGGCGCTGCAGCCCGAGGGCATCCTGAGCGCCAACATCGGTTGCATCACCCACCTGCAAAGCGGTTGCGCCACGCCGGTGCGGCACTGGGTGGAGCTGCTGGACGAGGCGCTGACCGCCTGATCAGGCGGTCAGCGCCGCCTCGATGTCCTTGGCGATTTTTTCGGGCGTGTCCTGCGGCGCGTAGCGCTTGATCACTCGGCCGTCGCGCCCCACCAGAAACTTGGTGAAGTTCCACTTGATGGCCTTGCTGCCGAGAATGCCGGGGGCTTCGGCCGTGAGCCACTGGTACAGCGGATGGGCACCTGCGCCGTTGACCTCGATCTTGCCCATCATCTGGAAGCTCACGCCGTAGTTGCGCTGGCAAAAGTCGGCGATCTGGGCGTTGTCGCCCGGGTCCTGGCTGGCGAACTGGTTGCATGGAAAGCCGATCACGGCCAGGCCTTGCGGGCCGTACTGCTGGTGCAGTTTTTCCAGGCCAGTGAACTGCGGCGTGAAGCCGCAGGCGCTGGCGGTGTTGACGATCAGCATGACCTGGCCGCGGTAACGTGACAGGGGCACGCTCGCGCCGTCGATGCTGAGGGCTTCAAAGTCGTAAATGCTCATGGACGCTCCCGGTTCAATGCTGGGCCCGACCCGGCATCACCACCGACAGCACGGCCGCCAGCAGGATCAGTGCGCCGCCCAGCAGGGTGCGGAGGTCCCAGGTCGAGACACCCAGTATGACGGAAGACACGGACGCGAACACGACCTCGGACAACATGACCAGAGCGGTTGTGTGGGCAGGCAGGCGTGCAGCGCCGTATTGCAGGGCGATATTGCCCGCCAGAAATGCGAAGGTCAGCAACAGCACAGGGCCGATCCAGCCGGGCTGCCACAGCACCGACTGCACCACCACCGCGCTGCCGCTGCCCAGCAGCGCAGTCAGGGCCGCCATGAAGGCACCACCGCCGAACATCGCCAGCATGCGCGAGGACTCAGGCGTGTCCTTGAGTTTGAACAGCAGCGCATTGGTGACCGCAAACGACAAACCACCCAGCAGGGCCAGCACATCGGCCAGGCTTTCAGGCACTGGCCAGGGCGAGTCGGGCCGGTGCAGTACGATGACCAGGCCCGACAGGGCCAGCAGCAGCCGCAACAGGGCGCCCGGCGTAGGTCGGTCACCCAGCAGCCACCAGGCCACCAGAACCGACCAGGCAGGCATCAGGTAGAACAGCAGCACCACGCGCACCACATCGCCCACGGTGACGGCCCAGTTGAAGCCCACATTGGTCAGGCCCGAAGCGATGAGCAGCCACCACAGGCCGGTGTGCTGGCGCCAGCCGATGTGTACGCGCCGGCGCCCAATCCACAGCGCAATGGCAGCGAACGAGAGCCCGTAAACGATGGCTGTGGCCCACAGCGGGTGCAGGCCCAGGGCTTCCAGTTGCTTGAAGGGCCACCACGACAGGCCCCAGACGAAGGCGTTGAGCAGCAGTCCGGCAACCGCCCAGGAGGTGTGCGGCGTGGCACCAGGCATGGACACGTCAGTGGGAATCGGTGTGCGCGGCGGCGGCCTTGCGCTTCTTGCGCCAGTACCAGACCAGCCAGATGCCGCCTGCGGCCAGCAGAGCCAGGATGCCGTGCTGGAACTGACGCAGCACGCCGAACATCCAGTCCCAGTTCTGGGCGCCGAAGTAGCCCAGATAGACCCAGATCGGTACGCTGATGATGGCGGCAAACCCGTCCATGAAGAACCAGGTGGCGAAGCTCACACGGTGGCTCATGCCGGCCGAAAAGAACACCGGGGTGCGCAGGCCTGGCAGGAAGCGGGCCACGAACATGACCCATTTGCCATATTTGTGGAAAGCGTCCTGTGCGCTGGCAAAGCGCTGCGGCGTCAGGATTTTGCGAAAGCCGGGCAGCAGCTGGATGCGTTGGCCGTACAGGCGGCCCAGGGTGAACATCAGGCCGTCACCGATCAGCACACCGGCCATGCCCACGGCAAACATGGTGTGCACATCGGCATGGCCCAGGCCCGCGATCACACCACCGGTGACCAGGGTCACGTCTTCGGGAACGGGAACGCCAAAACCGCAGATCAGCAGCATCACGAACACGGCCAGGTAGCCGTATTCGGTGAAGATGGGCATGAGGAACTGAAAGACTTCCATGTATCGGGCGAGAGCGGCTGACAGGCGGTAAACAGGGTCCGGCCGCCGGGGTGCGCGCCAGTGTAAAGCATTTGCATGCCCCTGCCAGAGCGGGGCTGGTGAGGATTATCCCCAGCACGCCAGACCTGGCGGCTTGAGCCAGATCAGGCCACGGCTGCAAATGCGGTCGGTCATGGCGTGGCACGATTCGAGGCCCAATTGCTGGCACACTCGTGCCATTCCTGCTGTTGCTGCCATGCCCCGTCCGATCCAGGCCACCATCCACACCGAAGCCCTGCGCCACAACCTGCAGCGCATGCGCCAAGCCGCGCCCGATGCGAACGTCTGGGCGGTGGTCAAGGCCAATGCCTATGGACACGGCATCGAGCGGGTGTTTGAAGGTTTGCGCGCCGCCGATGGCTTTGCCCTGCTTGACCTGGGCGAGGCCGAGCGCGTGCGCCGCCTGGGCTGGCGCGGACCGATTCTGCTGCTCGAGGGGGTGTTTGAAGCGCGCGATCTGGAGCTGTGTTCGCGCCTGGGCCTGTGGCACACGGTCCATTGCGATGAGCAGATCGACATGCTGGCGCTGCACAAGACGCACGAGCCCCACCGCGTCTTCCTCAAGATGAACTCCGGCATGAACCGGCTGGGCTTCACGCCCGAGCGCTACCGCGCCGCGTGGACCCGGCTCAATGCCTTGCCGCAGGTCGACGAGATTTCGCTGATGACCCATTTCAGCGATGCCGACGGCCCGGCCGGCGTGGCCGCGCAGATGGCGCGGTTTGCCCAGGCCACGCGCGATCTGCCGGGCGAGCGCACCCTGTCCAACAGCGCCGCAGTCTTGCGCCATGCCCGCGATGCTGGCGTGCGCGCCGACTGGATCCGGCCCGGCATCGCGGTGTATGGCAGCGCGCCGGATTACCCGCAGCGCAGCGCCGCCGACTGGCAGCTGCAGCCGGCCATGACGCTGGCGGCCAAAGTGATCGCGGTCCAGCACCTGCAGCCGGGCGACAGCGTCGGCTATGGCTCCTCTTTCCGTGCCGACCGGCCCATGCGTCTGGGCGTGGTGGCCTGTGGCTATGCCGATGGCTACCCGCGCATCTGCCCGACCGGCACGCCTGTGCTGGTGGACGGCGTGCGCAGCCGTACCCTCGGGCGCGTGAGCATGGACATGTTGGCCGTTGACCTGAGCGAGTTGCCGCAAGCCGGCTTTGGCAGCACCGTCACCCTCTGGGGACACGCGGCCAATGGCCAGGTGCTGCCCATTGATGAGGTGGCGGCGCAGGCTGGCACTGTCGGTTACGAGCTCATGTGCGCGCTCGCGCCGCGCGTGCTGGTGGGGGTCGAAGACTGATCGCGCCCTTCAGGGCACCAGCGCCAGAAACAGGAACGCCGCAAAGATCACCAGGTGCACCGCGCCCTGCATCATGCTGGTGCGGCCATGGGCCAGCGTGATGCTGCCGACCATGAAGGTCAGCACCAGCAGCACCAGATCCTTGTTGTCCAGGCCCAGCGTCAGAGGAAAGCCCAGCCACACCGCGGCGACGGCCACCGCCGGAATCGTCAGGCCGATGCTGGCCAGCGCCGATCCCAGGGCCAGGTTCAGGCTGGTCTGCAACCGGTTGGCTTTGGCCGCGCGCAAAGCCGCCAGGGTTTCAGGCATCAGCACCAGCAAGGCGATCACGATGCCCACCAGGGTCTGTGGCGCACCCCACAGGCGAAGGGTCGTCTCGATGGTCGGCGAGAGCTGCTTG
>Ga0255170_1000227_pt1 | contig 26288 bp, 26 predicted proteins | sample Atl_Yuk_RepA_8d_FD_186015 | JGI IMG/M metagenome (GOLD analysis project Ga0255170, IMG submission 186015) | Freshwater microbial communities from Altamaha River, Georgia, United States - Atl_Yuk_RepA_8d | ecosystem: Environmental > Aquatic > Freshwater > River | place: USA: Georgia | collected...
CAAGTCGTCGCACGACGCGGTCGAATTGTCGCTCGTTGCTCTCTACGGTGCTCTCGAGTTGGGCGAATGGCTCACCCAACTGGCGTGCGAGATAGGCGAGTGCGCGAGTGTCTTTTGGCAAACACGAGCCGCCCCAGCCTGGGCCGGCCGACATGAAGCGTGAACCAATGCGCGGGTCGAGGCCGACAACGCGCATCATTTCGTGCACGTCAGCGCCGGCAGCCTCGCAGATGTTCGCCATCGAATTGACGAAGCTCAAACGCGTGGCGAGGAAGGCATTGGCGGCGTGTTTGGTGAGCTCTGCTGTGATGATGTCGGTAACGATCACTGGTGCCCCGAAGACGGCATACAACTCGGCGAGTCGTCGACGCACCGCTGGTTCGGTGGCCCCAATCAAAATGCGATCGGGGTTGAAGAAGTCACGCACTGCACTGCCCTCGCGCAGAAACTCTGGGTTCGACGCGACATGCACGTCTCGACGACCGATGATGCCCGCCAGTCGTGCGGCCGTGCCCGCCGGCACCGTTGACCGGGTCACGACAATCGCACCTGGTCGCAGCGCAGCCGCTGCCGTGTGCACCACCGACTCGACGAACGACAAGTCGGCGGCACCATCGTCTCCCTGCGGAGTCGGCACGCAAACGAACACGATGGAGGCTGTCGAGACGGCTGCGACGAGGTCACCAGAGAAGCTGAGACGTCGCGTGCGCAGCCCGGTGCGCACGAGTTCTTGCAAGTTTGGTTCGTGCAGCTCGACCTGCCCAGAGGCGAGTCGACCAAGTTTTTCGACGTTTGCGTCGACGCACACCACGTCGTAACCGACATCGGCGAACCCTGCCGCAGTCGGGAGACCGATATAGCCAGCACCGACCACCACGATTCGTTCGGGTCGACGCAAGCGATCATCAACCAGATGAGGCGTCACCCTTTCATCGTGAGGCATGCACGAGGTGGTTCGGCGAACATCGTCGCAACACACGGTTACCTCAAGGTGAATTCATCAGTTGTGCAGGCAACCTCTGAGAATTCAGAAACGAGACGCAGTCACGACGCCTTGTGGTGCCGTTGTGTTCAGCCGTGCAATTTATTTCGTTCGGCGCATAGCGGCGCGACGGCTCCCGGCATCGTCGACGCGGTGCACTTCGGCGGCACGACCACCTCGGTCGACTTCGAACTCCGCGAGGTCTAGTCGCCGAGCACCGCTGCAACGATCTCGTCGGCGAGTTGCGGAGAAGCCGCCACGACACCGCTCCAGCGCTGGCGCAAGTCAGGATCAAAATTGAGTGGTCGAGCGTGCACGTCGACGAGGCAGCCTCCGGCTTGGCGAACGATCAAATCGGCGGCGGCAAGGTCGACGATGCGATGCACTTCGCCGCCCGGATCACAAAAGGCGTCGACGGCACCGTCGGCAACGAGGCAGGCTTCGAGCACCGAACTGCCGAGCACGCGAACGCGACCCGCTCGTCGAGCGACGGCGTTCCATGCCGAGAAGTTTTCGGCTCGGGGTCGCAACATCGACACCGAGGCACCATCGAGGCTGCGTCGATGGGTCACGGTGGGCTTGGCGGCCGAATCGCGGCTTGCCCGCCAGGTGCGGTTGCCTTCGAACCAATGGCACAGGGCTTCAAGCACGTTGCCGTCGCGAACGAGAGCGGCACTGAAGCTGCTCAGGGGGACTCCCGCAATCGCATTGGCAGTTCCGTCGAGCGGGTCGATGACGACGGTCGTGGTCGACCGACGATCGATCCAGCCGACTTCTTCGGAGAGCACGTTGACCTTCGCCCGCTCCAACACATCGAGCACCGGGGCTTCGACGAGCACGTCCATGCGGTGAGTTGGTGTGCCGTCGCCGCCCAGACCGATTACCGCGCCGCGCTCTTCCTTGCTCATCGTCGACATCGCGTGCCGATAGGCATGCGCTGCAGCCTCGAGCGCCTCTGACAACAGGCTGGCAGGCGTATCGCTCATGCGGTGACGAGCGACGCTCGTGCTTGCGAGGTGAGCACTGCCAACACTTGTGCCGTTCGTTTGCCGATTCGTGCCAGCACGAGGTCGCCACGCATGCCCTTGGCGACAAGGCCACGATCTTCGAGACCTACCGTAACGGCCGGACCGCGCGTCACCAAGCGCACGGCTCGGGGCAATGAGCAGGCCCCTTCGTCAACGAGGATCGGAATCGATTCGATCATGCTGTACGGCAGGTAGTCAGAGCAGAGTCCGTCGCAGAGCCCGCTGCGAATCAACTCCAATGCACCGACGTTGCCGCTGTGGCTGCCGCCGCGCATCACATTTGGCGCGCCGCACACGATTCGCAACTCTTGTTCACGCGAGAGCCGCGCGGCTTCGATGGTGGTCGGAAACTCTGCGATGTGGGCGCCCCACTCGGTTGCCTCTTCGACCTCGGCAGGGGTCGCCAGGTCGTGACCGATGAGGCGAATGTGTCCCCGCTCGGCCGAGTTCACGATCCACGAGAGGGCTGCCGAGCGGTAGTGCTTCTTCGCCTCGCGTTCGAGGAAGGTATTCTCCACCTCGACCTCTGCTTGCTCGGCAGACAACCCGCGAGTGCCCATGAGGTAGCGAACCAGGCCACTGCGGTCGGTGTATTGACCTTGACCCGGGGTGTGGTCTTCGAATGATACGAGGGGAGTATCGCCGCCAAAGTCGTGCGGGGCTCCGACGTCTTCAAGGTAGGTGCGCAGTGCGTCCGAACCGTCGCCATCGCGGGCATCGAGGCGGTGCAGCAGTCGGTGGTCGATGAGCGACGAATTCGACTCGCGATACTCGGCGATGTGCAGACTGAATTCCTTGGCGAGTTCGACGGTGCGGTTCCATTTCGAGTCGTTCTCCCAACTGATGCCGTGGAAGAGCGTGGTGATGCCGGCGGCGCGAATGCGCGACTCGAATGCGCGGAGAGCGAACTCAACTGGCACCCTGGTGCTCGGACGCGGCATGACCTCGCGTTCGAGACCATCGTTGTGCGTGTCGACCAAGCCCGGCAGACAATACGCACCGTTACCGTCGACGGCGTTCGGCGGAGCCGCTCGTTGCGACACATCGACGATGACGCCGTCTTCCACCACCACGACGGCGTTCTCGAGAAGTGCATCGGGCAGCACCGCCGTGACGTTTCGAACAGCGAACGAGGCTCCGCTCATCGTGCCGCCGATGCGAGTCGTGAGTCGAGTTCGTCAGGAGACCGTTCGGCAACGAGCCGACCCTTCTCAAGCACGAGCACTCGGCTGGCGAGCCGTTGAATGGCTTCAAGGTCGTGGAAGATCGACACCACTGCAACACCCCGATGCGTGAGCGAGGCAATCAACGCAAGGGCCCGCTCGCGATTCTCTGGGTCGAGAGCCGACAGGGGCTCATCGAGCAACAACAGCCGAGGCGGGTGAACGGTGCCCGCTGCAAGGTTGACGCGTTGCTTCTCGCCGCCTGAGAGCACCGAGGCGTACACATCCCACAGGCGTTCTTCGATGCCGACTCGCTGCAGTGCGGCTGCCGCAGCTTCACGGGCGTCGTGGTCGGTCATGCCGCGCTGGCGCGCCGATCGCGTGACGATCTCAAGAGCACCCCGCCGAGGTTCTGATCGCAAGAACTGCGAGACGTAGCCGATTTCATGCCCGCGAATTGCGGCGATCTCGGCATCGCTCAGCGAACACATGTCGACGTACTCTCCGGCATGAATCTGCAGCCACACCTCGCCACTATCGGGGCGATACGTGCGGTAAATCGACTTGAGCAACGAAGACTTGCCTGCGCCACTCATGCCCGCGAGTGCCACGTGTTCGCCGGCGGTCAGCGTGAAGTTGATGTCAGCGAACGCCACCACGGTTCGGTCGCTCACGGCGTGCAAAACGAACGACTTGTGCAGTCGCCGCACATCGAGCACAGGTTCGCGTCTCACGACCGAGCCGCCGCCACGAGTCGTTGGGTGTAGGGGTGGTGCGGATCTTCGAGCAACTGGTCGGTGAGCGCATTCTCCACCACCCGACCGTGTTGCATCACGAGACAGCGCGACGTGAGCATCTCGATCACCGCGAAATCGTGCGAAACGACGATGGCGGCGATTCGGTGTTCTTCGAGCAGCGAGCGAATGAGGTCGAGAACTCCGGCGGCAACGCTGGCGTCAAGACCGGTCGTCGGCTCGTCGAAGAGAACCACGCTGGGAGAATTGGCGAGGGCCTTGGCAATCTGCACGCGTTGCTTCATGCCACCCGAGAACCCCCGCACGAGGTCGTCCATGCGGTTGATCGGCACTTCGGTGCGCGTCAAGAGTTCTGAAGCGCGGTTGCGAATGTTGCCGAAGTTGCGCCAGCCGGCCGCTGTCAGCGGTTCGGCGATGTTTCCGCCAGCGCTGATGTTCAACTTCAACCCTTCAGCCGGATCTTGATACACCACGGCGAGCGTGTCGATGCGCAGACGGCGACGCGCTGAAGGGTCGAGCTCGAACATCGACACGTCACCTGCGGCGGTGCGCAACCGAGCCTCACCGCGCGATGGTGCGACATCGCCGGCCAGGCATCGCAACACCGTGGTCTTGCCAGAACCAGATTCACCGACGAGCCCGAGTGCCTCGCCAGCCGCGACTTCGAACGAAACATCCCACGCTGCTACGACCGCGCCGTTCAACGCGCTCTTCGAACTGCCGACCTCGGGACCCGTGGATGCGATGACGGCGTCGTCAAACGGTCCGTACACCCGGCCCAGCCGCTCGACCTTCAGCATCCATTCCGGCACTGCGAGTCGCGCAACGGGGTAGCGGCCGTATTCGACTTCGGTTGTCACGCGTTGGCCTCGCGCGTGCGACGACACCAGTCGGTGTCGCTGCACATCCAGACGTCGGAATTCGGAAGCGAGACGAGAAACGCGTCGCTGCTCTTGCACATCGCGCACGAGGCACCGTCGGCATCCTCAACTTCGAATGGAACATCGTCAAACGTGAGCGGCTCTACCTTCGTGCGCGGCGGAATCGCGTAGATGCGCTTCTCGCGCCCGGCGCCAAAGAGCGTGAGAAACGGCGATTCGTGCAACCGTGGAATGTCCCAGCGAGGTATCGGTGTGGTGGCGACGACGTATCGCTCGTTGACCAAACAGGGATACCCGGTGGTCTGGGTGATCACGCCGTTGCGAACCTTGTCTTCGTACAGGCTCACCCACATGCGCGAGTAGTCGGCTTCTGCGTGCATGCGAGCAAGTTCGCGCATGTCGCGTTCGACGCCACGCAATGGTTCGGGCACCGGCACCTGCAGCACGAGAATGCTTTCTTCGTCGAGGCCATCTTCGGGAATGCGATGTCGACTCTGAATCACGCTGGCTTCGGCCGCGACACTCGTCTGGTCGGCACCCGTCGATGTCGTGACCAAACGACGAAGGTTGACCGCGTTGACACCGTCGTCGTCGCCTTGGTCGATGACCTTCACTACGTCGTCGTCGTGCACGACGGCGAGCGTGATCTGCAGGCCACCCGAGCCCCACCCGCGCGCAACCGGCATTTCGCGCGAGCCGAACGGCACCTGATAACCCGGAATCGCAACTGCCGCCAACATCGCGCGGCGTATTTCGCGCTTGGCGAACTCGTCGAGCAGCTCGTCTGACTGCGTCGGGTTGATGAGATCGTCAAGAAGCATCGCGATTCCTCGCCTTGCGCATCGCAAACTTGCGCTCGATCATCGAACGAAAAGTCACGTAGTGGGGCAGCTTGAGATGTTCGAGAAAGCCCGCCGAATCGAGCGCATCGGTGGTGAGCAGCAACGACTGTTCGAGTTGCGTCCGCCCTGCATCGCGGTGGCAGGCAATATCGAGATTGGCCATCGCGATGGCCTTGCGTTCGTTGTGGCCGAAACACAAGCCGTATCCCACGTCAAACTTGGTGCGATCTTCGTCGACGCCTTCGAGATCTTCGATCGCCTCAACCTCGGTGACTCTCACCGATGAAACGCAGACCGGCAACCCTGTAACTGGGTGGCGAACCTCGACGTCGATCGCACCGTGACGAACCTCGCCCAGGGTGACTTCGTGGAGATAGCCGTCAGGTCCGAGAATGTTGCGGTACCACTGATTGACGAGTGCGCCGGTGTCGGCGCGCGTCATTGAGCTGAGCAGCGCCGATCGCGCAGCAGGCGGACGCGCCGGGGTGCGGGTGATGTCGAACGGCTCGGGATCGTCGGCTCGTCGTCGGTCGACAACGAGATCCATTTCGCGCAACATCTCGAGCAGTCGCTGGGGCGAACGTTGAGGGGTGTCACCGTCGGCGTGCGCCTCGCTGCGTTCATCGTCTGGCGTACCCGACGCCTCTGAGCGAAGTTTCTCGGCCTCTTCGCGGGCCAAGTCGTCGCTCTGTCGTTCGAGGAATCGCGCGGTGTAGTCAACCGACCGGCCGAGCAGCTGGCTGCCGGGAACCCGCTGGAATGCCGGCACGATTCGTCGCTCGACACTGACATCGTCGGCATCTGCCGGTTCTGAGTAGGCAAAGCGGGGGAGCGTCGAGCGATAGGCGCGCAGCAAGTGCACCGCCTCGGTGGCGTCACCCTCGCTCTGCCGCAGTGCCTTCGCTGCGAGTCGCGGTGCCCACAGTCCGGCTTCACCCATCACGCGGTCGACGAGCAGGCGGAGCTTTTCGAGAATCTGGTCTTCTTCGAGCCACGACGACTCAGAGGTCAGGCGCAATCTCCGCACGAGTCGCTCAGCGGCGCGAATTGCGTCGAGTCCACCTCGTGCCGAGACGTAGCCCATGGTGGTTACCGCTTCTCCACAAGCGTCGTGCGGGGCAGACCGACGACGACACCATTCGCGGAGACCAGCCAGCAGTCGATGCCCGACGGTGGATGCGCCACTGCGATGTTCCGTGCCGCAATGAACTCGTCGGCTGATGCGGAAACTGAGAGGTTCGCATTGGGTCGTGTGCCGGGGCCGGTCAGGCGCATGGCCACGTCACCTTCGTGCGACTCGGTGCACACAATCAAACGACAACCGAGTTCCGGATGCAACGGCGTGCCGCGACCGACGTGAAGCACGAGTTCGTGCGGCGGAGGTGTCGAACAGAGAACGAAGTTGGCGTCGGCTACCGAGACCACGCGCGAGCCGGTGAGCTCGGCCACTTCGGCTTCGAGGTCAGGATCATCTGGCGCACAGAACGTCGTCTCGATATCGGTGAGTGCCAACAACGGCAACGCCCGTGGTGGCATCGTTTCGCACAGGTGCGTCGGCATCGGCACCTTTTCGCCGGGGCTCGAGAGCGAGGTGAGCAACGAGCGAAACACCAAGGTTGAGTCGCGCGACGACAGGGCTGAGAGCGTCATGTCATTCGAACTCTTCGAACTTCACTCGTGTGTCGGCAATCTGATCCCAGCGACGTTGCTCCTGTGCCGCCAGATGTTCGCGAGTCTCTCGGCACAGTTCATCGATGGCCAGCCGTAGAGGTTCATACTCTTCGGCGGTCGTGCGAGAAACTGCATCACAGAGCGCGGCGGCCAAGGCGGCACGTGGCTCGTCGCCGTCGATCATTGCCCAACCCCGCTCAGCGTCAAGGCGTACCTCACACCGAGTCACCAAGATCTCGCCAAGATAGAAACGCTCGCGACGCACCGGCTCGCGCACCTGCACCATCACTGTGCCGCACGCGGGCGGCTGAGTGACAACGAGCGAAGATCTCAGAGTCTCACTCGTGAGACAACGTTCGCCGAGCTCGACGAGGCGCTCGGGCCGCGATCGCATCAGCGCACTAGTGGTATCGGTAGACCCAATCGCAGTGCTCGGCACTTTGCCGAGAGTACGAGCGGTGCGTAAACATCAGGTGACGTCAGCGCGAACGGCAAGCAGTTCGCTGGAGAAGTCATCGAACGTAAGACCACTCGGGGCCAGGCTCTTGCCGCGTTCATCCCAGCGTCGCAGCGCTACCGCCCGCTCAGCGGCCGGATGCCGCCGAAAACGCTCGACCTCGTCGGGGCTCATGCGACCACCTTGCACGGCAAGGCTGCGCACCGAACCCACCGACAGCGAGGCGAAATAGTCGTCTTCCACCGTGCAGAGATATCGCTTCGCTTCGACATGCAGAGCGATAGGCGCGGTGACCGCCGGGCTGAAGTGTCGTGCGAGGAACGCGGCCCCGGTCGCCTCGTGCGTGTCGTTCAGAGACACATCGACGCTTCCGTCGCTGCGCTCGAGAGCCAACAGGTGACCGATGTCGTGCAACAATGTGGCTACCACGAGCGCTGCGTCGGCGCCGTCGTCGCGTGCGTGCTGGGCGCATTGCACGGCGTGCTCAATTTGGCTCACCTGTTCGTCGTATTTGTTGGTGCCCCAGCGCTCATACAGGCTGCGCACACCGGCGAGAAATTCATCACGACTTTCCAGACTCATCGCGGCACCGGTATTCCGCGAAAATCGTCGATCAGCGATATTTGCACGCGCTCGCCACTGGCGATGCGGTCGAGCTCGGCGCGCTTCGTTGCGTAATACTCATCGCGCAGGTCGCCTTCGCGCGCTGCGTTGTAGGTGGGGTAAATCGCACGCCGGTCGCGCGTCGACCGATTGTCGCCTGAGCGGTGTGGTGTGCGCGAGTGAAACCACATGGTCTGTCCGGCCCGCAGCGGCGCCGGCTGCCACTGCAACGTTGCCGCCACGGCCTCGGGAATACAGCCACGCTCGTCGGTCTCGATCAACTCGTGGTGCATTCCCGAGACGACGTCGAGACAGCCGTTTTCAGTGGTGGCGTCGTCAACCGCAATCATGCACGAGATATGCGACTCGATGAACGGATACGCCGGCGCGTCTTGGTGGGGTTCCCATCCTGCGCCACCCGCAAGTTTGTAGTTGATCTTCTCTTTGTACAGCACCGCCTGCTCGCCCAGCAGTTCACTTGCCGCCGCAATCATCGTGCCGGTGCACAACAGCTGCTGCAGTCCGACGTGATAGGGCGTGAAATATTCCGTGCGACAGCGGCGTGGGCCGTGTTGGGTGAGTTCGTAGTGATTCATCCAGCCGCCGGCGTCACTCCACGCCTGTACATCGCCGACCCATTGCCGCAGTCGGGCGGTCTGGTCGGCATCGAGCAGGTTGGTCACGACCCAGCCGTCGCGCGCGAACGACTCACGCTCATGCGATTGGAGAACCTGCCCTGACACGAGCCTTGAGAATACCCTTCGCTGTCGATGCCCACGGCGACGTCGAGGGCAACAGCATGTGAATTGCCAGCGAACTCGATGGTTCGCTCGTTACGTCGCGATCAGGCAGTGGCACCTGAGTGACCTCACGAATTGCACAAAACGGTCATGCGATGTTCACCAAAAATGCGCCATTCGTATGCCAGTCGTCAAACGCGGCGAAACCTGCGAGTCGTAGATTCTCGCGCGATGAAAACTTCAACACGCGTTATTGCCGTCCTATCCACCGCACTTGCGCTAGCCGCTGGCTCATTTGCAGCTTCTTCGGCGGGTGCCAACACGGTGCCCGTCAACGGTTCTGAGCTTCGATTCGTCGGACGCTGGACGTCGGGCGCTGGTCTCGCCGGAGCGGAGATCTCCGCGGTTGACAAAGAGTCGAAGCGACTCTTCGTCACCAACGGTGCCAAGAACACCATCGACATCGTCGACATCAGCAACCCCAAGAAAGTGAAGCTCGTCAAGTCGGTTGATTTCACGGCACTCGGTTCGAGCGGCATTCAGAGTGTTGCCGCGAAAAACGGCATTGTCGTCGTCGCTTCGGCTGGCGCATCGAAGACCGCACCAGGCATCTTGTTCGTGATGGACGTCAACGGCAAGATGGTGAAGGGTCTGCCCGCCGGCTTGACCGTCGGCGCGTTGCCCGACTCAGTGACCATCAGCAGCGATGGCAAATACGCCATCAGCGCGAACGAAGGCGAACCCAAGGACTACTGCCTCGTGAACGGTGCTCTTCCGGAGACCTCCGACCCGAAGGGCAGCATCTCCATCGTTGATCTCGAAGCCACCCCGCCGACCGTGAAGACGGTTGACTTCACGAGCTTCGCCCAACGCAAGAACGCGATCATCTACGCCGGTGGCCGCATCTTCGGCCCAGGCGCTTCGGTCGAACAAGACCTCGAGCCTGAATACGCGGCGATTTCCGCCGACAGCACGACCGCCTACGTGACGCTGCAAGAGAACAACTCGATTGCAACAGTTGACCTCGCCACGGCGACCATCACGAACGTGCTCGGCCTCGGCTACAAGAACCACAACGTGTACAACACGGGTCTCGACATGAGCGACCGCGACAACGCGATCAATATCGTGCCACGCAACGTGCAGGGCATGTATCTGCCCGACGCCATCGCATCAGTCACCGCAGGTGGCAACACCTACATGATCACCGCCAACGAAGGTGACGCCCGCGAATGGCCATGTCTGCTCGGCGGCACCAGCACGACCACAGCCGAACGCGAAGATCCGCGCTACGCCGACGTCGGCCTCGACACCAACCTCACACCGTCGAGCGTCGCTGGTCGTGCCCGCGTCACCGTGTTCCCGCCGGCGGTCGTCACTGGCACCATCGTGGGGTCAACCACCAAGGTGACGCCCGCCTACACCTTTGGCGGTCGTTCGTTCACGGTGTGGAAGAGCAACACGATTGACGGTGTATTTAACGCCGACATCGTCTATGACTCGGGTGACGAACTCGAGCGACTCGTGGCGGCACGACGTCCGTTGCTGTTCAACTCCGACTGGAACACCGAAACGGGCCTCGTTGGTTCGTTCGAGTCACGCTCGTCGGCGAAAGGTCCTGAGCCTGAAGGTCTCGCCGTCGGCACGGCCTACGGCCGCCAGTGGATGGTGCTCGCGCTCGAGCGCGACAGCGGCATCGTGCTCTACGACGTGACCAATCCGGTGCTCCCGCAGTTCCGCCAGTACCTCAACACGAGCCTGCCGGGTGGCAACATTTACCAGAACACTGCGGGTGATGTGTCGCCCGAGGGCGTCTTGTTCCTCGAGGCGAGCGAGAGCCCGACTGGTAAGCCGCTGGTCATCGTCTCCTACGAACTGTCGGGCACCGTTGCAATGTTCGAGCTCACCGCTCCGGCACCGACCAAAGCCGGCAAGTAATCGCGTCATCATCAACCACTAACCACTAACCACCCCCAAAGGAGAACCCCATGAAGCTCAGTTCCACGCCCACCCTTCGTCGCTTCGCGCGAGTTGCTGCCGTTGCCGCATTCGTGCTCGCGATCAGCGCACCTGCCATGTCGCAGGCCCTCACCAGCGTGAGTGCCGGCCAGGCGTGCACCAAGGCACAGCTCAACCGCAAGAGCGGCACGCTGACCTGCACCTACAACGCCAAGACCAAGAAGTACACCTGGACTGCAGCTGCAGCCGCCAAGGGTGCCTCGACCTCCCGCGCGGGCTGGCCCTCCAAGCTCGTGATCGCGGCCGTGCCGAGCGAGAACGTGGCAACCATGACGCTGCGCTACCAGAACTTCGTCAAAGTCATCGAGAAAGAGACCGGTCTGCCAACCACCTTTATCTCTGCCACCGACTACGCGGGCGTCATTGAAGCCCAAGTTGCCGGTCGCGCCGACGTGGTGTTCTATGGGCCGTTCTCATATGTGTTGGCCAAGGCGCGCGGTGCAAAGATCGACGCCGTCGGTGCCTCGGTGCCGACTTCGACGGTGGCCTCGGGCTATTACCTGTCCTACCTCGTGACGAAGAAGGGCTCTGGCATCAACTCGATCAAAGACGTGAAAGGTAAGAACCTGTGCTTCGTTGACGCCGCGTCAACCTCGGGCTTCCTCTATCCGACGGCTGGTCTGCTCGAAAACGGTATTCAGGCGACTGACTACCGCTCGGTGCTCGCCGGTGGTCACGACAAGTCGGTGCTTGCAGTGCAGGCCGGCACGTGCGATGCAGGCTTCGTCTACGACGACATGTTCGACAAGTTGCTCGTCGACCGCGGCTTGATCAAGACCTCCGACTTCAACGTCGTGTGGAAGAGCGGTGAGATTCCGAACTCGCCGATCGCGGTGCGTAAGGACCTGCCCGCCGATCTCTTTGCATTACTGAAGAAGACGATCCTTGAGAAGATCAACAAGACGGCGTTCGTCAGCATGGGTCTCTGCGCAAACGAGACGAACTGCAACGTGATCGAAGACGCCACGTGGGGCTTCAAGCCCACGAGCGACGCGGTGTACGACGCGATTCGCCAGGTGTGTGAAGCCACCAAGTCGAGCCGTTGCCGCTAACACTCAACGCAACAACGACCGTAACCACTCGCGCAACATTCGCATGACCACCGTTCTCTCCGGTGGGGCTGATCCCCTCATCAGCCTCACCGGAGTATCGAAGCGTTTCCCCAACGGCACGCTGGCCCTCGACAACGTGTCAATGACCGTGCCGAAAGGTCAGTTGCTGTCACTCATCGGCCTTTCAGGCTCAGGTAAGTCAACGCTGATGCGCCATCTCAACGGGCTGCACAAGCCCACCGCCGGCACCGTGAAAGTGTTCGGCGTCGAGGTGTCATCGGCTTCGAGCAAGCAGTTGCGCGACGTGCGACGCAACGTCGGATTCGTCTTTCAGCAATTCGGTTTGGTGGGTCGGGCGACCTGCCTCGAGAACGTGTTGAGCGGTGCGCTCGGCCGCTTGCGTGGCCCGCGTTATGGCGTGTGGTCGTACCCACGCACGCTGCGCCGTGAGGCGTTCGATCACCTTGAGCGCGTGGGTCTCGCCCCGCAGGCCTATCAGCGTGCCGACACTTTGTCGGGTGGCCAAATGCAACGCGTTGCCATCGCCCGCACGATCATGCAGCAGCCACAGTTGCTGCTGGCCGACGAACCAGTGGCATCTCTCGACCCCGAGTCGAGCGCGCAGGTGCTCGAGTTGTTGCTCAAGGTGGCCACCGAAGACAAGATGACCGTCATCGTCACCTTGCACCAGGTGGAGCTTGCACTCGGCTGGGCGCATCGCATCGTCGGCTTGCGCGACGGACGCGTGGTGCTCGATCAAGATGCGCGCGGCCTGTCACAAACTGACGTGATGGAGGTGTACCGCCGAGTGGACCGCGAGTCGGAGCTTCTCGCCACCCCGAGTACGCCTGCAGCCGCACCGATAACCGAACGTCAGCGCGCCTGACATGACGGCGGCGCACGTCGAGCCGCTGGCCCGCGCGGCCGGCAACAAGCTGCCCCGCGCACCGCGAAAGTGGCAGAGCAAGGCGCTGTTGGCGGTGTTTGTCGCCTACGTCGTGGGCGTCGTGTGGTCGTGGATGTACATCGACATGACGCTGCTCACACTCTTTGGCGGTTTCACCGAACTGTGGAACCTCGTGGTCGACATGGTGCCGCCCAACTTCGACAACATGCGCGTGGTGTTGAAGGCCACGGTGGAAACGATTTGGATGGCATTGATTGGCACCACGGCCTGCGTAGTGCTCAGTATCCCGCTGGCCTTCATGGCGGCCCGCAACACCACCCCGAATCCGGTGGTGTTCGCAGTGGCGCGCGCCATCATCACTCTCACCCGTGCTTTACCCACCTTGGTGCTCGCTGCAGTGCTCACGTTGCCACTCGGCATCGGGCCGCTGCCAGGTCTGCTCGCTTTGGCTATTCACTCCATCGGCATGGTCGGCAAGCTCTTCACCGAGGCCGTCGAAAACACCGAGGCAATGTCGCGCGAGGCGGTGACCTCGACTGGCGCCGGCAAATGGCAAACCGTGCTCGCCACGTTGGTGCCACAAGTGACGCCGTCGTTCATCGGCACGGCGTTGTATCGACTCGACATCAACCTGCGCGAGTCGGCGGTGCTGGGTTTCGTCGGTGCAGGTGGCGTGGGCTTCGTGGTTCAGCAGCACCTGCGCAGCCTCGATTATCAGCGTGCGATTGCCGCTGTCGGGGTGATCTTTGTCGTCATCACCCTGATCGAAGTGGTGTCGACACGGCTTCGCGCATCAATCATTGGTGACCATCTTTCGTCGCCGACGAAGAAAACCCCCCGCACGATGGCCCGCGAACGCCGTGACCACCGCTTGCTCGTCGATGCCGTCACGACCCGGCGTCTTACTCCACCGTGGACCTACGAGCGATTGGTCCGTGCATCGGCTGGCGTCATCTATCTCGTGCTCATCGTGGTGGCGTTTGCAACCATCGATATTCCGTACCTCTCCGCACTCGGCCTCGGCGACGAAGTCATCGACAGTTTCGGTCGACTCTTCCCGCCCGACTTCACCACTGCTGGCCCCGAACTTTGGCAGGGCATTCGCGAGACCGTAGCGATTGGTTTCATCGCAACCACGCTGGGTTTGGTCATTTCGGTGCCGCTCGGCATCTTGTCGGCGCGCAACATCGTGGTGAACCGCTTCGTCTACGGCACGACGCGACTGTTCATGCTCGCGTTGCGTGGCTTGCCCGAATTGATTGTCGCTGTGCTCTTCGTGGCCGCCATGGGTCTCGGGCCGGTGCCCGGCACGCTCGCGCTCACCGTCGGTACGGCGACGTTCATGGCCAAGCTCATCGGTGACGCGCTCGAAGAAGTGTCACCTGAGCCGCGCGAGGCCGTGTTCGCCACTGGTGCGTCGCGGGCGCAGGAGTTCGTCACCTCGGTGATTCCGCAGGCATTGCCCAACCTCGTGAGCCAGACGCTCTACATGCTCGACGTGAATCTTCGCTCGTCGACCGTGCTCGGCATCATCGGCGGTGGCGGCATCGGGTTTCTGCTGTTGTCGGCGTTGCGAGTGTTGCAAGAGCCAACGGTCGGCGCAATCGTGATCGTCATCTTCGTGATCGTGTACTCGATCGAACTGATCGGCACGTTCGTGCGCTGGCTAGTGGAATAACCGCTCGCGCGTTAGCGGCGCTCCCAACACCCCTTGTGCCAGTGGCGGCGCAAATCTGGTGCCTCGCTCGGCACGCACACGACGTGCCCCATGCCGACGGGGATCGTGCGGTGGCAACCCGGGCATACGTACTCTTTGCGCGCCTCGTAGGGCTGCACACGGCGCACCTCGACGTGACCGTAGAGGCCGTCCCACATCGACGCAGGCCGCTGGCGGCGAGGCGTGCTTTTCGCTCGCACGCGCTTGCCCCGCTTGTGTTGCGGGCTCATGCGAGAAATGCCCAGGCGACCAGTGCAGTGATGATGGCGAACGCGCTAGCAATCACCACATAGTCGAGGCGAGTCGCCTTGTATTTGCGGTGCGGATCAAAACCCACCTTGCAAGTATCGTCTCTATATGGCCGACATCGAGGTCACGCGTGATGGCGGGGTAGCGACGGTCACCATCAACCGTCCGCAACGCAAAAATGCCGTGACGGGCGAGATGTGGGGCCAGTTGGCCGAGACGTTTCGTGCACTCTCTGCCGACACCACGGTTCGCTGTGTGGTGATCACCGGGGCAGGGGGCGAGTTCTGCTCGGGTGCCGACTTGTCGGCGCGCACCGCTGGCGAACGACCCGTGCACCAACTGGTTGCCATGCGTTCGGTGAACGACGCTGCGCTCTCGCTGCACCGCATGCCCCAGCCGACCATCGCCAAGGTGCGTGGGGTGGCGGTGGGTGCGGGCTGCAACCTGGCCCTCGGTTGTGATCTCGTCGTGGCGGGTGAAACTGCGCGCTTCAGCGAAATTTTCGCCAAGCGTGGTCTCTCGGTTGACTTTGGCGGCACGTGGCTGCTGCCGCGTCGCATCGGCATGCATCGTGCGAAAGAACTCGCACTCTTTGGCGACATCATTTCGTCAACCGATGCCCACGAGCTTGGCTTGGTCAACCGCGTGCTGCCCGACGCCGAACTCGATTCGTTTGTCGACGACTGGGCACGTAAACTCGCAGCCGGCCCGCCGATTGCATTGGCGCTGACCAAGCGCTTGCTCAACAATTCGCTCAACGTGACGATGGAAGAAGCACTCGACGACGAAGGTGCGGCACAGACCGTCAACTTCGGAACAAAAGACACGATGGAAGCCATGGAAGCGTTCGTGCAAAAACGGGAGCCGAAATTCAAGGGCTACTGAGCGCCTCGCTTGCGGTGCTCGCGCTGGTTGCGCCGATGGTCGATGAGGGTGGCGACGACGAAGGCGGCGGCACCGAAACCGACTCGGCGCTGATCATCGAATCGGCGGTCACCACTGTGCCGGCGTCATGCACGTTGCCCGAGGCGTTGCGCAGCGTGTTTGTCGGTCGAGTCGATCGCATTGAAACCAATTTCGTGCTCTATTCGGTCGAGTCTGAACGCTTCGGCACCGTCGCTGACTTGTTGCGCGACGGAGTGCTCACGGTGCGGTATCCGATCGACGACGTGAAGTATCTGGCGCCCGGTGAGCGCTTTTTGGTGGGTGCCGTCGCAGCACCATCGGGAATTCGCGGCGACACGCCCGTGCTCGAGTCAAAGGTGCGGGTGCCACCCGACATGTTTGGTGGCGACGCCGTGGCTGCCGTGCAGCGCGTGTCGTGCCCCGACTTCGAAGACCCCGTGCGCACTCTGCGTGTGAACGGCGACCCAATTGACACAGGTCTCTTGCGCCCGCTCTTTGACGATCGCGCCGGGCTCTTGCGAGTGGTGTTGGTGCCGCTCGTAGTTGGGCTCGGGCTCTTGTTCTTGCTCGCGGCGACGCGTGTGTTGGTGACGGGTGCTATCCGCGGAATGCGGCAGTCGCGCCAGCGCGAATCTCGCTGACTGCATGCCCAAGCCCCTGCGGGTCTTTGAATAACGCGCTACCCGCGATCAGTAGGTTGGCACCGGCAGCCGCCGCACCGCGCACGGTTGACGGCGAGATTCCTCCATCGACCTCGAGGTCGACGGTGTCAGCACGCCCGGCGCTGTTGATCATCTCGCGCACCATGCGAATCTTCGGCTCCATTGACGCGATGTACGACTGACCGCCGAAGCCGGGGTTCACCGTCATCACCAAGACAAGGTCAACCAAGTCGAGTACATGCTCGATCTCATCTGGCGGCGTCGACGGGTTGAGCGCTACCGCGGCAGTGGCGCCGAGTTCGCGAATGTTGCCGAGCGTGCGGTGCAGGTGTTCGCACGCTTCAACGTGCACGATCAGGCGTTGGCAGCCGGCTTCCACATAGCGCTTGGCCATCACGTCGGGTGTCAGCACCATGAGGTGTGCCTCGTAGGGTTTCTTCGTGAGATGGCGGGTTGAGGCGATGATGTCGGGCCCGAAGGTGAGGTTGGGCACGAATTGGCCATCCATCACGTCCCATTGGATGAGATCAACGCCCGCGGCGTCGAGCGCGACGATCGCTTCACCGAGTTTCGAAAAATCGACCGGCAGCACCGACGGGGCGATTTGCACGGGTCGCATGCTCGGTCAAGCCTAGGGTCGATGACGATGAGCGACGCCGAATCTCGTGGCGTGCCACACGACGCCGTGAGTGCCGTTGGTGCTCGCCGCCGGTTGCAGATCGAACGGCTGGTCGCCGGCGGCGATGCGCTCGCGCGCGACACCGACGGGCGAGTGGTGTTTGTCGACACTGGGTTGCCCGGTGAGACGATCGAAGCAGAGTTCGTCGAAGTCAAGCGTGACTTCGCCCGGGCCCGCACTCTTCGAGTCGTGGCTGCATCGCCTGATCGTGTGACTCCGCCATGTCGGCACGTCGCCGACGGGTGTGGCGGTTGCGATTGGCAGCATCTCGCGGCGCATGCACAACACGACGCAAAGGCTGCCGTGGTGCGCGAGGCATTTGCCCGCACAGCAAGATTGCCCGAGGCGCCGATCGTGCGGGGTGGTGCCGTCAGCCACGACGCGTCGCGCACGACGGTGCGCATGGCGGTGACGCCGAGTGGCCGACTCGGGTTTCGTCGCGCATCATCGCACGAGTCGGTGGAGATCGAGCAGTGCCTCGTAATGCATCCGCTGCTGCAATCGCTGGTGTCGACCGTGGGCGTGCGTGGCGACGGCGAGGTCACCCTTCGCTGCTCGGTGGCGACCGGTGAGCGTGCCGTGTGGTCGCACGACAAGGCCCGTGTGCTCGGGCTGCCCGACGATGTGGCAGCCGGTGCCGCCGCGGTAGTTCACGAAGATGTGGCAGGTGCGCGGTTGCGGGTGTCGATGGCGTCGTTTTTCCAGGCGTCACCGCAAGCCGCAGAGTTGCTCGTCGACGCGGTCGCACGGGCCGCTGGCAACGCACTCGACGGCCGTGACGGTGTCGTCGTCGACGCCTACGGCGGGGTCGGGTTGTTCGCCGCCACCGTGGTGCCGATCGGTGTGCAGTGTGTGCTGGTCGAGTCGAGTGAGTCGGCGTGCAGCGACGCTTACGAGAATCTGCGTGGTCGCAGCGCCATGGTGATGCACACGCGGTTTGAACACTGGCGTGCCGTGCGGGCGGGTCTCGTGATTGCCGACCCAGCACGAAGCGGCTTGGGCAAGGCTGGCGTCACCACACTGCTCGACACGGCGGCTCCGACGGTGGTGTTGGTGTCGTGCGACGCAGTAGCTGCAGCTCGCGACGCGCGCCTACTTGTTGATGCTGGTTATGACCTTGTCAATGCGGAAGTGCTCGACTTGTTTCCGCACACGCACCACGTTGAAGTGGTGTCACGCTTCGTGCGCGACTAAGCCTTGGCTAACGAGCTGCGCAGCGTGAAGAGCACGAGCACAGCGCTCCACGCAAACACTGCAGTGAGCAACATCGGTGCGACCGGTGAGCCTGAAGTGAAGCGCAGCACTCCAGCAATGATCGGGCTCAACGAGCCTCCGATGGTCGCCACCAAACCGACGGCTCCCATCACGGCGCCGAAATCTTGTTCGCCAATCACTCGTCGTGCCACGATGCCGTCAAGGGCCGACAACGCCCCAATTGAGATTCCCGCGAGCACCACATACAGCGTCGCGAGCGGCAACATGCCCGAGGTGAGCAACACGACGGCCGCCAGACCGAGCACGACTCGAGCAACGAGCATCAACTCGAGTGCACCCCACCGTTCGATTGCGGCAACGAGCGGCAGACGACCAGCCAACTGCAACAGTCCGCGAGCGCTTGCGAAACCAGCCGCCACCCCGGCGCTGAGACCCGCCCAGGTCATCGTCGGAACCTGATACACCAGCAAGCTCGACGCAGCAGCCGACGACAAGAGCGCTGCGATGGCGAAACGCCGCACCTCGCGGCGCTTGGCCGCACTGCGAAGCGCCTGCAACAGTGAGCCAGCCGCGCCGGGTTGCGGGCCGCGCGGACTGCACACCACCGCACAGATCGCAAAGGCCGCAAACGTCGCGATCGCCGGCACGCGAATCGCGGTCTGCCAGCCCTGTTGCGAGCGCAGCCATTCGGTGGCAGGAATCATGATTGGCGACGACAGGGCACCCCAGATGGTGAGTCGAGTGATTGAGCGCGATGGGTCGGCCGTGCCCAATCGCACGGCCAGCGGCTGGGTGAATGCGTAGAACCCGGCTGCACCGATGAGCCCACCGCCTGCTGCATAGGTGATGAGAAATGCGGTTCCACTCAGCCCTGCACTGGCGAAGTACAGGGCTGTTCCGAGTGGTCCGACGACGCCGAGTGCGATGCGCGGGTTGGCCTTGTCGAGTTGTCGACCGGTGGTGATGGCACCGATGCCCGCCACGAGGCTTGCGGCTCCGTAGGCAAGCGCCAGCGAGCCTTCGGTCAGATTGTGGGCGTCGAGCAGGTCGTCGAAGAGCACCCCGAAGCCGTAGAACCAGGTGCCGTAGGCGAGGATCGTGAGCACGCCGAGCGCGTCGAGACGCGACGCGGCGTACGCGCGCAAAACGTATCTACCCAACGCGCGACTAGCGCTGCGCCGTGATGTTCACCGATTGCGTGTCGGGTGCACAGCAGACTTCGGCCGAGCGAACGTCGGCAATCTTTGGTGTGTTTTTCATCTGCTCGGCGTCGGCGAGCACGGTGTACACCTCGTAACGGTGATCGCCACCTTCGACCCAGAACTTTTCTTGCACTGCATAACAGCAGGTGGTCTCACCTTCGACCCACGTTGGCAGACCAGCGCCGGTGATTCGTTCGTGTTCGGCGCGCACTTCATCGATTGACTGCACCTCGACACCCATGTGGTTGATGGAATCGGTGGCGGTCGGGTTCTCGATCAACACCAGCTTGAGCGGGGGATTCTCGATGGCGAAGTTGGCATAGCCAGGTCGAATTTTCGCCGGCGCGGTGCCGAAGAGTTTCGTGTAGTGCGAGATGGCAACCTCAAGGTTGCTTACATTCAAGGCCAGTTGCAGTCGTGACATGCCTAAACCGTACCCGTCTGAGGTGAACGGACCGGTACATGTTCGAGCCCTGTGGTGCCCCCCCTCGGATTCGAACCGAGGACCTGCGGATTAAGAGTCCGTTGCTCTAACCAACTGAGCTAGAGGGGCAACTGCGTGCTGTTGTAGTTGCTATTGCAGCGCATCAGCCTAACTCGCATGCAGAATGCGACGACAAACGACGACGTCACGCGATTTGGGGTGGACGACGGGGCTCGAACCCGCGACCTCTAGGACCACAACCTAGCGCTCTAGCCAACTGAGCTACGCCCACCATGGGCGCTCCATTCTGCCACGAACCTTGCGACCTGCGACTCGGGCCCACTTGGCGTGTGCGGTAGCCTCACGGTGACACATTCGTTTGGAGCTGATACCCATGCCAGCGGCTGACAAGACGCTGACGCAATCCCTGGTCGCACGAGCGAAGGAGATAACTGCCCGTGAACTGCTGACCTACGCAGAGCGAACCAAAGGTTCGCAGGCCGCCAACGCGCGCGCCCGTAAGTCATTGCCGCTCGGGGTGCCGTCAAGTTTTCAGGATTACGACCCGTATCCGATCGTGCTCGCCCGCGCGCAGGACTACTGGTCGGTTGACGTCGACGGCAATCGATACGTCGACTACAACATGGGTTTCGGGGCACTCTTTGCGGGCCACATGCACCCGGCGGTGCGCAAGGCCGTCTCTGCCCAGCTCGATGACGGCACCCTCTTCGTCACGCCCTGCCCGAGCAATGCCGAAGTGGCCGAGCTGCTGACCGCTCGCTACGGCTTCCCGCTCTGGCGCTTTACGAACTCGGGCACCGAGGCGACGATGGATGCGCTGCGCGTCGCCCGCGCCGCCACCGGGCGCGAGAAGATCGTCAAGGTCGAGGGTGGTTATCACGGCCATCACGACGAAGTCATGGTGTCGATGAAGCCGTCGCTGGATAAAGCAGGCCCCGCAGATGCACCGCATTCGGTCGCGTCGTCGGCCGGCATCACCCGTGGCGTGGTCGGTGACACGATCGTCGTGCCGTACAACGATCCTGAGGCGCTCGAGCGTGTGCTGCGCAGCGGTGAGGTTGCGGCGTTCATCGTCGAGCCGGTCATGCAGAACATCGGCATCTGTTTGCCACAGCCGGGTTATCTGCAGGCGGCGCGCGAGATTTCGCGAAAGTACGGCACGCTGCTGGTGTTCGACGAGGTGAAGACCGGCATCACCGCTGGGTGGAAAGGTGCCGCCGGCGCTCTCGGCGTCGAGCCCGATCTCGTCGCTCTCGCCAAGTCAATCGGTGGCGGCTTGCCGCTTGGCGCGTTTGGTGGCAAGCGCGAATATATGGATGAAATCACCAACCGTCGCGTCGTGCACCTCGGCACCTACAACGGCAACCCGCTGTGCATGGCTGCTGCGCGTGCGGTGTTGGCTGAAGTGTGTACGCCTGACACCACTGCCGAGGTCATCGCCCGCAACCACCGCCTGGTCGAAGCCTGCCGTTCGGTGATTACACAGCATGGCTTGCCCGCCAACGTGGTGGAATTCGGTGCGAAAGGCTGCGTCACCTGGTCGCCCGAGCCGATTCGCAACTATCGCGATTACAAGGCCACCGATTTTGATCTCGCGTTCGCGCAGTGGATGCACGGCATCAACCGTGGCATCCTCCTTCCACCTGGTCTAGATGAGCAGTGGCTTATCTCGGTGTTGCATGATGATGAAGCTGCGATGACGTATGCCGGCGTGTTTGCCGATTTCGTCGAAGAACTCGTGCGCTAAGTCGACGATGAAGTCGTCACCGTCATTGGGCGTGATGCTGTGGCGCGGGCTCTTTCGCCGCTGCCCGCATTGCGGCGACCGTCGCGCGTTTTTCGCCAAGTGGTTCGTGCGCCGCGAGCGATGCGCCGGCTGTGGTCTGCGGTGGGAGCGAAACTACGAGGGGTTCATGCTCGGGGCGATGGCGATCAGCTTCATCACCACGGGCGGGTCGTTGTTGCTGACGATGGCCATCGGGGTGATCGCGAGTTACCCCGACGTGGTCCTGTGGCCGGTTTTGGGTTCGACGGTGGCGGTGACCCTGTTGGTGGGGGTGTTCGGCTACCCGATCTCCTACACCCTCTGGCAGGCGGTCGACCTGCACCTGCGTCCGGTCGCTGAAGACGACGGCGAAGACCACGGGCGGGCCGTCGTCAACTAGCCCCAGGCGGCCCATCGGCCAGGGCGCGCTGGGCTCCTGGCGACGAAAGTTCCCGAGGGTGCTTGACCGAACAGGTGTTCGTAGGTAAGGTCGAGGTGTTAGCAACGACCGAAATCACCGCAAGGTGCACACCACGCTGCGAACAGCCATAGAGCGCAACACCCCATCCCTACGGTGCAACGTTCCCCCCAGCAACAACGATTCCCCATAACAGCAACGAAAGGACACCACCCATGACCACCGAGAAAAAGGCCGACAAAGTGGAAAACAAAGCCCCCGCCAAGGCTGCCAAGCCAGCCGTTGACGCCGATCGCGCCCGAGCCGCTGAGCGCGCCAAAGCACTCGAGGCCGCGCTCGGTCAGATCGACAAGCAGTTCGGCGCCGGTTCGGTCATGCGCATGGGCGAAAAAGAGACAATGGCCATCGAAGCCGTGTCGACGGGTGCCTTGCCACTCGACATCGCCCTCGGCGTGGGTGGCGTGCCGCGCGGACGCGTGGTCGAGATCTTCGGCCCCGAGTCGTCGGGTAAGTCGACGCTCGCGATGCACATCGTCGCCGAAGCCCAGCGCAACGGCGGCATCTGTGCCTATGTCGACGCCGAGCACGCGCTCGACCCGGTGTACGCCGCAGCAATCGGTGTCGACACCGACAACCTGCTCATCTCGCAACCGGACACCGGCGAACAGGCGCTGGAAATCGTCGACATGCTCGTTCGCTCGAGCGCCGTCGATGTGATCGTCATCGACTCGGTGGCGGCCCTCACCCCGCGCGCCGAAATCGAAGGCGAGATGGGTGACAGCCATGTGGGCTTGCAGGCCCGCTTGATGAGCCAGGCGCTGCGCAAACTCACCGCCAACCTCAACAAGTCGAACACCATCGCCATCTTCATCAACCAGTTGCGCGAGAAGATCGGCGTCATGTTCGGCTCGCCCGAGACCACACCCGGTGGTCGTGCGCTGAAGTTCTATTCGTCGGTGCGCCTCGACATTCGTCGCATTGAGTCGATCAAAGATGGAGCTGAAGTCGTTGGTGCTCGCACCCGCGTGAAGGTCGTGAAGAACAAGGTGGCACCACCGTTCCGCCAGGCCGAGTTCGACATCACCTACGGCAAGGGCATCAGCCGTGAAGGTGCGGTGCTCGACCTCGCCGTCGAACTGGGCATCGCCAAGAAGTCAGGCGCGTGGTTCACCTATGACGGTGAGCAGTTGGGTCAGGGTCGCGAGAATTCCAAGCAGTTCCTCGCTGACAACCCCGACGTGATGATGCAGATGACTGAGCGGGTGCGCGAAAAGGCGATGGCCCGCAACAACGCGGAAGCGGCGCAACAAGGCGGCTTCAGCAAAGACGACGACGAGCCAATCGACCTCGAGTAATCGGCGGCTCGGCTACGGCTAGTGGAACGAGCCGCGCGCCGGAGCTAGCGGCTCGAGCCAGCGAATCGGGGCTACAGCCAGCGGCGTCGGCGGAAGTAGATGAACAGCCCGACGCTGAACGACGCCGTGCCGCCCATCACGAGAAAATAGGCCCACCGCACTTGCAACTCGGGCATGTACGAAAAATTCATGCCGTAGATGCCCGCCACCATCGTCGGCACGGCGGCCAGGCCGATCCACGCAGAGATTCGTCGCATGTCGGCGTTCTGTTGCACCTGGGCGATGTTGAGGCAGGCCGAGAGTGCTGCGTCGATGAGTTCGTTCATCCGTTCGATGTCGTCGACGGCGCGGCGCAGGTGGTCGTAGACGTCTTTCAGTTTCGGGGCGAATGATTTCGGCACGCCGGGCAGGTCGCCTTCCATCAGCGTGAGCAGGGCGTCAATGAGCGGAACAGCAGCGCGTCGGCATTCGAGCACTTCTCTCTTCATCATGTAGGCGCGGTTGGTCGGCAGATTGCGGTCGTCGCCGAATGCTTCGTCTTCCAATTCGATGAGGTCGCGCTGCAACGCTTCGACGGTGTGCAGGTATTCGTCGACCAAACGGTCGAGAAACTCGTGCAGCACCACCGCCGGCCCGAGCGCGATGCGCTCGGGCGAAGATTCGAGATGACTGCGCACGTCGCGCAGCGGTAGCACCGTGCCGTGACGCACCGTGAACACGTAGTGGCGCGCGAAGATGAGGGTCACGTCACCAACGTCGATGCGTCGGCGCTCGGGGTTGTAGGCGATCGTCTTCACGAGCAGGCTCGTGTGGTCGTCGTAGCGATCGAGCTTGGCGCGTTGGGTGTGCGAGAGAGCGTCTTCGATCGCGAGTGGATTGATTCCCAATCGCTTGGCGTGGGGCAGTAATTCGTCTTCAGTCGGGTCGACGAATCCGACCCACTCGAACATGTCGGTCTGCAGCGGCAGATCGTCGCCGGGGTGGCGCCGGTCATTGTTGGCATCGAGGTGACCAGACGTGCCGTTGTGAGTTGACCGTAGGTCAAGGGTTCCTGAAACGCGATGCCCGGCTCGGTAAACGGCGTCTTCAACGAGCACGTTGGCAGAGTACCAGTGGCGCACCAGAAGCAGTGGGCTGACGAGACCAGCGCTCTCGAGCGCAGCACCATCATCGCGTGCGAGGTGTACGCCGCACCACCGCCACGTGAACTGACGGCGAACCTTACGCCGAACCCCTGTACGAGACCCGCGGTGGTGGTTAGGTTCGCGGCTATGACGACGACCGCCTCCACCCCCGCAGCCCAACACCACGCAGATGGCCACAGTGGTCATTCGGCATTCGAAGACGTCAACAGGTTCGTGCGCCGAGCGGCCAAGACTCTCGAGATCTCCGACGATGTGGTGTCGGCAATCGTGGCGTGCGAACGCGAGGTGGTCGTGTCGCTGCCGTTGCGACGCGACGATGGCCGAATCGACGTGCTCACTGGCTATCGCGTGCAACACTCGCAGGCGCGCGGCCCGCGAAAAGGGGGAATTCGGTTTCACGAGACGGTCGATCTAGACGACGTTCGCGCACTCGCCAGCCTGATGACATGGAAGACCGCACTCATCGACGTGCCATTCGGTGGCGCAAAAGGTGGCGTCGCTGTTGACCCGCGTCAGTTGTCTGAGCGCGAACACGAAGAACTCATTCGTCGCTGGACCCGCACGATGGTGCACGTGCTCGGGCCGCATCGCGACATTCCGGCTCCAGACATGGGCACTACCGCGCGCACGATGGGCTGGTTAATGGACGAATTCCATCGTCTCGAAGGTTTCCAGCCGGCCTGCGTCACTGGCAAGCCGGTGGCACTCTTCGGCGCGCCAGGTCGCGAAGAAGCAACGGGTCGGGGAGTCGTGCAGATCGCAGTTGCCGCGTTGCGTGCCGACAAACGCGACGTGCAGGGTGCGCGCGTCGTGGTGCAAGGCTTCGGCAACGTCGGTCGCTTTGCCATCACCTCGGCGCTCGAACGGGGGATGAAGGTGATCGCCGTCAGCGACGTGACCGGGGCAGTGTTGGCACCAAACGGCCTCACTCAAGAAGACACGCTCGCCTCAAGCGTGCGCGAGTTGTTCGGACGATACGAGCAACTCGACCCCGCAACGCTGCTCGAGGTCGAGTGCGATGTGTTGATCCCTGCCGCGCTGGGCGGCGTCATCAACGACGACAACGTGGCACGTATCTCTGCGCCATATGTGATCGAAGCTGCAAACCAGCCGATCGTCGGTGGTGCTGACGCCGCGTTGCATGCGCGCGGCGTCACCGTGGTGCCCGACATTCTCGCCAACGCCGGTGGCGTGCTCGGTAGCTATTTCGAGTGGACCCAGAACATTCAAGAGTTCCGCTGGTCACTCGAGCGATTCCGCGACGAACTCGACGCCCGCATGGCGACGGCATTCAACAATGTCTACGAGACGTCACGGCGATATTCCTGCAGCTTGCGCGAAGCGTCGTTCATCGTGTCGGTGGGTCGCGTGGTCGAGTCGTTCCTCCTGCGCGGCAAGGTGATCTAGACCTGCAGAGTCGCCCAGCGAGA
>Ga0255170_1000232_pt1 | contig 25845 bp, 29 predicted proteins | sample Atl_Yuk_RepA_8d_FD_186015 | JGI IMG/M metagenome (GOLD analysis project Ga0255170, IMG submission 186015) | Freshwater microbial communities from Altamaha River, Georgia, United States - Atl_Yuk_RepA_8d | ecosystem: Environmental > Aquatic > Freshwater > River | place: USA: Georgia | collected...
GCAAGAAGGGAAATAATAGAGAGAAAAAAGGGAGAGAACGCAGTAATTCAAACATAGACGATCATAGTTTTAAGTGTAGTTGCATTTTTTCGCCACAAATTAAAGGGAGTTTCGTATAAGTAAAATAAAAAATAAAATTGATTTTTATTTGAACTTTTTATAGAGAAATAAAAAATATTTTTTAGAAAAGATAATGGGTTTGGATTATATCTCAGATAATTGGGACGATATATATATTCAGTATATATTCGAGCAGAACGAATATCTATTCGTATCTGAACGAATAGATGCCTTCTTTTCTAAGAAAAGAAAATTTGTATTTATAAATGAACTGTGTTTTTTAACTAAAGAATTTAATGACTATGTTATAGATAAACATGGAATAGAATATTTTTATCAGGGACTCTTACATATAGCAGGATACTACATTTCAGGAACAAATAAAAATAGAATTCGATTTAATAGTGGTCGAATTAAAAAAGGTTGGATGTCTGATAGAAATAGAATAAAATTCCTTTCATTTTTAGAGAACTACAAAACAGACTGAATAAAAAAATAAAATTGATTTTTTTTTTGAACTTTTTTAAAGGGGCATATCAACCCCTTGTGAAGGTCTCTAACGATAGTTTTTCAGTATGATTTTCAGGTTCAATAAAAAATAAAATTGATTTTTTTTTAAAAGTTTTTTAAAGAGATTAAAATGACAAGTATGGAAAATAAAGAAAATAAAGAAAATAAATATACCATGTTAGTAGAACAATTAACAAGAGACCTTTTAAACAAGACTGTAGAGAATACATTTATAATGATTTCAAGTACAAAGTTAAGACATTTTAAAGGTGTTAAAAATGTTGAAATAGCGATAAAATTATATTATCATTGTAATTATTTTCAGGTTAGAACTACTATCAGAAACGATTATATTCTAAACGATTTATTTGAAGATATTACATATCTTCAAAAAAGTTCAACAAATTTAATAACAAAAGAAGTAATAGAAGAAGTATCAAATATTATTATTAAGCAGATGAATACTTTGAACGATTTACAACCACACAGAGAACAGATAGATGATTTAACCCATTTATTTTACCCTTTTAAAGAAGACCGATTTGATAAGAGTTATCTCATGGAAGACTTGGAAGATATAGAGTTTGAAAACGATACTTGCTGTATTTGTTATAAAAGGACTTCGACAAAGATGGAATGCTGTAAGGCGTCTGTGTGTAAGGTTTGTTTGATTGAAATAGCACACACTAAACTACCTAAAAAATTAGACCTTGAATTAGTTAGTGAAGAACATAAAGCGAAAAATAAACTTGTTTGTCCTCACTGCCGAAAGGACCATAATGATTATCGTATAGATGAATTATTATGGGTTATTCAAGGTGAAAAATTTGAAGAAGTTGATGATATTGATGATGACGAATAAGATAGATAGATATAATCTAAAGGTATATAAAAATATTTTAATACTATAATTAGTATTAAAATCATATGTTTGTGAAGTATTATGTAATTTTAATAAACAACATCTGGAATTGATGTTTTAATGTTGAATACAGGTTCAATTCTACATAATTAAAAATATCTGGAATGTCTTTTTTAAAAATCTGGAAGGGAAGGTGTATTAAGGTTGATTTTTTCATTCCATCTATTTTTGATTAAAAAACGTTTAAAAAAGATTTTTAAGGTGTATTAAGGTTATCATTCTTCATTCTATATTTTTTTTCCTATTCTTATATATAGAAGAAAAAAAAAATATAAATATTTATATTTTTTATATATTATATAAAATATTATATATAAAAAAAATATTTTATAAAAAAAAATATTTTATAAAAAAAATATTTTTATATATATATAAAGATAGGGATGGGGAAAACGTGGAATACTGGAATGATACTGTAATTCAGGTTCAAAAAAAATCTAAGTTTTATATCTGGAATGGATACTATAATTGACCTTCAAAAAAAATTTTTAAAATTCCAGTTTTTTATTTTCATTCCAACTTTTTTCCCCCTGATTTTGAACTTGGTTTTTTCCATTTATACCAACATTCTAAACATCGTATTTTCCACAAAGGTTCAGTCTTTTGTATATTATATTTTTTACAATCTAAACAACATCTGTTATTAACCATGTCCACAATATTTTTATGAATATCCTTCCAAAAACGACTCTTTGTATCTTTACACCGTTCTCCTATATTTTTACAAATGTAAGAACAAAAATCAGAACGATAAGGTTGTTTTCTCCTATCTCCTATTATTTTATCTCTACAAACAATACATCTGTGTTCTGATTTTAATTTTTTATAAAGTTCAGGATTGACTTTTTCAACGCAATCACTACCAACAAGAATTTTATTGCCGTGATCGTCCCCTATTATATAACCATTTCTAATAACGTGACTACATATACAATGAAATTCTATACCATCTTCTTCAAATGTAAAACAATCCCCTATCTGTTCCATCCTTTTTAAATCTAATCCCATATCATTAATCATAGCAATAAATTCAGTTCCCATGTTTTTCGTTAGCAATCCCATTTCTGCCTTTCTAACAAATACGTTATGATATCTATTGATATCTTGTTCTTCATAATATAAATCTAAATACTTAAACATTTTTTAATATGTTTTTAATTATTATTGATATGTTTTTAATACATATTTAAAAAGATATTAAAAATATATAAAAATGACAGATTTAATTGATATTAAAATTCAAGCAAAAATAAAATTCCTAACCGATAAAGGTTTAACTTTCGAACAAGCAACTTCTAAAATACAAGAAGAAGAGAAAATGAAACTTATCAAATATGAACTTAGAAAACTTAGAAACAGGGAGTTGTCAAGAAATCATTATAGAAAAAAACAGGCAGAGAAAGGTCTTGCTGTTAGAATAAGAACAGAATAAATAATATTTTAAGTTTTTAATTAATTATAAATTAAAAACCATTTAAAAACATATAACAAACAATTAATAATTAATTAAAAAATGACAAAAAAACTATTAGATTTTCAAGTAGATGCTGGATTACGTTATAATATCCAATCAATTGTCAATAGTAAAAAATACAGAGTTGAAAACGAAAACATAGACGATATTCTACATATATTTTCTTGGATGTCTCAACAGGATGATTTTCATCTTGCTTTCTATCCAAAAAGTTCAGAATACACACAGTTTCGTTTTGATATAGATTTAAGTGTTAATACAACTTGTCCTTTAGATATTAAACTCTATAATGAAAAACAAATTTTATCAACAGTAAATATAATTAACAATGTTCTTAATAAATTTGTAGATGATATTAAGGATGAAAATTTAATAGCTGGAATTCTTGTTAAATCATCCTACTTCTTACCTGAAAAACAATTATACAAAAACGGAGTTCATATTCAATATCCATTTCTATTTCTTAAAAACTCAGAAATGAAAGGTATTGTTAAAGAGATAAATTCACGTATATCTAAAATATACAATCAAGAACATTTTAAACCTGATAATGGTTTTATAAATAATGCTTGGTTGATTTACGGAGCAAATAAACGTGATGAAACTGATAAATACAAAATAGATTGTTTTTACAATTCTAAATTAGAAAAGGTAGATTTTGATACTACTACCAAGTCATTAATAAAACTATTTTGGTTGTTTCCAGATGATAATAACAACTACTGTTTTGATATTGTACCAGAAATTATAGAACCGACAAAAAATGAAGAACAAGATATACAAGAAATTGATATTGATAAAAGTATAGAATATTTAGAAACAATGTTGTATTCTTTATCAAAAAGTAGAGTTGAAAACACTTGTTCTTGGAAGGCTGTTATATGTAGTGTTGTTAGTTATGCTAAATATTACGATATTGATATAGATGAAGTAAGAACTGTGTTAGATGAATGGTCGAAATCAACTGATAAAAATAACTATAGCACAGAAGGATTTAATTCAACTTTTGATTATGCTCTATCCCCGAAGAATACATTCAAATATACCAGTTTTATAACTATCTATAGAAGAGATAATTTTAAACACAACTTGTTTTGTAATTGTGATGATCTTTCAATAGCCGAGTTAGTTAAAAATCTTTTTGATGGAATGATATACATGAAAAACGATAAAGAAGGATGGATTTATAATATGGAAAAGAAAATTTGGAGTACGGCAGATTACTATAAGATATATGATTATGTTATTGATGATGTAGATGAGATAGGGAAACAATCTATAGAAAAAAAGAAGATTGAAATCAATATAGAAAAGAATAATAAATCTTGTATAAAAGAAGACGATAAAGAAGATGACGAAGAAGAAGATGAAGAAGAAGATGAAGAAGAAGAAGATGAAGAAGAAGATGACGAAAACGATGAAGATGATGAAGAAGCACGATTACAAGAGATAAAGGAAATATATTGTGATGCTGATACTGCTAAAAAATCACAAGAAGAAAATTTTGAGAAATTACAAGATGAAATCAACTTTAAAATTCATCAGTTGGAAGAAAAAAAGAATATCGATATAGATGACATTCAAACGAAATATAGAAATAAAATAACCGTTATTGATGATGATGAAAAAATAAAAACAAAATTAGAAGCAAAATTACAAACCGAAATCAATACTATAGAAAAAGAATACGATAAAACTGTTAAAGAGTATATCAAATGTAAGGAAAAAAATAAGAAAGAAAACGATTTGATTGTGAAAAAAATAATTAAGGATAGAGATACACAAGAACAACTAATAGAAAAACAGTACAAAGAGAAACAACGATTGAGGGACCGAGTAAAGAAAGAGAAAGAACGAGTAAAAAAAGAGAAACAACGATTGAGAGACCGAGTAAAGAAAGAGAAACAACGATTGAGAGATCGAATAAAGAAAGAGAAACAACGTGAAACAAAGAACGATAATTTATTAATAGCAAAATTACAACAGTATAGAATATATCTTAGAAGTGTTAATTTTAAAAAGAGACTTTCAATAGCACTTTCAAAAGTTTGTTTAAGAGAAGATTTTGGGGATATTTTAAATTCAAATCAAAATCTATTTCCTATAAAAGGAAATAAAGTGGTTGATTTAACTACAGGAGAATGTTTTGATAGATTACAAACTCATTATTTTACATTTGAAAGTGATGTTGAAATTGTTAAAGATAAAACAAGAGCGATTAAATTCTTTGATGATCTCGCGTTTGGAGATAATGAAATCAGTTTATATTTACAACGATTATTGTTATATTGTATATCAGGTTTAACATTTGATAGGTCATTTTATCAATTAACAGGAGTTGGTAGAAATGGTAAAACTACCTTTATTAATATCATATCAACACTACTTACGAATGATTGTAGTTGTAAAGGTTCAAAATCTCTTGTTGTAAAGGACCAAAAACATGGAAACAGACACGACGGTCCAAACCCTTCTCTTCTTGCCTTAAAAAACAAACGATGTGTATTTATTTCTGAAACAGAACATACTGATCTTCTAAACGCAAGTAGAATAAAAGAACTTACAGGAGGAGATATAATAGAAGCAAGAGGATTGTTTGAGAAGAAAATTGTTGAATTTCGTAACGACGCAAAAATAATTATTGCTACCAACTTTCCTTTACAATTTCATGAAGTTGATAATGCTGTTAAAGATAGATACAAGTATATACAGTTCAAAAATACATTTGAGAACAACAGTAGTATCAATAACGAAATTAAAACAAATTCAACTGGATTTATGAGTGAAATTTTTTCATTGTGTTTAGAAAACGGAAAAGATTATTTACAAAAAGAAAATATAACCTGTTCTTCAATAACAAAAGAAACAGAACAACTATTTACTGAAATGGATAGTGTGCAATTATTTATTAACGAAAGTTGTTGTATTGAAAACAAAGAAGCAACAATTTCAAGTAGAACTCTATTTGAAAGTTATAAACACTTTTGTAAAAATAATAGTATAGAAGCACTATCTGATAAAGGTTTTTGTAAATTAATGAAAACAAAAGGTCATGAAAAATGTAAAGATGGAAAGAAAGGAGAGAACTATAATAAAAACGTTTTCAAAGGTATAATGTTGATAGATGATATTGTATTATAAATTAAGATTTACGCTTTTTCGAAAACAATTTTTTCAAAGGTATTGTTTTATTATTTAATTTAAATTTTACCTTTTTATTTTTATCAAGGTTTAATTTACCTTTGTTTTCAACATTTTTAATCTTAACGCCCTTTATCTTATTCATAGTTGCCAGATTTAAAGCCATCTTCTCAAGTTTTTTCATACCCTTTGAATTTGTTTCTTTCAAAATACCTTTCTTTAGTCCTTTTTTGATTTGGGCTACTCGTTTTATTCCAGCAGGTCTTCTCTTTATTTTTGCTTTTGGCGATCTTTCTACTACTGGTAAATTCATTAATGCTCTTGCTTCCTTATTTGCTAAAAAACTATCCTCGTATTTTTTCAAACCTTCCTTATCTACTTCTTCAGCTTCAACGAGATATGTTTTACCAGATTTTTTGTTACTAATAAACTTTAAATCATAAGGTTCAACACCCTTTCTCTTTAATTTATTAAATAATCGCTTGTCAATCTCAGTTTGATTTTCAAGTTTGAAAACTTCAGGTTTCTTTTCTTCTAAAGCATCCCTTTTTTCTGTATAGTAATCGTTTCTTGCTTGTTTTATAGCATCCCTCCAAGGTAATTTTCTTTCTTGGTTCCAGATTTGGACGTATTGGAAATAACTCATTTATTATAATCAGAAAAAAAATAAATTTAAAACAATATATATTATATATAAGAGAATAGAGTTGAACTGCCTATAATTAGAGAGGGTCCGCACATTTAATTATAGGAGCAAGTTATTTTCCTTGGGAAAGCTTTATTCTCTTCCAGAGTAAATGTTGTCATTTTTTCAGATGGTATGAAACAAGATACGAGACATTTTTTTAAAACTTTTCGAACTGGTATATTTTCCATATGCTTTCATCTGGAAAATTTTTTTTAATTAATTAACGCAATAATTTATACTATAAAAAGGCGTTTCAATTTTTTCTCCGCTCTTTAAATCATCAATTAATTTTATTTTTAAAATGTTGTCTGTTATTTCAAGGTTATGATTAATATACTTTTCATTCGCACAAAGGTATGCTGGTAATCGTATATATATTTCTTTTATTGGAAGCATATCGATATTACTGAGGGACAACTTTATATGTAAACATAAATGATTATTTATTCTTTGATATTTAATAACAGTGTCATCTTCAAAATTTAAAATATTTTTTTGAAACTGATATTCGTTAGATTTTAAAATACCTTCATCGAAATGCTTTAAATATACATTTCTATCCTTGTTATTGATATGTAAACGTTCTGTTGTTATATCATAGAAGGCTACAGGTTTAACTTCTATATTTGGGAAAAGAAAACTTTGCATTTTATTATATTGGTATAAATAAAAAATGTATATTGAAAATTTAACCCCTGATCTAAAAACGATTGGCAAGGTATTATTATATATAGTATTAGTTGAACCTATTTATACTATCTTATTCTTAGTGAGAATATTAAAAATATTGTTCTAATATAAAATAAATGGTAATTAATAATGATTTGAAAAAGGAATACGAGGATGCGAAAAGAGAGATTGCAAGACCTCTCTCAAATTTCGATATTGAAAAATGGCTAAATAAAAATGGGATACAATGTAATATTTTTAGTTACGATAATTTAAATGATAAGATGAAATTAACTGACTTGTTTAGTAGAGATGGTTGCTGTATCATTCTCTATAATATAAAAAATCAGAATACGGGCCATTGGTGTGCTATTATTAGACACGATAGGGATACAATAGAATTTTTTGACCCTTATGGTAGTAAGCTTGATAGTAATTTAAAATATTCAGAAAATAAATTTCCAACTATTACTTCAATATTTAAACGACATAAAGTTAAGAACGTGATTTTCAATAATATGAGATTACAAAGGATGAATAACAATATTTCAACGTGTGGCAGGCATTGTAGTTTTAGAATATTAAACAAGGATTTAACTTTAGAACAATATCAAAATGGATTTTTAAAGTCTGGTTTCCCTTCAAAATTGTATGATTATTACATATATTTGCTTACAAGTGATATTTGAAAAAACATTGTGAAAATATACTTGAATATGTGTTAGACAGATGGCAATTTTGATTTTATAATATCTTGTCTTATTATAAAAATGAGTCTTAATCAGTTCTCAGAACCAAATATATATATTCCACCAGTGAATTTTTATGACGCTCAATTTAGTAAAATAAATATTGCTGATACTATTAACGGTGTTCCTATAACGAACATTTTAAATGGATTCTCAGCAGGGGGTTTAGTATTGTTTTTCGATAACCCTGCTAATACTTCGATAATACCTGTATCTTCAACGCTTGATGAAGTTCCAACTATCGCGCCACAAACAACTATCACATATAATTTCGTTGGTAATAATGATAATGCACCTCATCTAATAGGGACTTTTATTGACACAAGTCCAAATTTTATTTCAACTAGTATCACATCAGGAATTTGGGAAACAAATTTCTATACTAATTTCCTGCCTAATTTAACTGTGAAATGCTATTACTATATCAAAGTATACGAAAGAAAGGTAGATACAACTCGAGTATTAATAGCAGACGGTAGTAATAATCTAACCCTTATTAATAGCACTACTAAAGATATTTTCACAAATGATTTATACGTTCCTAATTACACATTAGATAGTTTGTTGAGTCAAATTGAGATTGAATTATATACTGTAATTCCAACAGGAAACACTAACGGTCATTCAGTCGTTTTTTATTTTAGAAACAATAATAATAGTCATATTCATACTACAATTATTTCAGCAAGTAGTATTAACTCGATAACGGGACCTACTGGACCCCAAGGGATACAAGGCTTACAAGGCTTACAAGGCTTGCAAGGTTCAACAGGACCTACTGGCCCTACTGGTTTACAAGGGATACAAGGGATACAAGGCTTACAAGGCTTACAAGGCTTGCAAGGTTCAACAGGACCTACTGGCCCTACTGGTTTACAAGGGATACAAGGCATACAAGGGATACAAGGGATACAAGGCTTACAAGGTTCAACAGGACCTACTGGGCCTTCTGGCTTTCTATCAATTTCTGGTACTAACTATTCAGATTATGTTTTTTGGAATACCACAACAAATTCATGGCAAACAGAGACGGATAGAGTTCATATAGGAAATAATTCAGGAAATATTAATCAGGGGACTCAAAGTATAGCAATTGGTTACTTCGCTGGGAGGTACAATCAAGGAACTGCTTCGATTTCTCTAGGAAAAGAAGCTGGTTTAACAGGTCAATCTTCCAACTGCATTGCGATTGGGGAATCTTCAGGACGTGTTTTTCAGAGTGCTAATAGTATTTGTATAGGTTACCAAGCAGGAATAACAAAAGGAGGTTTTAATAGTATTGCTATCGGCACTATTTGCGGTGCAAATCAAGAAGCCAACTGTGTTGCAATAGGAAAATTCGCAGGCCAAAGTAATCAGCTCGGAGATAGTATTGCTATTGGTAACTTAGCTGGAACAACAACTCAAGGATTAAATACAATCTCTATAGGATCAGAAACTGGAAGAAGAGAGCAAGGAGCGAATAGTATAGCGATAGGTTTTAGAGCAGGAAATACAGCTCAAGGAGTTTCTAGTATATCAATCGGGCAAAATGCAGGAAGTAATACACAAGGAAGTAATACGATTGCTTTAGGTTTTTCTGCTGGTAATTTACAACAACGATATAGAGCAATAGCAATTGGAGAAACAGCAGGTCAAAATAGCCAATCAACAAATGGTATAGCAATAGGACATCAAGCAGGACAATTTTCTCAAGGCGAAAGAGGTATAGCAATCGGAAGTAGTGCTGGAAGAAATCAACTAATTGATAGTATAGCAATTGGTAGTTTTGCAGGTCAAACAAATCAAGAAGCAGGAAGTGTTGCTATCGGATATAGCGCAGCGATAGACGGTCAAAGACGTTATAACGTTGCAATAGGCTACTCTGCAGGACAAGTAAATCAAGGAACACAAGCAGTAGCAATTGGATACCAAGCAGGATTTGCAAACCAGCATTCAAATAGTATTGTTTTAAATGCTTCAAATTCGGCATTAAATACAGCAACCCAAAATGCAACATATATAAGTCCTATTAGAAATGATAATAGTATAACAAATAATACGCTTACATTTAATACGTCAACAAATGAAATTGTATATAATAGTACAAAAACATTTGTAATTCAACATCCAGAATACATAGATAAATATCTTGTTCATGCTTGTTTAGAAGGACCTGAAGCAGGTATTTATTATAGAGGAGAAGGATATACAGATATGTATCATAAAGAGAGTAATAAATTCTATACTGTAGTTTATCTCCCAAAATACGTTGAAAAAATAGGCACTGATTTTACAGTTCAAATAACTCCTATTTCAAAAATGATTTATGATAAATATCCAAATGTTACGACTTCAAAGGTAAGCGATAATATGTTTTATGTTTCAGCAGATATTAAATGTAGTTTTTATTGGACTGTTTATGGTTTAAGAAAAACAATAGATGTAGAAGTAGATAAAAATAGTTTTAAATTAGTAGGTGATGGACCATATAGTTATCTAGTTAGAAAATAAAAAAATAACCGATTTTTAGAGAACCAACGACCCCCTGAGGATTTTTTCTAAAACAATATTTTATATTGTTGTTATAATATAAAATAGTATGAAAGTTATTGGATATTGTCGTGTTAGCACATCAATGCAAGAAGAACAAGGCTCTTCTCTTGACGCACAAAAAGAAACTATAATACAGTTTTGTAAAACCAGAAATTTAGAATTAATAGATGTATATAAAGAGTGTATTTCAGGTAGTGTTGAACCACGTGAAAGACCCCTTTTATCTCACGTTTTAAGAGAATTAGATGATAATATAGCCGATGGGATTGTTATAGTTAAGCTTGATAGATTAAGTAGAAGTATTCGGGATACTATCGCTTTACTATCTGAACTATCAAATAAGTCCAAGAAATTTTTTGAGATAAAAAATAATCTATCAAACGATGGTGCTGTAAATCAATTTACCGTACATCTTTTTAGTGCTTTAGCACAGATGGAAAGAAGCATGATTCAGGAACGTGTAAATGATGTTATTAAATATCGTAAAGAGCATAATTTAATTATAGGCAACATACCTTTTGGAAAGATGGTAGAAGAAAAGGATAATCAGAAAATATTAATAGACCATCCAGAAGAACAACGAACCTTAAAAATGATAAAAGAATTACGTGAAACAATTGTTATTAAGAAAAATGCTAAAGGAGAACGAAAGATGAACACTACATTTACTAATATTGCTAAAAGTTTAGAGCGAAATCGACGAAAGAATAAAGAAGGTAATATAAGATGGTTTCCGAGTTATGTTAGAAAATTATATTTGCAATATTGTAGAAGTTAGAGAGCTAGAAAGTTAGACAAAATATCTTTTCTAATTTTAATATTTTAATATTTTACCATATAAATATTAAAATTACTACTTTTCAATTATCAATAAAGGTTAAATTTTGATTATTAAAAATCTCTTTTACACGTTCTTTTAAGGCATCATATGCTATTCTATAATAGTCCCCAATAACAGCATCTATTAACTTATCAATATAGATATTTACTAGTATAGGATTCTTCCTATTATCATAAGCATTTTTGTCCCTATAAATACTACAAGAGGTACATAAATAGTATTTAATATCTCCATTATAAAGATCATTTCTTCTTTCCATCCTAAATTGCCCGGCTATTGTAGCATAGGTATTATCTAAATATACACCACAACCATCAGATACGTCTATTGAATTAACTATTGTAAATCCCATTATTTATTATATATGGGATTATTTTATTATTCTAACTTTAATTCCAAATTTATTTTCAATGTCTCTTATAGATTGTTTTATGCTCCGTCTATTCCAAAGCATCCATCTACTCCAAAATCCTGGTTTATCTGGATTAGACCAATCTTCTTTCTTCTTATGTCTAACCAAATATCTATATTTTCTATTATCATCCCCGTGTATAGTATAATCATCATATCTACTATCCCCGAAATGTATACTTTTATTCCCGTTTAATTCTCTAACATACCATTTTTTATTCCTCCTATTACTCTTTCCTAAAAAATAAACCGGCATTTTTATATATAACAATATTAATCAACGATTTTAATCGAAATCGTTCATATCTGGTACAAAGCATTCTCTTTCTGATAATATAGGTTGAGGTGCATGATTAGAGAAACAAACCCATCTACTTTTCAGCTCATAAAGTTTTTTAATTGCTCGATTACTTAGACTCTGATGTTTACTTAAAAAATATTTTGTTTGATGACTTCGATGTCCGTTTAGAAAAAGAACTATGTAATGTGCTTCGTTTATCAATATTCTACTTCTTCTATAGTTATTAATCATATGAACTGTGATAATCGTAGAGATATTTTTATGTCTGCCGATTTGTAAAACTTGATCCTGTAATTCAATCATCATTTTCGTTAATTTGTTATTTGATAAATGATCTGTATCATCAAAAATAACAAGGCAGTTTTCAAGTTCATCTATAGAGATTGGATTTTCTAAAAGGTCCTCGTCAATAACATATTTTGTAACTGGCAAATCGGCAAATGCTTCATCTTCAAATTCTTCTGGACTAAAAAGTATCACTTCATTTTTTGGATGCATTTTAAGATAGTTCTTAGCAAACATTCTACTCCAAAAACTTTTTCCACTTCCAGATTTTCCCGCTACAACAATACAATCTCTAGTTTTTCTACTTGGTAGCAACTCAAATTTTCCATCATCAATTTCTATGTTGTTTGTTTCTCCGTGAGCAATACCATCTTCATCATCTACATTGTTTAAATATACTACTGTCCCGTGATTTTCACCCCCTTTAACAACAGCATATGCTTTATCACCCTTGTCAATACTAAAAAATTTACTCATCGTGTTTATTTATATTATAGAAAATAAATTTTTGTCTATTATTAATAAATATGATTAAAAATCATTTTAGAGCAAAGTATGATTTCGATACCAGAAAATCATTATACGATACTTTAATGTTGAAAAATAGTAATTATGTGCCTTGTATAGTATCATTATCACACGATATTGTAACTAAATATAGAATGAGTAGCAATGAAATACGTGTATTAATACAAGCAGATTATACATTGGGACAGTTTTTAAATATTCTTAGAAAAAAGTTAAGTATATCATCAACTGAATCAATATATATTTTTATAGATAATACTTTACTACCTACAAGCAGTATTGTGAGTAGGATTTATAGTGATAGAAAAAATAAGGATGGTTTTCTGTATGTTGATTGTAGTATTTTAGAAACTTTTGGATGAAAAAAATCAACCTGTAAATTCCATCCCGAGAAATTTATACTCTTTTACAGTTTAAATGATATTTTTTTATAAAACTTTTTTTTTTATTAAAAACTTTGACTCATTGACTCAGTAAAAAAAGATACTGATAATCAATATAACTTTATTTATTTATTTTTATATCAAAATAAACTTTGACTCAAAAATTAAAACTTTGACTCAGTTAAAAATGATACTGATTTCACCTTAATATTAAAATTTAAACTGTAATCCAACTAACAAAACCTGTTCTAATACCACAATTTCCTCCCGCAGAAAAAGTTAAATGATTTGGGGTACGATAAAACACAGCAAAACCAGTAGTTGAATTAATATCTAAATGTCCGTTTTGTTGATAGGGAAAAACAGGGGTTGCTATACTATCAAACGATACAACATAAAAGTTTGAATTATCTGCTGGTAGAAACCTATCCGGAACCATTTGAACTATATTTAGGGCACTATTATTTCCTGTAACCCCTATTTCGGGAATATACATTGTTACTAATTTACCACAACGAACGAATCGCACACCTGAAAGAGTAAGAGGAGAAACACCCCCTGAAACTGTTAGATCGGGACTATTAAATTCCTCATAATAATCAAGATTGGAAGGTGTATAACTAACAACGTTGTTGTATAATTTGATACCAGTCTTATTTTTACTTAATTCTATACTATCATTTCCGGCTTCATCTTGAATTTTAACATTTGTTTTGCTCTTTAAATATGCATTTTGAGAATTATCAATACCTACCTGAAAATCAACGTCATTAACAGGGTTTTCAAAACTAATGTATGCTGAACTATTACCAATACATTTTATTTGAGTATCTCCTAATGAGTTACTAAGACGAATAAAATCAGTCGGAGCTGAAATAGTATTACCTATATTGACTGGCATTAACATATTTGTCGCTGTATTATCTAAACGAATTTTTTCGTTACCTCCACATACCATACCAATGCTTTTACTAAAAGGTCTATAAAAACCTGTATCATTGCTAAACAACCATCTAATTGATGGTGCAGATAATGTACCATTACTAAAATTAGAATTACCTAAACTTTCTAAAGTAGTACATTGAAGGATATTACAATCTAAATTATTAACTGTTCCAGTTTCAATTTTCATATCAGAAAAATGAACTTCGGGAAGGTATATATTTGGACTAGATATTTGATTTAAGCTCATTCTTTTTTATTATAAGACTATAATAAAAAAAATTTATTTACAATACGTTATAAGAAACACTGAAAGCACCCCAACCACTAAGAGGTTGATTTGGAAAAAGGGTGCCAGGTGTATATTCAAACTGTAATTGCCCTCCTGGTAAAATACTACAGCGTCCAACTTCTGGAGCACCATTAGAAACTGTTGCTATCATTACTTCTGTTAATAATTGAGGACAAAAACGAGGTTCTAAAACAGTACATTGAATAATACCTCCTAAAGCGGTCTGACCTGAAATATTACTAACATTAAGAGTTACAACACTTCCAACACGAACAGCTGAAACATCTAAATTAGGAGAACCAACAAAACCTGTTAAAGCGGTTGGTGGATAAAACTTCTCTTCATAACAGGTTAAATTTGTTGCATTATAATTTGGTATAGAAGGATTATTTATCAATATACCTTGACCTGGAGTTTTATTTAGGACCATAGATGAGAGAAAATTTTCATCTCTCACGTGTAAATCCTGTTTTAAACTCATAAAGTTCTCGTTTGTATTTGATACACCTAATTGAAAATCATTATCCCCATTGGGGTTAGAAAATTGAATAAAACACCCTGCACCAGGAAGATTTGTTTGAAGAGAAACTACCGTATTTGTTCCTGATGACAGCATTGCTATACGATTATCAGGTGTTGATGTTCGGTCACTACTGAAATTACAAGGAAGATCGAAATTACCTATATCAACATTATCACATTTCATATCAGAAAAATATACTGCTGGTATGTATGTATTTGGTTGCGTAAATTGATTCAACGACATATTTTATTATATTGTACATAATTTTTTTTTATCTGTTTTTAAAGGAAACTTTATTAATCTTCCTTATAATAAATAATGTCATTAACGACACGATATAATAAGACAAAGGAAGAAGACGGTCAATTTTATGTCAATCTTTCTATATATAACAATACAAATGATTTTCAATATTTTACTATCAATAGAACGTTCGATGAGGTTATTGTTAAAAATGCAAGTGAATATGTTGTATCTCTTGTAAGAGCAACTTTATACTGTAATACAATCCCTATTATTGATATGAAACCATACCTTCAAACAGGCAGTTCAATAAATACCGACCTTTATATTACTTTTACCTATCTAGGAGTTGATTATCAAAGGCCTCTCGTTTTCAACTCTGCAAATTTCAACAATTTAACAGATGATTTTAGATACTATATATATGACTATAGTTCATTCGCACAAATATTTAATGATACACTCTCATTATTAACAAACGATGTTAATACTGTAACCCCTGGATTGATTAGTATTGTTCCAACTTTACAATATGATGCTATAGCTGGACGTTTTTCTATATTTGGGGAAATAGGTGTCTTTAATGATAATACAGGTGTAGTTCAAATGTGGCTCGGTAGTATATTATATAATTTAGTTAGCAGACTACCTTATTTATTCTTTGATTTTTTTACCGCGAATAAAAATTTAAGATTATCATTTAGAGAAGTCCTAAATCCTTACGGACAAAATAATGTTATAGGAGGTCAATATGCTATGATTCAAGAATTTCCTACTCTTGAATGTTTAAACAGTGCAAAGAGCGTTGTATTTAATACTGACCTCCCGATAGTTAAAGAGTACGATGACAACACAAGTACAAGTAATTCAACAAATACAACTGTAACAAGTCGATTGAATAGTTTTATATTGGACGCTGAGAATGGAGATTTTTTCACAAAGGTAGAGTATCTTCCAACCAATGAATACAGAATATGCGAATTAACTGGAACTAATAGTATAAATAAAATACGAATCGATAGTTTTTGGACTGATAGTTTAGGTAATATTCATAGGATTGAATTAGCACCTAAACGAAATAATAATCTTAAATTGATGTTTAGAAGAAAACAGAAATAATTTAATTTTTCTATATATAATAAATGACAAGTATCAAAAGAGACGAGTCGCATATATATGTTAATTTAAATCAATACAATACGGGTTTATTTGATGAACCGATTAATATACAAAAAATTTATAGTGAAGTTATCCTTCCAAACAGTGATGATTACGAGATGAGTGTTATAAGGTTTGATTTATACGGTATTAATTTACCTATTATTAACCTTCAAAATTATTTTATAGGCGGTATAGCACCAACTACTATCCTTGATATTAAATTTGTATATAATTCTGTGGAATTTATTAGGCCTTTGGTATGGGTTCCTTTTTCAACTGTTCCTAATGATTATTTATACTATGATTATAATCATATTTCAACAATATTTAATAATGCTCTTAATTTATTAACAGCCGATGTTAATGCAGCGTTTCCAGGTACGATTAATATAGCACCAAGAATAGAATATGATCCTTTAACAACACGATATGCTTTTTATGCAGAGAAATCTGTGTTTCAGGATAATTTACCAAACCCAGTTCAAGTTTGGTTAAATGGAACTCTATATGATTTATTTCAAAATTTACCGAGTTTATTTTTTGTAGATAGCACAGCAGTATCTCAAAGTTATACTAGATTGAAAATCAACCAGGTATTAAACCCTTACGGAGCTGATAATAGTAAAATAATATCTGGCATAAACCATTGGATGATGATCCAGAACACGCAAAGTTTGATTGCGTTAAATTCTGCTAATAGTATTGTACTAACTAGTGATTTACCTATCGTTGAAGAATATATATCGAGTATAGGTTCTGGTAATGATAATACTGCAACAATTCAATACCCTATTATTAGTGATTTTGTTTTGGATAGTCAGAACGGCTATGAGGTATTCAATCACGTTGTTTATATACCTTCGGCTGAATATCGTATGCTTAGTTTAACAGGTAGTCGTCCTATTCAAAGTATAAAATTGAAAATGTTTTGGACGGATGCTAACGGCAAATTAAATCCATTATTACTTGCTCCTAAACGTCGTGTGAATATAAAGATCATGTTTAGGAAAAAAGGATGGGGTTCAGGCAAATATTAAATTTTATTTTTTTTTATTTTTATACTATATTGTTAGTATAAAAATATTATTTATATTTTAGTTTTCTAAACTTTTTAAATATTCTTGGTGTTTTATTGTTTTTTCGTGTTTGGATTTGTTTCCTACTGTTGTAGTAGAACCGCAAGGGCAATTTATTTTTTGAGAATATCTTTCTTTGTTTTTTAGTCTGTATTCTGCTTGGAGTGCTACTATTTTTTCCTTGTTTTTCTGATACCATTCCGCGTGATATTCTGCTATTTTTTCTTTGTTTTTCTGATAGTATGCTGTATTGAGTTCTGTCTTTTGAATTTTTTTTTCTTGTTCTGTAGTATAAGCATTATAACTATTTGTTATATTACCCCCTCTAATTTCTCTTTCTCTATCAATATAATATTGTTCTCTTATTCTGGCGTTTTTTTCGTTCTCTTTATCACTATTATATATATTTTCTACACGTTCTAAAATTTCTGTTTTAATATCTTCAAAATTAAGGTTATTTGTTCTTATGTATTGGTATATAGGTTTATTATAACGTGTTGTATTCCTATTAAAACAATCATATTTATGGTAGCTTAATCTCTTTTTGAAATTACAAGTAGAACCAATATAAAATTGGTCATCGATTGATAATTTATATACAACAAACTGTTTTAATTCTGTCATTTTATTTTTTTCATATTGAACTTTCAATATAAAAAAATCAATTTTAAATTTTTTTATTTTGTATTCTTTCGAGATGTTTAAAAGCTAATTCCTGAAGGTACAATCGATCTCTCTTAGAGTTTGTTTTATTATTACACAGTATCAAATTACTTGTAAAATTTTCATTATCTATACTCAGCTCAAGCATATGCTTATCATCATCAGAAAGTTTAATTTTAGTACTACACGATCCCATTTATTAATATATAAATATTTATTTCACATTTTTCTATAAATTTTAGAAGCACTCTTCAAAGCATCTTTCCAGGACATATTACCAGATGCATAGACCTGCTTTACTAAATTCAACCAGTTCTGAGCAGCAGGAGGAAGTTGTTTTTTACCACCAACTTTCTTTTTTGTTGCAGTTTTTCTCTTCTTTCCTCCAATGGTAACTCCTCCTATAGTAACTCCTCCAACTTTCTTTTTTGTAGTTCTAGTTTTTCTTTTTTTTACTGCCTCACCACGTAGCATTGCATTTTTCATAAATATATCTCGTTGTATTTTTGAAAGATTCATTTATTATAATGGAAAAAAATTTTTTTTTATAAAGTTTTGATTTATTCCTCTTCGTCTGAAATTTCGAATTCTTCCATGCGATCATTTAATTCATCATTATCTTCAATGCCTACACGACCAGCATTTTTATATGTTATTCCTGAACCATACATATCTCCAGAGAGACCCTTTCCTTTTTTCATTTTCATTCCTAAGCGTTTTTTCTTTCGTCCTAGTCCAACAGCAGATAAACCTGTTTGAATTGGGGCAGGTAAAAATGGTTTTGCTATACCTGTAACAGTCTTAATTATAGGCAAGTTTTCTCTTACGCCTTTAACTACACCTGAAACTCCTGATTTGATACCATTCCAGAGGTCTCCAAAGAAACTTGAGCCATACATAGCCATCTCTGGACTAGCATTGACAACAGGTGCTTGTATAGCTTGTTGGTTATTAATAAGACCAGTTTGAAGAATTGCTTGACTATCACGAATTGCAAGAACACCATCAAAGATAGGTACTACACAAACTTGATAGTTCTTTGTAGCAGCACTAGTGTTTTTAATACGAATGTTATTTAATTGAAAATTGAAATTACTAATCATACCTGGAGCTGCGCCATTTTGAAGAGGTAAATCACTACCAAATTGCAACAATAAACTACTACCAACGTGTTTTTGGAAGGCAACGAAGCAGTCTTTCAAACCATTCTTATTACAGATTTGATATAATTGTTGTTGTGAGGCTTCTGCCATAATAGACGCTTGACCATTTATACTTATAGATACATTTTCAATTGCTGCGAAAGTGTCTGTAGCAGTCCAAGCACGATAATTTGGACCACTTGTACTTTGTTGGTCTGCTAAACGTTCTTTTACGAAAACATAAACTGCACTAGGAATTTGTCCAAATTGGATTGAATTTATAGAGTTAGAAACTGTACTGCCTGAAGTAACTCCTGAAAATAAATTATCAAAAACATATACTTGAGGAAGTTTATAAGGATAGAGATATTGTTTTCCCATTTCTACAGTAGCAACATCTGGAGATGGAGTCAATTCATCGAACAACAATTTTGGATATGCTGCTTGAGATGAAGCAATATTTGGAGTGATTGAAGTAATAGTAGAACCACCTGCTGTAGAATGACTCCATACTCTTGTAAGGCCATCAAGATTGAAAGAGAGATTTAAATCTTGAACTGAAGCGAAGGCATCAGATGTCTTTCCTTGTCCGAAGATCAATGTTGGAAGTAATAGAGGTTCCACAACAGTAATATTAACTTCTGCTGCAGTTGGAGTATTACTAACAATTTGGTAGTCTAAACTACCACGAGTTTGATAGAGAGCATTTTCACCAAAAGATGCAAGAACATTTCTATTACTACCCAATGTTGTATAATCTGTATATTGTTGGTATTGGTCGACATAAGAAGGACAAGTAGAGAAATCTTGTGATTGGTCCCAAGCACTAGAATATCTTAAAAGACCTTGTAAACATTGGTCTGGTTGGTCGAGTGAAATTTCTGTTCCATTAAGACGGAGTTTAACGGACGAGGCGCAGGTTTGCAGAGGGAAAGCGCGTAGAGCGTCATCAGTGCCGATTTTCAGTAAATCACCTGGCCCAACAACGCTGCCTGAAAATTGAAGATTGAGCGTATACTGAACGTACATTCTACGGGACAATAAAACATTTTGGGAAGGCTTGTAAGAAAAAGTCACTGAATTATTACTTGCAGATGAGGCTGTAATTTGTTTAAAAACAATAGATTGAACACCACTCATAAATTCATAGCGTTTATTTTTATCGATATTAATGCGAGGCTCTAACACCTTAGCTATCTGCACAGGTTCGTCGAACCCAATTAACGTAGTTGCTGACATATTTTATTTTATTAATAAAAATAAAATAAAAAATTTTTCTAAAAAAATTTTAAGATATTTTATAATGTAGATTTTTTTTGTAAATTTTCAAGGTATGAAATTGCCTGTTCTAAATTCTCATTATTTTTAGCGCATTTGATACTATTACCAATAAACTTATTATTTAACCTGTATTTATACCTCTCATTTGTTTTATCATACGTGATGTAGTAACCTTCTTCTTTAAGTTTGCTATACCTGCATTTAAGGCATTCACAAAGTATATTATTATCACATTCATTTTTTTCTCTATTTTCTCTCTTCTCTACACCTAGGCCAAACAACTCTTGTAATTTAGCCGCGGTATCGGTTGAAAATTGTGCAATTGAACGTAAAAAACTTGGATTGTTTTCTAAAATATATGCTGCATCCTGTAAAATATATTTATATAATTCTGTGTTTCCCAGTTTATTGCTCTGTAAAATATCCATCACAAATGTCTGACAGTTATTTTTAAAGGCACTATAAATATAAAATCTGTATGCTCCGACATTATCTATTGTATTTTTAAACAGTTCAGATAAAGTTAAAGGTCTATCTACAGTAATAAGCATATCACTACGTTCCATTTTATAACTTTTAACCCGCTCTATATTTATCTTTTGATTTTTTTCGATCCGCAATTTCTCGCCATCTTCAAATTCTAATATCATATATAAATGAAACATATCATCGTATGACAATGATTTTTTAGCCTTTTCATATCCTCCAAAAGTTATTAGGTTTAAAAGTGTCTGAATGACCTTATTTACAGGTTCTCTATTTACTTCAATTTTAACTATAGTCATATCCTTATATTCTTCAAATAATTTCAGAGCGTTTCTGCCTAAACTTTCTTTAGGAAAAAAGAAGGTTGTTTTAACTTTATCAAGATATTTTAATAATGTATCTCTAAAACCATAACCAATAAGAAGGGGAACGATATCCTGCCTATTTTCGAGTATATGAAATAATCCTTCTATTCTCTTTACATTAGAACTTGTTCGTTTTTTACTAATATGATCTTCAACTATTTTTGGGAAGATTTCTTTCAGTATCTTTTCTCTTTCACGATTACTTTTAACATCTCGGCAATTATAACCGTGGTATTTCTTGTATCGTTTAAATAACTCAACAGTACTCATTTATTAATAGACAAAAAAAATATTTGTTTATATAAAATGAATGTAAGCGACCTATTTGATGATAAGAAGATTATTCAATCAGATAAGCAGGTTATTAACAGGTTAAATTTAATAACAGATAAACAAAGTAAAACGATACTTGAATTAGAGAATAAAATTATAGAGTTGAAAAATGTAAAAGAACAACTTGAAATGGATATAAGAATTTTAAATAAAAAGATATTTGATATCGAGATTGAAAACAAGATATTAAGCGAAAGAATTTTAGAGTTAGATAGTATCAAAGGGACCCCTGTAGAAAGTAAGGCTAGTTTAGAAGATGATTTAGAAAAAAAAAAGATGAAGATAATTCAGGAAAGAATGCAAAAAAAGGCTATTTTGTACGGCTCTTTAAAAAGCGCAAGAAGGGAAATAATAGAGAGAAAAAAGGGAGAGAACGCAGTAATTCAAACATAGACGATCATAGTTTTAAGTGTAGTTGCATTTTTTCGCCACAAATTAAAGGGAGTTTCGTATAAAAAAATTTTTTTTATTACCATTATAATAAATGAATTATATGCAATTTGTAAGAGAATGGAGATTAAAAAATCACCCTGGAATGAACTGGAACGAAGCCGTTAAAAGGGCACGTAAGGATTATTATGAAATGAAAGAAGATAAAATAGAAACATTATACTCAAAGAAGGCAGACAAGAATGATAAAAGAGCATTTGAATTATTGAAACGTTCTGGGGCAGATATGAAATTTTATGAGTTTGAACCAGCAAATAAAAAGGGTGATAAAGGAGTGTATTTAGTTGAAGCAGAATTAGTAGATAAAGATGACCTGAAAGAGTTAAAAGATAAAATACAATCAAAAAGAGGTGAAGCAAAATTTAAGAAGGAAGCAATGGCATTAATGAACTTACCTGTTTCAGAGAGAGCAGTATTAGACCCTAAAGCAAAAATTAAAAGAAGACCTGTAGGCATTAAAAAAGTTGCTAAAATAAAGAAAGGGTTAGATAGAGTCCTTTTAAAACAGGTAGATAAAAAACAAAGAAAAAAATTAGAGAGAATGCTATTAAACCAGGCAACTATGGGTAAAGTTAAAGGGTTGAAATTGAAACAAACCTAACGTAGTTATATTATCTAGAAAAATAAAATTGATTTTTTCGACAAAAAAAAATTCCCCCTTAATTATACACATATTTTTTTGTGTATAATTAAGGGGGAATTTTTATACCTATTATAATATATATTTTTATTCATCAGCATCAAAATCTAGAACTGTTCTTTTTTTACACATTCTTCTTCTACCAGACAATAGTCTATTTGTTCTTCTCTCTATATCTATAAGTTGATGAGTTTCTAAACTACGTTTATGTTTTTTGATAAAATCAAAATATTCAACACCGTCGGCAGGATTAAGGATTTTACCAGTTTCTATCATATATAGAATCCTATCTATGACGCCATATTTGCATTTATTATTAATAACAGCCAACTGATCCATCTGATTGAAATTTTTACTTAATATAACTTTATTTAAAATTTCATTCATCATATTTTCTATCTTGTTTTCAGACATATTTTTAACTTTTTATTTTTATATTGAAAGTTCAATATAAAAATCAATTTTATTTTTATTTATCTTCGACGAAAAATAAAATTGATTTTTTTTAAAAGTTTTATACTGAAAAATAAAATGACAACTATGGAAAATAAAAATATGTCTTCTGAAGAATTTATTATCACAAATTGGACTGATTTATACCTTGAAATTTTACTTTATCAACAAGGATTCGAAAATGTGGGTGAAGCATTAGAAAGAATAATAGATACAGCACTTACAAAAGGTAAAGTTGTATTGAGTTGCCTACTTTCTACAACCAAAATTTTCAATGATGAGATTATTGAAAGATTTGGTCCTGAATATCTATTTGAAGGTCTAAAAAATTGTGCTGGATACTATCAACCCCATTTTTCTAAAGAACGTATTGTATATGGTTCAGTTATTAAAAAAGGGTGTATGAAGGAGAAGAATAGAAAAATATGTTATGAATATTTGGACAGGGTTAATGGGGAAACTAATTAACTTTTTTTTTGATGATGGGTGTGTAAAAGGTGTAATATAATTTTTTAAATTGATTTAAAAAATTATTTTCTTGAATAAAAATAAAATATGGAAACAAAAAAGAAAAGTTTTTTATCAAAGTATGAGGTTCAACATCAAAAAAATAAGCATAATATACAAAGTATTGCAAAAAGTCAATTTTTAAATGTCGAAGAACAAGATGTTAATAAGTTTATAAATTCAATATATAAAGTCAAAGAAAAATATCCTGATTATGGATATCATTTATGTTTTAGACCTGCGAAAAGAGATGAATTTACTCAATTTAGATTTGATATTGATTTAGGTTTAGATACTTCAAGAAATAATAAACCAGAGAAAAAATTATATACAGAAAAAAATATACTATCTTGTATCTTAGTTATAAATGATATATTGATAAAAGAAATAGAAGATATCAAGCAAGGAAATTTAACGTGTTATGTTCTTGAAAAAGAAATGTATTTTTCCCCATCAAAAAATGATGTGGAAATCGGAAGATGGAAAAATGGATTACATTTACAATATCCAAAAATATATTTACCAAACAATGAATTTAATACTATTGTGAAGATGATTAATAAACGTTTGGTAAATATATTTTCTAAAAATATTTTTAAACCTGATAATAGTTTCGGTAATAATTGTTGGTTATTGTACGGCGCTAATAAGAAAGATGAAACTGATTTTTATAAGGTAACAACCATATACGATTATGGATTAAATAAATTGGAAGATGAAAATCAGAATAAAATTAAATTGTTTTGGTTATATCCTTTAGAGGAAGAGTATAAATTCAACATCAAAATTGGGGATGAAGAAGATCATAAATTTGTAGAGAAACTGGAGAAGAACGAAGAAGAAGAAGATGAAGAAGATAATGATCTACAAAGGAGTGAAAAATTAAGTACATTACTTGATAAACTATCGAAAAATAGGGTTGAAGAGACCCGTTCTTGGAGATTAATATGTTGTACTGCATATAAATGGGGAATTGAAAAAATGATGAGTGATAAGGCAATATATGACGTTCTTGATATTTGGAGTCAGAGTACAGAATTAGGTAACTATAGTAAATATGCATTTGATAAATTATGGGAATATGTAACTAGTGATAAAAATAAACATAAGGCAGAAACATTATATAAAATTATTAAAATAGATAATCGTCAAAATAGTCTGTTTAAAAAAGGAACTGATTTATCATTTGCGAAAATAGCACATATGTATCTTGAAGGAAAATTGTATATGAAAAATGAAAAAGAAGGTTGGTTTTTTAACGAAGAACATAAAATTTGGAAAAGCGGTGGTATAACAGATATAATGAATTATATTCATCCTGTTATTTCAGAGGTTGGAAATAACTATTGGAAAAGGTTAATAAAAGAGGAAAAACAAGAAGAAGAACAAGAAGAAGAACAAGAAGAAGAACAAGATGAACAAGATGAACAAGAAGAAGAAGAACAAGAAGAAGAACAAGAAGAAGAACAAGATGAACAAGAAGAAGAACAAGAAGAAGAAGAACAAGAAGAAGAACAAGAAGAAGAACAAGAAGAAGAACAAGATGAACAAGAAGAAGAACAAGAAGAAGAACAAGATGAACAAGAAGAAGAAATTGAAAGGGGTGATTTAAGCATTGAAGACTATATAAAATTATTGAAACAGAAAGAGAAAGAGAAAGAGAAGATGAAGAAACAGAAGGAAAAAGAGAAAGAGAAATTATTGAAACAGAAAGAGAAAGAGAAAGAGAAATTATTGAAACAGAAAGAGAAAGAGAAAGAGAAATTGAAGAAAGAGAAAGAGAAAGAGAAG
>Ga0255170_1000247_pt1 | contig 24774 bp, 23 predicted proteins | sample Atl_Yuk_RepA_8d_FD_186015 | JGI IMG/M metagenome (GOLD analysis project Ga0255170, IMG submission 186015) | Freshwater microbial communities from Altamaha River, Georgia, United States - Atl_Yuk_RepA_8d | ecosystem: Environmental > Aquatic > Freshwater > River | place: USA: Georgia | collected...
AGCTCCTACGAGAAAAAATGCGTGTCCATTATAGACATAATTGGATGTAATAATTCATTTTTAAATAATAAAAAAATTGGTGGGACTAGCTGGATTCCCGCCTTCGCGGGAATGACGGCGGTTAGAGTGTTTTGTAGCTAGAGCAAACGCGGTCATCCAGTCAGGCCAAAAGAAATTCACCAATCAAAGCACTTTACTCCTTCCCGCTTCCCCTCGTCATTCCCGCGAAGGCGGGAATCCAGCCAAACAAACACAAAGTACTAACCCCTTACACAAGAAAATCCTACATCTAGCAGAAATTATCGTAATAGCTCATCATATGAGCCTGTGAAATATCAAAAATGATAGTTTTTACAAATTGGGGAGTGGCCACGCATGAGTATGAATGAGCGTCTCTATCAAATCGATCAACTATTGCATGATAGACGTAGCATCACCTTCCAAGAGCTACTGCAAAAGCTGGAGGTCTCGCCTGCCACCCTCAAACGCGATCTTTCCTATATGCGCGATAGACTGCACGCCCCCATCATCTGAACTGCGTTTAAATGTAGTACCAGTGTTATTGAGAGTTTTATCTTACATTTAATGTATTCTTGAATCCATTCTAAGTCCAATTTGTTTGATGATGATCTCTGGGGCTGGAGGTTTATATCCAATAGCACTATGCGGTCTTTCTGTGTTGTAGTGTCTCACCCATCGATCTACCAATATTTGCGCTTCCTTTACCCCATAAAATATCTCTCCATTTAAAAGATTATCTCTCAATGTTCCATTAAAGCTCTCGCAATAACCGTTCTCCCAAGGACTCCCTGGTTCAATATAAGCGGTTTTAACGCCCACAGTTTCTAACCACTGACGCAATTTATTTGCGATAAACTCAGGGCCATTATCACTGCGAATATATTCTGGTATTCCATGCAAAATCATTACTTTTGATAGCTGTTCAATTACCTCATTAGCACCAATATGCCTCGCACAATGCACAGTCAGACATGCTCTACTATATTCATCAAGCAACGTTAAAAGTCTTATCTTTCGCCCATATGCATCTCTAATTAATACAAAATCGTAACTCCATACATGATTGCGGTGCGTCGCTCGTAATCTCATACAGCTGCTATCATTTAGCCATAATCTCCCTCTTGGTTTATGACTTGTGGGTACCTTTAACCCTTCCTCACGCCAGATGCGCCTTACTCGCTCTGTAGACGCTTGCTGCCATCCGCCATTACGCATCAATCCCGCAATCATCCGATAACCATAGCGACCATACATGCATGCAAGCCGAATCACCTCCGCCCTAAATGGCTTCTCATCATCACGTACAATCGGTTGATAACGTAATGTTGCTCTAGATAACCCTACCAAATGACAAGCAAGTCGCTCTGACACCTTAAATCGTGCAATTAACATTGTGGCTGCAGCGCGTCTTTTAGTAGGGTTTAGAAGTTTCCCCGAACAACTTCCTTGAGCATGGCTTCACGTAAAGATAAATCAGCAACTAGCTTCTTCAACCGAACGTTCTCTGCTTCTATTTCTTTGAGCTTCTTTGCCTGCTCAACACGAAGACCACCATATATCTTGCGCCAACGATAGTAACTTTGTTCACTGATACCAGCTTGCTTACATGCCATTTGCAAACTATGTCCATTACTACTCAGCACATCAATCTCTCTTAAAATATGAATGATCTGCTCCGCTGTATAGCGCTTACCTGAGTTTGACATCTCTAATCTCCTTACCAATTGATGAGTCTATCCTCTCTCAACACCTGGTACAAAAAATTAACTCAGTTCATTTGGTGTGATGTTGAATTTTTAAAAATACTTAATCCATCAATCTACTAGAAGGTCAGCCAGTCGTTGCGCCACATTGACTTCGCTGACTCCCTGTAAGCCTTTCCAAGCAGGGATTCCGTTGACTTCAAGTACATAATACTGACCTGACTTTGCCTGAATGATATCGACACCGCAATAGTCGATATCAAGTGCTTTGGATGCGGCTTCTGCAAGCGCAATAACCTCTGGTTGATAACAAGGCTCACATCGCGCTCCTAGTGCAACATTGTTTACCCACTGCATACCATGTCGCGTCATTGCTGCAATTGCCTTATGGGCGACGACAAATACGCGGTAATCATGCCACTCTCCTTCGCCACTATTGATATAGCGTTGCAGATAAAATAATCCATCGACATAGCTATCCATAGGTAATGGCATCGCATCACCTTTTTCAATTTTTCTTACGCCATTTCCTTGCGAGCCAAACAAGGGTTTTATGACGATAGCGTTGCCCTGCTGTAGCTCATTTACAATGATGTGATGGGCTTGTTGACGTGACTCCAGCACCCAAGTTGCAGGTGTTGGAATACCTGCTTGGTGCAATAAAAAACTGGTCATGGCTTTGTCTACTGTACGCTCAATTGCACGACCGCTATTGACGACTTGCACGCCCATCATTTGCATCATATGTAATATATCGAGACGCGCGATAACTTGTTGCAATGTGCCACCCGGCACCCCTCGCACAAATGCTTTCTTGGGTTGTTGTGACATTCCTGGAATATGGATTTTTGCTTGTGTGCCGGACAGATCTATTGTGCAATCTTTTAGAGACACAAAAACTGTTTGAATATTGTGTTGCGCTAATGCGCTTGTAAGCTTCGTCCCATGCCAACCCGGATCATCAGTAAATATTGGGATGATTTGCATGAGTGCTATGCGGATTGACCAAAAGACAGATTAATCAAATCAATATCTAGGTGACCTGCATGGAATGTATTGCCTGATTCAAGCGCCGTCACACTGACTTGCGCTGGACTAAAGAGCATTGGGTCTATCTGATAGAAGTCCATATTGATACGCTTAAATACTTGCGCAAAAGGTAGTCCATAATCTTTAGAGGCGCTGCTAGGTAATTGTTTAGCCAATTGCTCTGCAGCTTGATCGCTGCCTTTGACAAATAGATGCACCTGCCCACCAAACAATATCGCATCGTTGGTTCTTCCCATCCCTGTCAAAAAGTCTGGCGATGGAGGTGGCAATGGCGCAGAAGCCAAGCCATCAACGACATGCTCGAGGGGAAAGTGTAAGGTATGAATTTTATGTAGCGCCACTTCCAACACACGTGCCACAATCTGTACAGTTCCGGCAAGGCTGCGAGTCGGAGTCAAAATAAAGGTTAATTGTTTTGCTGATAAAGCCGTATCGCGCGCCACTTTGGCAATAATTTCTGCAGGTGGTGTTTTATCACTTTCTAAAATCAAACAAGTGCTTTGCGCTTGATCACAATATTGCAAATCAGCAAACAACGGTTCCTTTTGCGCAATGGCACGCGCAGGTCCTGAGCCCAAAGAAAAGAATTTTTCATGCGCCAAACTCCATCCTGCATATTGACTACCAAGGCATGCCAATACAGGATGACGTGAGCCCACCGTGACGCTAAATGGCCAACGTGGGAACTGGGATTGTCTTTGAATGCTGACTTGCCCCAAGCCACCCATACATATTTCTGCGATTCTGCGCCCCGCCTCCAAACCACCTTCCGCCTCTATACCAGCATCAACGATGGTGGCTCCCTCTTGCGTTTGACTCACGCCCAAACGCAAGCTTTCTGCTTGAGCAATCAGCTCATCGAGCAAAGGTTTGCTTAATGCGTTGACACTGATAGGCACAGACGTTGTTGCCATGAACTCTCCCAATTGCATGATTGATGGATTAATTTTTGCTGGATTGTAATTTAATTAGCCATTCTGACAAACTTTGTACGCGCTGTTCAAGTAAGTTCATGACTTGCTCAGCCGAATCCGCCTCAGCGCTTAGACTACAGATAGGCTGATATTGAGCTATGGTGGCTGTATTGGGAATATCTGAAATCCAATCAGGTACTAAATGCTCATTATTTTTAAGTGAGGACAAGTTGGCTAAGTACATATCTCGCTCTGCATAAATAATTTTTTTAGCTCGGATTGCCAAAGACTGATCATTCTCTTTTGCACCTGAGACGTCTGCTGCGATACTTTCTGAATCATTCTTTTGATTAACAATCTGCTCAGCTGGCTTTGCTTGACAGGCTATCAGATGTAAGTCCATCAAGGCTGGCAGGGTTTGATACAAATCCATACTGGCGCTCAATCTCGGATTTAACTCCAAACAGAATACTCGCCCCTCGCTGACGATGACATCCAAACTATTGAGTCCGCGTAATTGGTAATGTTGTGTCAGCGTTTCTGCCATGTGCAGAATTTGTGCTTGAATAGAAGTTGCAATACTTACAGGCCCGAGCATCGTACTTGCCGCCATGGGGCAATGCGGCAATTGTGCTGGCCATTGCTGATGAATCCCTATGCACTCGCAGCCCTGCGCATCAGCCACAAATAGCATGCCAAAACAGTCCCCGACAATCTCGCGTTGGTAGTATTCATAGTCACTCAATGGAGTATCTGGACCCGCATAATGAATATGAGTGCCACCACTTCCATTGCATTGTTTTATCAATACTCGGGCATCACCATCCTGAGTCAAAGGAATTAAGCTGGTTTGTGGATGAGCAATATTCAATGCATGCAAATCCTGGAAGAACTCATAGGATTTGACCCTTGCCACCACCTCAGGCGCATTACCTATTAACGGCAATATGCTAGAAATCGATAGCAACAAATCAGGCTGTGCCTCAACTCCACTGCCGTAAAGCAATCCCTGAATATTCAACGGAGAATTATTTTTTGCAGGGTCCTCATATTGAGCAGGATTAGCCAGCAAGTTTTGTAGCGTATGCATCACGACATCCGCATCAAATCCATTTTTGTTATATGGCAACTTGATGGTCATGGATGCCAATTGTTGCGTGTCTGAATCGGCAAAAGCGTCCAAGGCTATGGCATGGTAACCAGCTTGAACGAGCGCTTGCACATATGCACGCGCCGAATACGAGAGGACAATAAATGTTGCGTTAGCGCTCACAGGTCCATCGCAAACTTAGAGTTTGACGATGCCACGCGCCATATCAAAGGCGGACATAAAGTCTGAATAGTGCTTCTTTTCGTCTTCCAACATCGTTTTAAGCATTTGATGTTGGGTTTTGTATTTCACATTACCGATGGCCAAAGCGCCCAAACCCAAGATCTTTAAACCAGCTATCTGCTTACCATCCATAGTCGCATCGACACCTTCAGCGCCAGCAGGCGGAACCGCATTCACATCGGCCACTAAGCGCAAATGAGGGTTAGCTGTTAACAATGCCTGACTCAACACTTGCACCCCAGCGGCGGCGGTACAGAGTGCCACATCGGTCTGCGCCAATACCTGCTGTTTGGCTTGTTCATTCGTCCCATCCAATACTTGTATCGATACACCATAACGATGTTGATACAAAGCTGCCTTAGCCTCAACATCAGCGACTGAACGGTGTGCCACCATATTCACTTTTGCGCCACTTTTAGCCGCGATAAGCGCGCTACACGCACCCACTGGGCCTGTGGCACCAAATATACTAATACGTTGATCGGCTAGCTTTTCCGAAAAGTGCTGTTGCAGATGATGCTCTACCTTAGCCACCATGGCTGCAGCTGTGGTAAAGGCGCCTGAAGGGTCAGCAAATACGGACACTTCAAAAGGCGGCACCATGGATTGTTTAGCGCTGTGCAACATATCCATGGCGAGATCAATATCGCGCCCACCGATAAAAATTGCTTCACGTTTTACACCGCTCGGGCCACGTGAAAAGATCGCATCTTGAACCAAGCCCATCACTTCATTGAGAGTCACCTGGGTATACGGCATCACCTTATCAAAACCAGCGTCATAAGCCATATTAACGTCAAATGGACTGGGATTTTTTGCCGCAGTAAGTAAATGCAAAATACTGACTTTTTCCATACTAAACTCCAATTTCTATCATCTGTGCAGGCTGATTATCCGCTTGGGTAATGGACCATTGCAAATCAGAACCGGCAAACTGTTGTTGACCAAGGGTTTGCAGTCGCTGCGCAGTATTCATATCTGGCAAGATAGCAAAGCCAGTTGGCCCCCAAGAGCTTTGTCCAAAACAAACCACACCTTGCTGTTGCAACATGGTCAGGGCCTCACGCATTTGCGGACTGGCATAGCGATGACCGCCTTGGGCGGGGGCAAAATAGTCCCCACATGCAGCTTGTAACTGCTGAATTGCCAAACCAAATTGCTCTAGATTTTTCTCTTGCAAAGCTGGCATAGCCCGCATCAATAACTCCCGACAAAGAGTTTGCGCAACAGATTCAGAAAATGGCGGCAAAGCTTGAAAAGCTTGTGTCTCTGTTTGCCCATGTACCCCCAAAAAGCCGGGCTGACTAATTAAAAGAATTGGCCAATCAGGAAAATGCATACGGCTAATGACCGGCGGCACAAGCGTTCCGTCTGCACGACCACCGTCGACGATTAAACCGCCCAGCTCAAAGGTGCCAAGCCCAATTCCAGAGCGGGTCGCGCGCTGAGTTAATTGTGCAATCTGGGCCAAAGATAATTTCAAATTGAATAGTCGATTGAGTGCAGCACCTATCGCTAGAGCCAACTGCGTACCTGAACCTAAACCAGCATGCGCAGGAATGGCCTGCTCAACCTGAATCTCGGCCACCTGATTGGCGTTTGAATGCGAGGTATTGGCCATCAAGGTTTGAGCTATTTGCATTGCGCGTTGACTATCTTCCCCTTGCGCTTGCCATTGCTCTGCGCGGCGCACAGAAACTTGCAATTGTGGTGATTGAATGGATAAGCCTATGCTGCCAAAACGTCTACCCAAGCCCCCATGCATATCAAAAAAGCCCATATGCAAGCGTGCAGATGACATCACCCTGACCGCATTTAACTGGCCATGGGACGATGTATCAAGCATTTGAGTGGTGGCAGGCGCGTTCACAATAGATGCAAAACCGTGACTAAAAGCAGTATTTTACCTTGTTCAAGGCGCTCACATCAGCCCTGATCTTCCCATCACCACAAACAAAATTCGCTAGTCAGTCGTCACGAAGGTAAAAGCAAGTATCGCCAAAGGTCGCGCCGATGATTAAAATATTGCCTTTCGTGTTTTTAATTTCACAGGGCAGTCATACATGAGTAATCAGCAAGAGGATTTAGCGTTGACCTGCCCTGCATGTGGTCTGCTTTGCGATGATATTCGGATTAAGCAACAAGATGGCCATCTAGATGTCGAGGCACAAGGGTGCGCGCTAGCGCAATCTTTCTTTCAACAGTCTGTTCCAAGTGCGCACGCCAAAATCCAAGGCAAAAATGTGAGTTTAGCGCAAGCCGTGCAGGCTGCTAGTGATTTACTATACAACAGCAAACAAAGCCTATTCTGCGGGCTTGGCACTGATGTGAGTGGTATGCGCGCGCTATTGACGCTGGTTAATCAAACCGGTGCATATTTAGATCATATGAACAGCTCCGCTGGCTTACGAAATATTCAAGTATTGCAACAGCATGGCTGGCAAACCACCACGTTGACCGAGGTAAAACAGCGTGCTGACGTGATTTTAATCATAGGTAGCCATATTGTTGGCCAACACCCACGCTTTTTCCAACGTATTCTTTGGCAAGGGGATGCTCTATTTGGAGAACGCTTACCTGAGCGAGAAATTATTGTGTTGGGCCCAGCCGATTTGGATATTTCTGTCGCCACATCACCCACTGGTAAAGCAGCACAGCATATCGTCTGTGAAAACGCTCAACTTCCTGAAGTGTTGGCAAGTCTGCATGCGCTGGCATTAGGCAAGACTATCCATGCCGAACAGATAGCGCATATTCCTACTCAAACCTTGCAGCAGTTAGTGGATGTTCTCCGAGCTGCTAAATATAGTGTGTTGACATGGCTAGCGAAAGAGCTGGATTTTCCTCATGCAGAGTTATGCATACAACAAATTACGCAAACCGTGCGCGCGCTCAATCAGCATACTCGCAGTAGTGCTTTACCACTTGGCGGCAGCGATGGCGATTACAGTGTTTATCAGGTCAATACTTGGACCACAGGCTTCCCGATACGAAATCGCTTTTATCAAGGCAATGCTGAATATGATCCTTTCCATTTCAGCGCTGAGCGATTGCAAGATCAAAGCGACGTTCGCGTTTGGATTAGTTGCTTTCAGCCCAAACCGCCCCCAACAAGTGAAGGGAAAACCATCATCATCGGTCACCCCGCTTTACAGGACTGTTCCTGTGATGTGTTTATTCCGGTAAGAATCCCCGGGTTACAACAATCAGGCACTCTATTCCGCGTCGATAGCTCGGTGAGTTTGCCAATACAAGCTGTGATGGCGTCCGAATTGAACAGCTTGCAAGAAGTCCTGCGCCAAATCGAGGAGGCCTACCATGCTCATTAAGCTGCAAGGTGGTCGCGTATATGACCCGGCACAGGGTTGGGACGGCAAGATCACTGACATATATGTGCGCGATGGGCGTATCGTCGCAACGCCAAATGCAAATGAACGCATAGATCAAACTTACGATTTGCAAGGCAAAGTGGTGATGGCGGGCGCAATCGATATGCATAGTCATATTGGCGGTGGCAAAGTCAATATTGCACGTATGTTGCTGCCCGAGGACCATAGCGCGCGTTTGAATGAACATGTCTGTCACGCAGGTTGCGGTCACCTCGCCCCCTCCGCCCTTGCAACTGGCTTCCGCTATGCAGAGATGGGCTATACCGCTGCTTTTGAGCCGGCTATTGCGCCGGTCAATGCACGTCAATCCCATCTTGAGATGCTGGACACCCCTATCATCGATAAAGGGGGCTATGCCATGTTGGGCAGCGATGATTACTTTTTGCGTATGCTGGCAGCCAAGCGTGATCAAAAAGCGATTAATGATTATGTCGCATGGATATTACATGCCACTCAAGCCATCGGGATTAAAGTGGTGAATCCGGGTGGCATCAGTGCATTTAAATTTAATCAACGCGCATTAGATTTAGATGAACAACATGACTACTACCAAACCTCTCCTCGCCAAGTGCTATTGGCTCTCTCACGCGCTGTTCATGAATTAGGCATTCCACATCCATTGCATGTGCATGGGAATAACTTGGGCGTACCAGGCAATGTAGAAACCACCCTAAAAACCATGGGGGCTAGCGAGGGCTATCCGCTCCATTTGACCCATATTCAGTTTCATAGCTACGGTAATGAAGGTGATCGTAAATTTTCTTCTGGCGCAGCAAGAATTGCTGAGGCATTAAATAACAGTCCGCATATCACTGCCGATGTGGGACAGATTCTTTTTAATCAGACCGTCACCGCGTCTGGCGACACGATGCGACAATTTGCCAATGCCGATTTAGCCAGCCCCAACAAATCCGTATTAATGGATATCGAATGTGACTCGGGCTGTGGCGTAGTCCCATTTAAGTACCGCGATAAAAACTTTGTGAACGCCTTGCAATGGTCTATCGGACTGGAGATATTCTTATTATGTGATGATCCATGGCGTGTTTTCCTCACCACAGACCATCCGAATGGCGCGCCATTTACCAGCTATCCGCATCTCATTCGACTGCTGATGGATAAGAGTTTCCGCAATGATATGTTCAGCAAATTAAATTTAGATGCACAAAGCATGAGCACATTGAATAGCATAGACAGAGAGTATAGCTTGTATGAAATCGCCATTATGACGCGCGCTGGTGCGGCAAAACTGGTGGGCTTGCATGACAGAGGCCATCTAAAAGTAGGCGCCGCGGCGGATATCACTGTCTACACAGAACAAGCCGATAAAGAAAAAATGTTCGCCAAACCTGATTATGTTTTCAAGGATGGCACGCTGGTGGTCCGCCATGGCGAAGTGGTCAACATTACATGGGGCAAAACACATACCGTCAAACCCGATTTTGATCAGTCTATCGAGCGTGAATTACGCGATTATTTTGCGCGCTACCACACCATGCAAATGGGCAACTTTAAAGTCAGCGCTGATGAAATTGCTGACGATGGTCGAGGTGGCATTATTGAACAAGCCTGTATCCCAAACCGAGAGGATAAAGCGTGATTATTAACGGCATACACATAGACGATACCTTTGCCGAAGCATTTAATATGCGCGCCACGCGGGTGATTATTACCGCACAGAATCACAAGTGGGCATACCATGCAGCACAGGCTATGACGGGCTTTGCCACATCCGTGATTGGCTGTGGTGTAGAGGCTGGCATAGAACGCGAGTTATCTAGCAATGAGACTCCTGATGGTAGACCTGGCATTGCGGTTCTGATGTTCGCCATGGGTAGCTCAGTACTGATGAAACAGCTAGAAAATCGTATGGGGCAAACGATACTGACCTGCCCGACCAGTGCTGCGTTTTCTGGACTCGAGAGTGATGAAAAAATTAATCTGGGTAAACACTTAAGATTCTTTGGTGACGGCTTTCAAACCTCCAAACTCATAGCGGGCAAACGCTATTGGCGCGTTCCCGTCATGGATGGAGAGTTTATTACCGAAGAAACAACCGGGATGGTACGCGCTATCGGGGGTGGTAATTTTCTGGTGCTCGCCCGCTCACAAGCACAAGCGCTGAACGCCTGCGAGGCTGCTATTGAAGCAATGAAAAAAGTCCCCAATGTCATCATGCCATTTCCTGGCGGAGTCGTTCGATCTGGCTCAAAAGTCGGCTCTAAATATAAATCTATGTTTGCGTCCACCAATGACGCTTTCTGCCCTACATTGAAGGGCATGACCAAAAGTGAATTAGATACGGATATTGAATCCGTGATGGAAATCGTGATTGATGGCTTGACCGAAATTGATATCCGCAAAGCCACCTATGCTGGTATTCATGCTATTACCCAACTTGGTGAAGAAAGCGGGGTTAAGCGTATCTCAGCAGGTAACTATGGTGGCAAATTGGGGCAATTCCAATTTCATCTGCGTGACATCATGGCGGATGCCAGTCTCAAGGAAGTATCATGAGTAAACTAAGCTTTAGCCTCAAAATAAAACTCGCCCATCGCTTAAATCTGGGCCAACTAACGCCCGATCAACTTCAAGGCAAAACCATAGCTTCCATTCGCGAAATCTCACTGCCTTATGGCATGACGAAATTGCGTGTCGGCGATGCTTTCGATATCGAAGGAAATGACACGCAGCATATTGCCTTTGTGAATAGCAGTGTTTTGATGGATGCGATTGGCCAAGGGATGCAACACGGAAAAATCGAGGTGCATGGCGATGTTGGCCACTATCTTGGTTTAAATATGCGCGGTGAGATTGAGCTGTTTGGCAATGCAGGTAACTTTGTCGCATGCCAAATGCAATCTGGCTTGATTCGAATACATGGAAATGTGGGTGATTTTGCTGGTGGTGCCTTGATAGGTAATCGGCGAGGGATGCGCGGTGGCATGCTGATTATCAATGGCAATGCCGGAGATCGTTTAGGCGACCAAATGCGTCGTGGCACCATCTTGGTGGATGGCAATGTCGGGGATTATTGTGCCGCAAATATGGTGGCAGGTACGATAGGCATTGCAGGCAAGATTGGAGCGTATTGTGGCTATGCCATGCGTCACGGCACCATATTAATTGCAAATTCAACAGCAACAACCAACGCTTTCCACCCGACCATGGTGGATGTCGGTCATCACCATTTAGCATTCCTAAGATTGTTATTTAACGCATGGCGGGACCTGCCAAGTCATTTTTCTAAACTAACGAGCATCCGCGCACATCGTTGGATGGGGGATATAGCCAGTGATGGCAAGGGCGAAATATTAATTTTGCAAAACTAGTTTTCTCTCGCTCCGGCCTCTCATCCGATAGCAAGCATATTTGACAACACATCCAGTTTTGCCGTCTTAATCAGCAGAATTTTGGGCAAAAAAAAGCCACTCCGAAAAGAGTGGCTTTTTCGTTTGACGCCCTTATCCTGCTAACACCACATTTCCATCCACTAAGCTCTGCAGTAACGTATTCGATGTGATAAGGTTGGATTGTGTCCAAGAATTATCCAATTTGAAATACGTTAGACCTCTGAGGTTTTCATCGACTAGAGGATTGGGATTATAGGGCAACCAAGAGAAATGAGCTGAGCCGTCCGCTGATTCAGCATTGATTAACATCTGTCTGAGCTGAGAACTAGTTTACTGGGCTGACTTGATAACCTGCTTTGCGCAAACGATTTAATAGACCATCTTCGCCACCCAGATGAGATGCACCCACCGCAACAAATACGCTATGTTGCTGGCTTTGCGCCAACAGACTCTCTGTCATGGTCTGATTGCGATCGGTAATCAGTTTTTGTTTCATACGTTGCCATAGGGCTTTTGGCAACATGCCGCCAGTGATTTCATCATCTACTGCCGCAATCTTTTCTAATTGACCGGTTTGGTAGACGGAGATAAGCCGTTCAAAATCCTTCTCTTTGGCTTCCTGACTACGTTTTAACACGGCACGCAACATGGATAACTGCTCATCCATGCTAAAGCTATCTAATACGGAGAAATGCGTTTGAGTATTTTCCAAACCCACCACAACCTTGCCCTGCTCGCCAGCATCTGCCATCAATATCTCATCCATGGAGTACATCGCTTGAGGTTTAGGCAAATCAAAAATCACGGCTAACAACCAGGGTTTCATCCGCATCGCTGCTTCAATATGCATGGAATGATAATCGGCTAACTCTCGAACACGGTCAAACTCTTGCTCGGTCAACATTGAAGAGATATCGCCTTGCTTTAATAAAAAAGCGGAAGGACTTCTTGGTGGCAAGGCCTCGAGCATAAATATTTCTGCACTCTTGAATGCCTCTTTGATCGCGGGACTGAATTCGGTAATCCGTTTGTCGTCACTGTGCATAGTGCCTAGCAAATAACTGGTGCTGCCTTGCGGAGATTCTATCTTCCATAACAGACCTTTATCAGCAGCCCAAACTGAGGACGCGAATAAGGATGAAATAAACAAACTGAGTACTAAGAACAGGCGGGTGAAATAGGCCAAGACAGTCTCCAAAGCATGATGAAAATGAGTAAATCGCTAGTTCAGACTCATCTTTGATGATTATGGTTCAACGCGAACCTAAGGCCATCATAAAGCCTGCATAAGCCCTGTCAGCACTAAGATGAACGTGGGAATGGCTTCTTGGCTGGGAACTTGGCAGCGCGTCCTTTAGCCAGCGGTTTGGCGGCTAATTTGCCTTGTGGTTTGCCACGCGTAGCAACCGCATTGGTGCCCAATGGTTGATAGGCTGGCACTAGATGTTTTTTACCGTTACCAATTAAATCTGCTCTCCCCATATTTTTCAGGGCCTCACGCAACATGGGCCAATTGGCTGGGTCGTGATAACGCAAGAATGCTTTATGAAGACGACGCACGCCACCTGCTCTTGGAATAGGAACATCCTCGCTATCCGCAGTCACTTTTCGCAATGGGTTTTTGCCAGAGTGATACATTGCCGTTGCCATCGCCATTGGGGTCGGCGTAAAGGTTTGCACTTGATCCAAGCGGAAATTGTTTTGCTTTAACCACATCGCCAAATTCAACATGTCCTCATCCGTGGTTCCTGGATGCGCTGCAATAAAATAGGGAATCAAGAATTGTTGTTTGCCCGCCTGCTTGGAGTACATCTCAAACATTTCTTTGAATTTGTGATAGCTGCCCATGCCGGGTTTCATCATTTTGGACAGTACATTGTCTTCTGAATGTTCGGGGGCAATTTTTAAATAGCCGCCAACGTGATGTTGGGCGAGCTCTTTGACGTACTCAGGCGAAGTCACTGCGAGGTCATAACGCAAACCTGATCCAATCAAAATCTTTTTCACGCCTTTAATATTTCTGGCCTTGCGATAGAGTTGAATCAACGCACTGTGATCCGTATTTAAATTCTCACAAATACCCGGATAAACACAGGATAGCTTGCGGCACGCTTTTTCAATATCGGGCGACTTACATGCCATACGATACATATTCGCAGTCGGGCCACCCAAGTCTGAAATCACACCGGTAAACCCATCGACTTTGTCACGAATCTCTTCAATCTCATGCAGAATACTTTGCTCTGAGCGGCTTTGAATAATACGGCCTTCGTGTTCTGTGATAGAGCAGAAAGTGCACCCGCCAAAACAGCCGCGCATAATATTCACCGAAAAACGTATCATCTCCCACGCCGGAATCTTGGCGTCACCGTAAGAAGGATGGGGCTTACGTGCATAAGGTAAGTCATACACATAGTCCATTTCTTTGGTGCTCAATGGGATGGGGGGCGGATTCAACCACACATCACGTTCTCCGTGCCTTTGTACCAAGGCACGTGCGTTACCGGGATTGGCTTCAAGGTGCAAGATGCGCGAAGCATGGGCATACAACACCGGGTTTTCCACGACCTCTTCATAGGATGGCAGACGAATCACCTGATGGTCACGCGGCACTTTGCTACGACGTTGGAATTGCACCACTTTACTATTCTCGGCAGGATTATTATTGACTGCCGGGTCAGCTGTGGCACAACTAGCGTCATTGCCCATCTTCATTTCATAGGGGTCTGGATGGGCTGCAACAGGGCCGGGACGATCAATCTGGGTGGAATCAACTTCTAACCAATCTTCAGGGATGGCTTTGCGGATAAAAGCTGTGCCGCGAATATCGGTAATTTCATGTACTTTTTCGCCTCTGGCAATACGATGAGAGAGCTCAATCAAGGCTCGTTCAGCGTTCCCGTAAAGTAGGATATCGGCTTTGGCATCAATCAAAACAGAGCGTCGCACCTTGTCTGACCAATAGTCATAATGCGCGATACGACGCAAACTTGCTTCAATGCCACCAACGACCAAAGGGACATCACCATAAGCTTCACGGCAGCGCTGGCTATATACCAATACGGCACGATCAGGACGTTTGCCGGCAGAGGCATGGGGGGTGTAGGCATCATCAGAACGAATTTTGCGGTCAGCGGTATAACGGTTGACCATGCTATCCATATTACCGGCAGTAATGCCGAAATAGAGATTGGGTTTGCCTAGCGCTTTGAATGCACTGGCATCTGACCAATCGGGCTGGGAAATAATACCGACGCGGAATCCTTGCGCCTCTAACATACGTCCAATCAGCGCCATACCAAAGCTAGGATGATCGATATAGGCGTCACCGGTAATGAGAATGATGTCGCAACTATCCCAACCTAGCGCGTCCATCTCTGCACGCGACATAGGCAACATAGGGGCCGTGCCGAAACGTTTCGCCCAATAAGGGCGATATCCGAACAGCGGCTTAGGGATTATATTGGGTGCGGTTTGCATAACTTGACTATTTTACTCTGGAATTCGATTCTCACCAAAATCTAGTTGGAGCCATTCATCTGTTTCTTTACCTTGGCCAAATCATCCCAGTTACCATCTAGATTGGCATGAAAGCCCTCTACCCCATCTCTCAATGCAACCACTTGTCCCTCATACCATAGGGGGATATAAGGCAGTTGTTGATGAATACGTTGTGTGACCGCTGGCCAGTCACGCTGTTGCAATAACTTATCCAAAGCATCATCTTGGTAATGACCTCGGTTAAACCCTTGGGGCGGAATAGCCGACGTCGCAAAGGCTTTGTCATAGATATCTGGTGTTTTAATTCCCACCCAAGTCAGACCATACATTTGAAAATGTCCTTGCTGAATATCGCCAAAGAAGGTTCCCCAATCATGGCTTTTGATATTGAGCTGAATACCCGCCGCACGCATTTGGGCTTGCAGCATAGTAGCCAAACGTAATCGCTGGGGGTCGCTGGAGGTTTTATATTCTAGGCGTAAGGGCAGTTCGACACCCGCCTGCTTGAGCAATGTTTTGGCATACTCAGGACGATATGGGTAGGGGGTCAATTGCGCGTTACCTGCCCAATGTTGCGGTGGTAATATCGCGGTGGCTGCGCGGGAACCTGGTACCAAGCCATAGCGCACAATTTTTTGTGTATCAATCGCATAGGCAAGCGCTTGTCTTACCAAAGGCATACGCAGTGTTTGATCTCGAAGATTTAGTCCCAGATAAGAGTAATTCGCCCCCTCACTCACCGAGATCTTAACCCCGCTTTGCTTGTTGAGATAACTGACAAGCTCAGGTGGCAAATCTCCCTGCAAAATATCGACTTCGGAATGCATTAATTTGAGCACTCGCACAATAGGATCTTTAATTTCCATCAGTCGAATGAACTGACCATCCGCTACGCGTTGTAACAACAAGCTCGCGTCATGACGCACAAATCTTAGCGGCCCAGAACCTATCGGTTGCTGGTTAAAATCATGCCCTGCGTTGATAAGAGATGCCGGCAAAATGCCAATCACCAATTTCGCAACAAAGTCTGGGTCAGGCTGTTTCAAAACAAAACGTACATGTTGTGAATCCACGGCTTGTACTTGAGCGATATTGGCAAACTCGGCCGATAGAGGCGATGCAATCTGCTGCATGGATTGATAAGTAGCCGCCACATCAGCGGCGCTCAACGGCGTGCCATCATGAAACTTTGTTGGGCTGGATATCAGCGTAAAGAGATATTCTTGCGGGCTGATTTGACGCCAATTGGCGAGTTGAGCTTGTGGCTGAAAATGGCTATCGAATTGAATCAGCGATTGATATAACAAACGATTAACCCGGGCTGAAGCCGCATCGGTGGCATATCGTGGATCGAGATTGATGACTGGCTGCGCCACCGCCATGCGAATCTCATGTTGCTGATTTGACTGTTGTTGGCCACAAGCGACGAGCATCCCAAACAACAGACACAGCATCACTCGTGCAAGCATTTTCATTGGACCAACTCGAACAATGCAATGGACTCGATATGGGCGGTATGCGGAAACATATTAATCACCCCTGCGGCCTTGAGTTGATAGCCTTTTTCATTCACCAAAATACCTGCATCACGCGCCAAGGTGGCTGGGTTGCAAGAGACATAGACAATGCGTTTGGGGCGATGGGCTTGTTTGTTTTCGGCTGGTGGTAATGCTGAAACGAGTGCCATGGCACCATCTCTGGGTGGGTCAACTAACCACTTATCAAAATGCGGTAAGGCTTGTAATGCTTCGTCCGTCATTTCAAATAGATTTTGTACAAAAAAACTGGTTTGTGCTTGCAGCTCATTAATAGCGGCGCTTTGTTCTGCCCGCTCAACCAAGCCTGACAAACCTTCATAGCCCCAAACCTGAGCGCCACTGCGCGCAATCGGCAAACTAAAGTTACCCAAACCGCAGAAAAAGTCAGCTATCTTCTCCCCTGCCTGTGGTGACAATAGATTCATCGCTCTTCGTATCATCACCTGATTGATCCATGGATTCACTTGGGTGAATTCAGTGGGATGAAATGGATAATTTAAATCGTACTCAGGCAAACGATAATTGAGCGCCGGCGCTTGTAATGGATAGAAAGGTTTTACCGTATCTAGACCTTTGGTTTGCGTCCAAATTTGCACTTGATGTTGGTCGGCAAACTGTTTCAGGATGACTTCATCCTCGGGCGCAAGGGCTTGCAGAATGCGGAACACCAAGACCGTGTTTTGCTCCCCTACCGCGACTTCGATCTGCGGGATTTGCTCCCGCAAACTGAGTTGCAGGATACATCTCTGCAACGGTTCAATCAGCGCGGAGACATGCGCCGGCAAAACCCGACAACTCAACATGTCGGCCACATAAGGCGTCGCTTTTTCATTAAAACCAACCAAGACACGCTGCTTCTTTGCCACATAACGAACACGCAAACGTGCTTTGTGACGATAACCCCAAGCGGGTCCATACAAGGCAGGCAAAATAGAGCTGGGCTTCACTTTGCCTATATGTTGCAAATTACTCTCTAGTAAGCGCTGTTTGGCAGCGACCTGTGCAGAAAACTCGAAATGCTGGAGTGCACAACCACCGCATCTTCCAAAGTATTCACATGCTGGTGTCACGCGCTGACTGGAGCCCTCTACTATCTCGGTCATGCTAGCGAAGGCATAGCTGGACTTATCGCGGCCTATGCGATAACGCACCAATTCGCCCGGCAGTGCTCCTTCGATAAATAATGCTTTGCCATCAAGTCGTGCAACCCCACGGCCTTCTTGGTCCAAAGATTCCACCCGCACGGGAGCTGATAAAACAGACTGACTCATGGATTAACCTTAAAAACTTTTAACTTATGTCGTTGGCCATGCGGCCAAGAATTGTTGCCAATGGACGGCATCTGATTGTGCCAATGTTTGGCGTATCAGTTGCACTTCTTGCTGATACTTGTCTTGATTGATCACACCTCGCATCAATTCAAAACGCAGGTAAACCAAATACGTATTCACCACATCCGTCTCGCAATAATTGCGGATTGCTTCAATTTGACCCTGCTGATAGGCTGACCAGACTTGGCTACCATCCATGCCTAATTTACCGGGAAAACCACATAGTTGGGCGATCTCATCTAAGGGGGCATTGCCACGTCCCTGATACAAAGCCAACACATCCATTAAATCCAAGTGACGGGTGTGATAACGGCTGATGTAGTTATTGAATTTAAAGTCTCGGTCTTGCTCACCCATATCCCAATAGCGGGCGGCATGCACTTGATGTATCAGTCCCCGATAATGCAGTACTGGCAAATCAAAACCATTACCATTCCAAGACACAAGATTGGGTGTATAGCGTTCTATGCCATCATAAAAACGTTGGATTAACTGACCTTCTGGCTCATCAGGACTGCCTAATGACCATACGCGGAATCCATTGCTATCACGCAACACGCATGAAATAGCGACCACGCGATGATGCTGCAAGGCGAGAAACTCGCTGCCGTTTTGCTGACGCCGCTGATGAAAAGCGACATTGGCCACATCCTCAGCGCTAGTGTCTGATGGCAGGTCCAGCAAGCGACGCAAGCCATCGGTATCAGGAATCGTCTCGATATCAAACACTAGGGTTGGAATCATTTAAATACTCCTGTGGACAGATAGCGATCACCACGGTCACACACAATCGAGACGATCACTGCGTTTTCTAGCGTTTGTGATAACTGCAAGGCCACATGCAAGCCACCACCAGAGGAGATGCCAGCAAAAATACCTTCCTCTTCTGCCAATCGTCTGGTCATATTTTCTGCATCTTGCTGACTGACATAACGCAACTCATCTACGCGGCTAGCGTCATAAATTTCGGGTAAATATTCTGGTGTCCATTTACGAATGCCGGGGATTTGTGAGCCCTCTTCTGGCTGCACTCCAATAATTTGTATGGCGGGATTTTTCTCTTTCAAAAATCTGGATGTACCCATAATGGTGCCCGTGGTTCCCATGCTAGAAACAAAGTGGGTAATGCTGCCAGCGGTATCGCGCCAAATTTCAGGTCCTGTACCTTCGTAATGGGCCAAAGGATTATCAGGATTAGCAAACTGATTGAGCACTTTGCCACGGCCCTCTGCTTGCATATTTAATGCCACGTCACGGGCCATTTCCATGCTACCTTCCTTAGCCGTCAGAATCAGCTCAGCCCCAAATGCACGCATGGTTTGCCTGCGCTCCAGGCTTTGGTTTTCCGGCATGATAAGTATCATCTTGTAGCCCTTCATGGCGGCTGCCATGGCCAGTGCTATCCCCGTGTTTCCCGAAGTCGCTTCGATCAAAGTATCCCCGGGTCGAATATCTCCGCGCGCTTCAGCTTTACTAATCATAGACAAAGCTGGACGATCTTTCACTGAGCCAGCTGGGTTATTGCCCTCGAGTTTAACCAATAGGGTATTGCTGGTATTGCCGGGAATACGCTTGAGCTTTACCAGCGGCGTATTGCCGACATAAGCCTCGATAGGATTAAACTGCATGACGACGCGCCCTGATGATTAAGCCGGCAAACACTGCCAAAGCTAGGTAGGCAATCAAAGCCTGCTGAGGCAAGCTTAAGCCCAGCACGGTCCAATCAATATTGGCACAATCGCCGGTGCCACGAAAAATCAAAGTCATCATTTTTTTGAGTGGGAAATTCTCGAACATATAGTCAAATCCAACACCACAATCGACCCACATTTGGCCTTTGTGCGCCTGTATCCACCAGTGGCGGATGGCAACTCCAGCGCCAGCCAGTGCAATGCCCACCTGGATGACACTCAAGAGCAGATTGATGAGCGGCTGACGCAATAACAGAGACAATAAAAATGCCAAGCCCAAGCCCATAAACACGATGCGTTGCGTGATGCATAGTGGGCATGGTTCAAGCTGATAAACGGTTTGGATCACCAAGGCCAATATCACCAAGCCAAAGCTAATCACAAATCCAGCAAAATCAGCCCAACGGCTCAACAAAAACTGTTTCATAAACGGTCTCCTAAAGGCGTGTATTCTATCATTGAGGATGTCGGCTGCACGGGTTTATCGTAGTAGCGCACACAAATATTAGGTTCGATTAAGTCAATCAAGCTTCAACATCACCCCTATGCCTCTCTGCTCAATCAAATGCAGTAGTTTCATGCTCGCATCCATGTTATCTTAGCTATTGCACTATATGCACTACTTTATGGTGATGTGCCTCTTGGAATTTTTCTTATTTTTACCAAATTTAATCTATAAAATCAGCTTAAATTCGCCCATTACATTCAGTTTTAAGCATACTAGATTGGCTCAATAATGGCTTTATTTGTACATATCCTCACCACATAGACTGGCTATGGGTAAAATAGCGGCATGCATATGTTTGATGATCCAAGCGAACACTTTTCCAATCCCCTTGAACAACAGAGCCAAAATCCCAAGATTTTGTCTGTTACCGAGCTGAATCAGCTCGCTCGCCAATTGCTAGAGAATAGCTTTCAACAATGCTGGGTGAGTGGCGAAATTTCCAACCTTACCCGAGCCAGTTCTGGGCATTGGTATTTCTCATTAAAAGACGCTCAAGCGCAGGTTCGCTGTGTCATGTTTCGTGGGCGCAACCAATCCGTCGATTGGATTGTGCAAGAAGGTGACCGAGTTGAAGCACGTGTGAATGTCACGCTGTATGAGGCGCGGGGTGACTTTCAGCTCAATATTGAACAAATGCAGCGCGCTGGGGCTGGCACCTTATTTGAAGCTTTTGAAAAGCTCAAACTCAAATTACAGCAACAAGGTTTGTTTGATCCCGCACGTAAACGCAGTATCCCAACATTCCCCAAACAAATTGGTATCGTCACCTCTGCAGATGCCGCGGCTCTTCATGATGTATTGACCACACTCAAACGCCGCATGCCGAACATTCCTGTGGTGATATACCCTACTCCCGTTCAAGGCAAAGGGGCTGCAGAGCAAATTGCCGCAGCCATCAAGCTAGCTGACCAAAGACAAGAATGTGATGTGCTGATTATTTGTCGCGGCGGCGGCAGCATGGAAGATTTATGGCAATTTAACGAGGAAGTCGTCGCCCACGCCCTTGCGGATTGTCGTATCCCAACTATCAGCGGCGTTGGCCATGAGGTGGACTTCACGATCTGCGACTTTGTCGCTGATGTGCGTGCCGCGACCCCCACTGCGGCTGCGGAACTAGCCAGTCCTGCAAGAGAGGCGCTGTCTCAACAATTGATACAAAATCGTTTGCGCCTGCAACGTCTCATTGATCAATTGCTGATGCAAAAAAATCAGATGCTAGATTTTCTTTCACGCCGATTGATTTCGCCACAACAACAATTAGCTTTGCAACAACAACAATTAGCCCAACTAAAACAACGTCTTCAAAGCTCCATGCAACAGCAATTACAACGTCAACAGCAACAACTTAGCCGTCTGCAAAGTGGCTTACAGCATTTAAATCCAGAGGGTGTTCTATTGCGCGGCTATGCGCTGGTACAGAATTCTGCGGGAGAGATTGTGCGTGATAGCCAGCAGTTAGCGACCGGCGAAACTTTGCAATTGCGCTTGGCAAAAGGTTCTGCCGAGGTTGAAGTAAAAACCAAGCAAGATTAGCTAAATCGCTGTTGCAGTGACTGCAAATTCAGCGTGTCGAGAATTTCTAATAATCGTTGTTGGGCATTGCCTCGAGGAGCGCCTTGACGCTTGGCGATAATCAACTCATTTTTCATGGAATGCTCCCAGCCCACCAATTCCGTGACTGTCACCTGATAACCATGGGACTCTAATTGTAAGCAACGCAATACATTCGTCACCATGCTGCCAAACTCTCGCGTATGAATTGGATGACGCCAAATTTCTGCTAGCGCCTTTTGACTCAAGGAGTGACTTTTTTGCTTTCTCAATTCTTCCGCCACTTCGGCCTGACAACATGGCACTAACACGATAAATTGTGCATTTTTCTGCAAGGCAAAGCGGATGGCATCATCGGTGGCTGTATCGCAAGCATGCAGCGCTGTCACAATCTCGACCTCATCAGGAATAAGCTTGGATTCGCAGGCTTGTTGCACAGTCAAATGATGAAACTGCATACGGGAAAATGCCAAGTCTGCGGCTAAAGCCTGAGATTTTTCAACCAACTCTTGTCTAGTCTCAATCCCAATAATGCTGCCACTGGCGTGTTGCTTCATAAACAGGTCATACAAAATAAATCCCAAATAGGATTTACCAGCGCCATGATCCACCAACACTGGCGCACCGCCCTGTTGCATCAACTGCTCGAGCAACGGCTCAATAAATTGATAAAGGTGATATACCTGTTTTAATTTGCGTCTACTGTCCTGATTCAATTTACCATCGCGGGTCAGGATGTGAAGTTCCTTGAGCAACTCAAGTGACTGTTGCGGTTTGATTTCGGGGATAAGGTTCATGCCTGCATTGTAACTGATGCTGCAGGCTTGCTCATAGCGCTGGCAGAATAAGAAAGTCAATGGGATATCGCGATAGCAATATCCCGAGTGATACAACATAGACAGCCATGCAACATAGTCAGCGATGTTAGAATAGCGGACTTTAATGCAGCATTTATTTGGAATAAGCAGAATGGCGATTCAATGGTTTCCCGGACATATGACTCAGGCTAAGAAAAAGGCCGAGGAGACACTTGCGCATGTCGATGTGGTGATTGAAGTGGTAGACGCTCGGATTCCTGCCGCTAGTCATAATCCCATGATAGAAAAAATGCGTTTGTTTCGCCAACGCCCCTGTCTCAAAATTTTGAATAAAAGCGATTTAGCTGACCCACAAATAACCCAAGCCTGGTTGCAACATTTCAACCGACAAGACAATATTCATGCCGTTGCACTGTCATGTAAAAAGCCTGGTGATGCCAATAAGATTCCCAAGCTCTGCGCTCAATTAGCCCCTCATCGAGACTCGCCCATCAAGCCTTTACGTATGATGATTATGGGCATTCCCAATGTGGGCAAATCTACCTTAATGAACGCCCTGCTCAATCGCCGAATCGCCAAAGTGGGTGATGAGCCTGCGGTGACTAAATCGCAACAGCGCTTTGACTTGAGCCCTTTAATGAGCATTACCGATACACCGGGAATGATGTGGCCTAAAATCGAATTAGAAAGCGATGGTTATATGCTTGCAGCTTGTCATGCCATCGGTCGTAATGCGGTCATCGATGAGGATGTGGCAATTTTTCTTGGGGACATTTTGCTACAGCGCTACCCTCAATTACTGCAACAACGTTATCAATGTGAGGCCAATGGTTTAGATGGCGTGGCATTGCTAGAACATATCGCCAAACGCAGAGCGTTTAAATTGCGCGCTGGAATATGGGATATGGAAAAAACTGCGATGACTTTGCTGACCGAATTTAGGTCAGGCACCTTGGGAAGAATTAGTCTAGAAAGTCCGAATAGTCGGGCTGAACTCATAGCACAGCACCTAGCCAGCCGCCTGCAGTCGGCGCAAGACGATGACGAGGACGAAGCTACACAGGACGAACTGAGCGAATAATGACTGCTTGGCCTAACACGCCTAAATCAGCATGCTCAGGATCAAATACGTTCCATACCGTCGCCCCCTGAATTTCAAATCGGCTGCCATCCTGGGCAATGCGTATCCCGGCATAATTTTGCACAAAACCATGACTGCTGACCTGTTGCAAAAACTTGTCTCTATCTGCGCGCAACATCGGCTCAGCGGAATATCTTGAGGGCAATCCTATCAATTGCTCTGCTTGCATCTTAAACAAAGCCAAGGCTCGCAGATTGGCAAAATTAAATTTAGGATCGTCCGATTGGCGATGCGAGGCGATGGCAAATTCGCTGTGCATCACTGCCTCGACTGGATCAGTGTCTGCCGTTCGCTCGACTAAAGCATGCCCTATCCAATGTTGATAGCTTTGCATCAGCCTACGCACATGCGTACGCAAAAAATTTGCATCTTGGTAATCGGCTAAGTAATTGTGATCATTCAACATTGTGACAGCACTTCTTTTTGGATGAGCATGAAATGGCTGCATTAAAGCAGAATTCTGAAAGCAGTCATAGCGCCAAGTAGGACTCACCGCTAAAATAGCGCCTGCTAAAAACCATCAGACCATGTGCAAATTTTAAAGAATATTCATGTTACATCAGCTTAATACCCAACAGCGCGAAGCGGTCAAATACCTCGATGGTCCTTTGCTGGTATTGGCAGGTGCTGGCAGTGGCAAAACCAGTGTCATTACTCAAAAAATCATCTACCTGATTCAGCAGTGTGGATATCAAGCACGCGAAATAGCGGCGATTACCTTTACCAACAAAGCTGCAAAAGAGATGCAAGAGCGTGTCAGCCAAGGTTTAGACAAAGAAAGCAGCAAAGGCCTGACCATTGCGACCTTTCACTCCTTGGGTATGCAAATCATGCGGCAGGAAGCCGCCCACCTTGGCTATAAAGCGCAATTCTCAATTCTAGATGCCGCCGACAGCTATAAGACATTGGCAGATATTTTAGCTACCACAGAT
>Ga0255170_1000297_pt1 | contig 21725 bp, 20 predicted proteins | sample Atl_Yuk_RepA_8d_FD_186015 | JGI IMG/M metagenome (GOLD analysis project Ga0255170, IMG submission 186015) | Freshwater microbial communities from Altamaha River, Georgia, United States - Atl_Yuk_RepA_8d | ecosystem: Environmental > Aquatic > Freshwater > River | place: USA: Georgia | collected...
TCGATTGAAATTATTCAATCGGCGAGCACCGAGCTTAGACTCTTATCCGATGTGGATTTAACGACGACGGCTCCATCGAACGGATCAGTGTTAACTTATGATGGATCAAAATGGGTTCCAGGCACTTCGGGGCTTGGGACAGAAACTGATCCCACAGTTCGAAGTTTTGCAAAAGCCAATCTTCCTACTTGTGGAGCAGGAGAAGTTTTAAAAGGAAACGGCACGAGCTTAAGTTGCGTGACGGTCGGATCAACATTCACAGGCACTGCAAGTCGGGTGGTAAGTACTGATTCCGCTGGAGCACTCACCACAAGCAGTGTGAGTACGACGGCACTTTCTTATATCGCGAACATCACAAGCGATGTGCAAACTCAACTAAACGCCAAAGAACCGGCGATCACCGCAGGAACTTCAGCGCAATATTTAAAAGGCGATAAAACACTTGGAACATTGGCAAGCGACGTCTTGGCAGTCGCGCTTTCAGGTTTATCGACGGCGACAAATTCGGCTATCAGTGCCAGCGATACAGTGTTAAGTGCACTGGGAAAATTACAAGCTCAAATAACAGGAATCAGTTCGAGTACAACAACATCTCTATCGGGAAAAGCTGATCTTACTAATTCTTCGCAAACAATTACGGCCGCTGTAGTGACGGGATTAACGACTCCGATGGCCGGATCGGATGCGGCCAATAAAACTTATGTGGATAGTGTGGCAGGTGGATCAAGTCAGTGGACCACGAGTGGGAGTGATATTTATCGCTCGTCGGGGAATGTGGGGATTGGGACGACGAGTCCGAGTCATAAATTAAATGTTGTTGGGGGCGATGTAAAATTTGAAGGTCCATATTGGGGAGCATTGGAAATCTATGCTCCGAATGGGACTGCACATGCTATGATGGGATTAATTGCTCAGAGTGGAAATAATCCATGGTTGATTAATGCTGAAGGAAATTCAACTTCAAATCTCACTTTTATTTATGGAAGCAATGTAAATTCAAGTCCAAGAATAATGACGATTCGAGGTGCAAACTCAAGTGTGGGAATTGGAACAGAGTCTCCCGCAGAAAAACTTCACGTCGCTGGAAACGCCCTCGTCGAATCAAAACTTCGCTTAAAAGACTCGGGAACAAATTATGTTGAACTAAAAGCTCCAACCACACTTGCATCGACAATTACACTGACTCTTCCCACAACTGTTGGTACGACTGGACAAGTTCTCACCACAGATGGTGCGGGAAATTTATCGTGGACGACACCAGCATCTGGTTCTATCTTTTCAGGAACGGCAAGTCGTGCTGTGGTCACAGACGGAAGTGGTGCACTAGCATCTAGCAGTGTGACTTCCGCCGAGCTTGGATATTTAAGCGGAGTGACAAGCAATGTTCAAACACAATTAGATGCCAAAGAGCCCGCGATTACAACAGGAACAACTGCACAATATCTTCGCGGCGATAAGTCGCTTGCCTCTTTTGTAGACAATGTTTTAGCAAGCGTTCTAACTGGATTATCGACGGCGACAAATTCTGCCATTTCGGCAACTGACAGTGTTTTAAGTGCTTTTGGAAAATTGCAAGCGCAGCTGACCGGACTTTCAACTAATATTTCCAATAAAGCAGATACGACCAATTCTTCGCAAACAATTACGGCTGCTGCTGTGACGGGATTAACGGCTCCAATGGCCGGATCGGATGCTGCCAACAAAACGTATGTCGATAGTTTTTGGACGATTTCATCGGGAAATATTTATCGCTCAACCGGAAGCGTGGGAATTGGGACTAGTTCTCCTAGTTCAAAATTAGAAGTTGCGGGATCTGTAACTACCACGACGAATGAAATAGCCACTGGAGCAAGTGTGAACTTGGCCTTGAGTAATATTCATGTGCTCAATGCTCCTGGGGGATCGACGATTACTTTATCGAATATGACCAATGGAGCTGCCTATACAATTATTGTTCGCGATAATACGGTTAGAACCTATACATTTTCAGGATGTAATTCGACAAAATTTTCGCCGGCGAATGCCGCGACAGATGCCAGTAGTGAAACAATTTATGGAATAACAACAGTGCTTATTTCTGGAAACTGGTACTGTTATGTTTCATGGTCGAGTGGTTTTCAATAGAGCCCCACCCTGCAATGACGATTCTTTCTCCCTTTGTAACCATTCCCACTTGATGTTCATAGCCCCAAATACCAGTTAAAAAGATAATACAGGTGCCAAATTCTTGCGGTGGGATGATGTTGATAAATGATTTTTCATATGAGTCTTTTTTTTGTTTAAAATGCAAATCCCCACCATCGATAGTACTTGGGTTTTGATTTAGTGAGAGCGAGAAAGCGATGGCGCGACTACCGTCGTCGTGCCAAATACCATCTTCGTCGTAGGGGGCAGTTCTAATGGCAATGATGTGTTCGATGAATTCAATGGCGTGAAAAGCGTTGAGAAGCAGAAACAATTCTCCTCCCGTTTTTCCGATTTCTAAAAAATATTGATCGAGTGCAAGATAGTTTTTTTCTTCGATCCAAGTTTTAACTTTACTCGGAAGTTGAACCTGTAATTTTATATAACCTTGTGAGAAAAGTTGTTTTTTTAGAGCGTCTAAATTTTTTAAGTCGCAACAAAAGCTATTCAATTTCATCTTCCATGCATAAGTATATTTTTTCTTTGGAAAGCCCGTGATCGACTAAAAGAGATTTAATTTTATTCATCATCCAAAGTCGAACAGGCTTTGGATAACGAACCTTTTGATCAAAACTTTTGACCATGCTGCCATCGAGAATTTTGGATGTGGGATAGTTTTTTTTCATGGCACTAAAAACCTTATCTGTGAAGCGCACGACACCTAAAGATAAATAATGGATACGCGATAAAGAGATAGTTTCGTTTAAAGATAAAATTAACTGCTCGTAATCTTCTATCACTCGATGGGTGTAAATGATGGGATCGAAGTGAATTCCAATTTGAAAACCAAGTTCATCGAGTGCTCTAATGGCCTTCAATCGATGGTTGAGCTTTGGGGTTTTTAAATCGTGCTCTTTTACTTGTTCTTCTGGTGATAGCGAAAAACTGATAAAGATATTGGGGAGAGGGGGAAGCTTTATAAGCTCTTTGGTATTGATTGATTTCGTGCGAAGTTCTAATAAAGCGTTCGGTCTCTTCGAAAAAAACTGAAATAATTCTTCTAGTTCACCCGTTATATGGGTAAGCGCCAATGAATCACTAAACTCACCAGCGTGAAACCATACTTTTTTATCTTGAGTGAGAGGATGATTTGCATGTTCTTTTATAATTTCATCCATCGCAGCTAGAATTTCTTCTTGGTTAATAAATATGACGATATCTGGACGATGAAAATACCCTTGAAGATAGCAATAGTCGCATTCGTAAATACAATTATAAGCATGGACAAAGTAATAATGAGCTTCGCCAGAGAGTCCGTAGGCATCGGGGGCCACTTTAACTAATTGACCTTTTTTTTCTGCAACGTAGAGATTGAGTTCTTCTCGTTTTTTTAAATAGGGCTTTTTGATGTGATTAAATGAAGTTTCGTAATGATCGATGTAAATTATTTCTGCATGTTTAGATATTTTTTCTAATCGTGCGAGCATCTGTAAGGTTCGAGGGCGATCGGCAAGATGTTTTTCAATATAAATTTTATGAAACATAGTCTTCCTAAAAATCGCCCTGTAAGATTTTAAAAATCGGTTCGAGATCTAAATGACGTATTTCTAATTGGCTTTTTTCCCATTCCACAGAGTTTTTTACTTCAAAGTGCAAATGGAGCGTCGAACTTTCAAGTTTTGAATCGTGTTGAATTTTTCCAAAACTTAATGGTCGTTTATTTTTTTCTGATTCAATTAATTCTTTAATTTTAAAGACCAAAGGATTTTTTATTTTCTGGAGAACAAGTAAAAATCTTTTGCTGCGCTCTTTGGGGCTTAAGTCAACTTCTTTAAGTTGTTCAACGATTTCAGAAATTTGATAGTCGCCGAGCCATTGTTCAAAGGCCGTTGTTGAATTGGAGGCAGTATTTGGGATGAGACTTTTTAACTCCGAAGCTTGATAGTGAGTAAAATAAAAAAATGGCTCGGGGAGTAGATGCTTTATACTTGCTGGTAATGAAAACGTTAAATCATTTGATACTATACTTTTTCCAGTTAGATAATTTTGATAAAAAAGAAATAAAGAATTTGCTAACTGGTGTGAATCTTCTAGCACTTTGTTACAAAAGTCTTTTTCATCCAAACTATCTGAAATGATTTTAAAAGCATGAAATGGAAAATTAAAATACTGGGCTGCACGAAATAAGGCAAAAGCTTCGCGATCTAAAATATCCACATATTGAGAAAAAAGTTCTTTATCACTTGGAGTTAAGGCCCGAGCATGAATACTCATCAGATCGACGTAGGGAAGTTCGAGTCCCTTGTATTTTTCGCTGGAATAAGTTTTAAATTCTATTCCAGCTTCAAGAAAGTTTTTACAAGTTTGCGAGTGGGCCGTTTTGACTTCCACGATTTGATGCAAATGAAATTTAGCATTAACCGCACCAGCTACACCCAAATTAATAATTCGACTAATTTCTTTATTGATAAGTGAGAGAGCCAGCAAAGTTTGATCGCCAGCGTTTTGTAATCCCTCGCCTGTTATTAATATATATGGTTTATCATTATTATTTTTTTCAACATTATTTTTTTCAACTTCTTTATTATCTTTTGGGACAAATAATCCAATCTTCGGAATGGGAGATAGACTTTCATTTTGTTTGATCCATTCAATGTAGGGCGAGTTCTCTAAAAAAACTTGAGCTTCTCCACGGTGGGCAAAAATGATGAGGTCGCGCTTTGTGGCCATGAGTATTCCTTGTAATTTTCAGGAATCTAGCAAATTGAGAAACAAATTTCAATGCTTACTCGTATCTTAGAGCATCGATGGTTTGGATGCGCGATGCCTTGCGTGCAGGCCATACACCAAAGATCACACCTGTACTAAGCGACATAAAAAATGCTGGAGGTATAATCCAGAATGGGGGACGCATATCGAAATTTGGAAAAATAAAATAGAGAATCCATGTGAGGAGTTCAGAAAAAAAGATGCCAATGAGTCCACTGGTGAGAGAGATACTGATAGCTTCAATTAGAAATTGTTTTAATATATCGGTTTGCGTGGCTCCAATTGCTCTTCTAATCCCAATCTCCCGCGTTCTTTCAGTAACCGATACCAGCATGATATTCATAATTCCAATACCGCCCACTAACATAGAAATAAATGCAATGGCCCCGAGTGCGTAGGTGAGCATATTTAAAATAGTATTCATACTATCCATCATGCTGACTTGAGTGACGATGGTAAAATCTTCCTCGCCATCTCTTTTTTCTTTTAATAATTCAGTAATATCTCTGGATGCATCATCAATTCCATTGCGTGTTTTAGCAGAAGCTCTGATACCAAATAAGCTATCGGTGTTAAATAATCGCAAAGCGGATTTGGTGGGAATAAAGGCTATTTCATCGACATTAAATCCAAGCTTATCCCCAGTTTCTTTAATGACACCAATCACGCGGTGTTCACTTTCATTTATTTTAACCAGTTTTCCAATGGGATTTTCGATTCCAAATAATCCTTTGTTGACATTATATCCGAGCACGACTACGCGCCTTCCTGCATCTTCTTCTTCTTTGGAAATATATTGGCCCAAACCAATCTGCATATTAAAAATGCGATTGAACTGCTCATTGGCACCGATGATATTTATATTTTTACTGGCAAATTCATTTTTAATACTTGAAGCTCCATACATAATCCCACTGACTGCACTTAGGGTGGTTGAGCGTTTCATTAGCATATCAACATCGCTTAAAGTAAGTTTACCTTTGCTCGATGAAACAGGCGGGCCCATGGAGCCTTTGCGATCGGTTTTTCCAGGCTGAATAATGAGAATATTTGTCCCGAGGGATTCAAATTCGTTGGTAATATATCTTTTCGCACCAGTCCCCACCGAGACCAAAAGGATGACGGCACTCACCCCGATAATCATCCCGAGCATCGTGAGCATCGTTCTTAATTTATTTTCAACCAAAGCTTCAAATGAGCTGGCAATAATTTTATTGATTCGCATGGATGCCTCTTCTAATGATGTCGTCTCTCTTCAATTATTTTTCCGTCGCTCATTCGCACCACTCGAGAACAAGTGTTAGCCACGTTCATATCGTGGGTAACGATAATAACTGTGACTCCACTTTGGTTTAGATCTTTAAAAAGTTGTAGAATTTCATGGCCTGTTTTTGTATCTAGAGCACCTGTTGGTTCATCGGCTAATATAAGTTTGGGATTATTGACGAGTGCTCGAGCGATGGCGACTCTTTGTCTTTGACCGCCCGAAAGCTCGTTGGGTTTATGGTGCATTCTCGATTTTAAGCCGACGCGATCCAAAGCTTCGAGAGCTTTTTCTTCGATATTTTGATCGGTTAAATTTAAGTCGTACGAAGTTGCATACTGCATGGGAAGCATGACATTTTTAAGCGCCGAGGCGCGGGGGAGTAGATGAAAACTTTGGAAAACAAAACCAATTTTTTGATTGCGATAGTGACTTAAATCTCGATCGCTCATTTTTACAGTGGACTGAGAATCGAGTAAATATTCGCCTGAACTAGGCAGATCTAAAAGTCCAATGATGTTCATAAGCGTTGACTTGCCCGAGCCCGAGGTCCCGACAATAGAAGTGAGCTCTCCATCATCAATCGCCAGTGATAAATTATCGATCGCTTTAATTGTTTCGTCGCCCATTTGGAAATGTTTTTGAATTTGATTAAGTTGTATTAAGGCCATACTTTTTCTTCGACTTTAATTTTTACTTTGAGTGGGTCATCAATACCTTCGGGTGGTCTAATCACCAGTTCACCCGGAGCGAGTCCCTTGGTTATCTCTGTGCGTTCGTAATTACCGATGCCTACTTCAACGGGGGCTTTGGTCATTTTATTTTTTTTATCTGGATCTAATTTGTAGACGTATTTATTTTTTCCAATTCCTTGCAAATAATTGGTGGGAACCATTAAAACTTGGTCTTTTTGTAAACTGATAATTTCCACATCGGCCGAGGCACCTACGGGAATAGATTTCATTTTATGTTGATCGTCGACTAATAACTTAAGCTCAATTAGTCCCGTTCTATCTTGATCTTTTGCAGTAGAAATAAAAGGAACGACCTTATCGACACTGGCTTTAAAAAGTTGATTTTTAAGAGCGGGAATTTTGATTCGAGCTGTTTGCCCTTTTTCAATTTTTGAAAGATCGACTTCATCGATTTCTCCTTTAACAAAGCGGCTCTCGGCATCGATCATATTAACTTTTGGTCTAGTACCTACAGCAACTGCATTTTGATAAAATTCACCCACTTTTAAGTCCATCGCGGTGATTTGTCCTTTAAAGGGCGCAATGATGCGGGTTTTATCGAGATTGGATTTAGCAACATCAAGTGCTCTTTTGCTGGCGTCGATACTTGCGTGTGAAATGAGGCCTTCGCTAAAAAGTTTTTGCGCCCGCTCGTATTCCTTGGAAGCTTCTGAGTAAATCGATAAAAGATCGGTATTTTCGATTTCTGCTAAGATAGCTCCTTTTGGAACAAAGTCGGAAAGTTGATAGTGGATTTTGTAAATTCGGCCAACTGTGCCGAAGGCCAGCTCCGCTTGATTCTTAGCAAAGATAGTTCCCGAGTTAATAGTCGAAACAGTTTGCTCGACAGTTCCTTTTGATAATTTAATTGCTTCGACATTGATCGAAGCGCCACAGCCGTGTAATAAAAAAATAGTGAGTAAAGTTAAAAGTTGGACGTTTGCCATAAGTAGTTCTCTTTTTGTTCAGTCAGTTGGATTAAGTTTTGGACGTATTCAATTTTTGCATTAAAGACATTTTCTTCAACACTTTGGAGTTCGAATAAAGTTGATTTCCCTAGTTGATAGGATTTTTGAGTTAATCGATAAAGTTCGTCGTATTGATCGATGCTAATTTTTAGTGCTTGAACTTGTTTTTCTTGAGCATCAATAGAACTTCTTAGTAAGTCGAGTTGATGGTCGATACTAAGTTTTTGGTTTTCCGTTAAATATTGCAAGCGATTTTGTGCATGATAGGTCTGAAATTGGCTGGAAAGTAAGTGTCCTCCATTAAAAAGGGGAATGGAGAGAACCAGTGCCACCGTATGCGCTTTTGTCCCGCGCTCGAACACGTCTTGTAAGCGATCTCCCGATTGAGAATAAGCACCCACGATTTTTAAGTTTGGTAAATGATCGGCACTTAATTTCGATAATTGAATTTTGGTGATTTTATTTTCAATTTCTAATTTTCGATGCGCTAAGCTTGCATAGGCAGAATTTAATCGAGGGGCTTGAAAATCGACTTGTGAAATGTTCTCTATGGAAATTAATAAATCTTTTTCGGACATTTTTTGAAAAGGACTAATATCCTCAAAAGCAATTTGGGAAAGTTCGATTAAAGCATGAGTATTCTTGTCTCTTTCATTTTCCAAAATTAGTTTTCTTGCATCCAAAGAAGTTTTATTGGCGCGAGCACGCAAGACATCGACTTTGGTTTTTTGACCTAACTCAAAAGTAAGTTCCGCTTCTTTAAAAGTGGTTTGAGCTTTGTTGATCGAATTTTCTACCGAGGCAAGTTTATAAAGAGAAAGCAAGTATAGTAAAAATTTATTTTTAAACTTAACTTTAAAATTTTCGCGTTCCATTTGATATTTTAAACGCGTGAGTTTTTTCTGGTCGTTACTTTCACGAGAATTTAATACCTGCGTGTAATCAAAAAGTTTCCAAGAGTAACTTAACTCGGCGATGGAATGTGGGTTCGTCATTCCCAACTGCTGCATTAAGAGAGAGTTGGTTTCAAAAAAATTTTTCTGCTTTTTTAATTGAAATTGCACTTGAGGGAAATGGGTGCTTAGTTGGGATAAATATTGATAATCGTCTATTTCAATTTGTTCGGAAAGAGCTTTTAGTTCTTTGGAATTTTCCAACGATTGTAAAAGAAGCAAATTAAATTGCGAGAGTGCATTTTCATTCTTTAATTGTGCCAAGATAAGTGGTGCAAAGAGCGATAAGAAGCCAATATAAATAAATCGTTTGATACAATGTGAAAAAAACATATTTCTCTCGCAATAATTTTTACAAACAAGTCCTACATGCATGACTGAATTTGAGCTTGATAAATTAATGTCAGGCTCTATAATGATTTTAAAAAAAATGATCTTTTTAAAATTCATTCCTTAATATTAAGACATTTTTTTTTAAAGGATTCAATCATGTCTAGTGGGATTTTATCAAATATTCAAAAAATACCTTTTGCCTTTGGAGGAGCAGCTTTAAGTGGAGAAGGGGAAGGCTATGGTTTTGGACCGATTACAGAGAATGAAAGTATTGAATTATTGCAATTTGCTCTTTCTTGTGGTGTGACAATTTACGATACGGCACCAATATATGGTTTTCACGAATCGGAAAAAAGAATTGGTAAGGCCTTTCGACTTGATCGAGATCAAGTCTTTATTATCTCCAAATCGGGCGTGACCTGGAATGATCATAAGCGCGTCGATATGACCAATCGGCCGGAAGTGGCCGCTAAAATGCTCGACGACACTCTAAGAGCTTTACAATTTGATTTTGTCGATCTTTATATGGTTCACTGGCCCGATCAAATTGTCGATATTAGAAAAGTGTTAGAAGTTTATGTGAAAGAACAGCAGCGCGGACATATAAAACATATCGGGCTTTGCAATACTCATGCTGCTGACATTGCAAAGGCTCAAGAAGTTTGCAAGATCGATGTGATTCAATCAGAATTTAATTTATTTAATCAATCAGCCGCTGAATTAAGTGACGAAATCAAAAAATTAAATGCATCGTTTATGTCGTGGGGGACCTTGGATAAAGGAATCCTTACACAAAGAGTACATAGCAAAAGAACTTTTGATCAATCTGATTGTCGATCTTGGGCTCCGTGGTGGAAAGCTCAAAATTTAAAATTAAAAATTTCCAAGGTGGAAGTACTTAAAACCATCCTCGATGAATACCATTATAGTTTATTGCAATTTGCAGTGAGTTTTAATCTTTCACAAAATTTTTTAACTACAATTATTTGTGGTGCAAAAAATAAAAATGAACTTACAAGTATTCTAGAAGCCATTAAAAATAAAATTCCATCGGAAAAGGTGCGCGAAATTTGTAATCGTTTTGAAGAAACAGTCAAAAACAAAGGTTTGTCATGAATTCCTATGAACAGAAAACATTTTTGGGCCAAACGCTTTTATATAACCCAGAAGCTCACTTTGATTTTTCCGATTATGGGATTTCCATTCCCATGGCCTATGATCGGTCGCAGAAAATTTTTGAGCATTTTAAGCAAGACTCTTTTGATTTAAAATACGTTTCCAAGCATTCTCTAATTAAAATAAAAAGAGAAGATCTGCTTCGCGTCCACCGAGTTCAATACGTGGATGAGCTTTTGTTTTCCGATGAAAAGTTAATGTATCATATTTTTAATGCATACGAACTGGTGGATATCGATGGCAATGTTTATCGCTTTAATGCAGATTTGCAAAAAAAATCTTGGCGCAATTTTTTAGATCAAGTCTTGATGCAAATTGAACTGACTTATATGGCATCAGTTGTTGCCCTCGAAATGGGATTTAGCTTTTATCTCGGTGGAGGAATGCATCACGCGATGACAGATCGAGGACGTGGATTTTGCTTGCTACACGATGTGGCCATTGCCATTCGAAAATTACAAAATGAAAAAAAAGTACAGCGCGTTTGGGTGATCGATCTCGATGCCCATAAGGGTGATGGAACGGCGGAAATTTTTAAAAATGATCCGACGGTCACGACGATGAGTATTCATATGCAAGAGGGATGGCCATTAAATGTCGGTCAATTTTCCGATCCATGGTTTATTCCTAGCGATGTCGATTGTGGAATAAGTGCTGATGATTCTCAAGAGTATTACTTAGAGCAGTGTCGAAAAGGTTTAGAGCGATGCTTAGAATTATCAGATAATGTATTACCCGATATGGCCTTTGTAGTCGATGGAGCCGACCCTTTTGAAGCAGATGAATTAGAAAGTGCCAAACTTTTAAAATTAACGAAAGAGACTATGCTTAAACGCGATGAAATAGTTTATCAGTTTTTTAATCGAAGAGAGACCCCCATGACCTACGTGATGGCCGGAGGCTACGGGGAGTACTCTTACGAAATCTATATTCAGTTTTTAGAGCTCGTGAGGAAGCACCCGACGCAAAGGACGAAAATAAGTCCGCGGTGAGTAGTTAATTAAGTCGGCTACTTTGGTCATGTAAATACAAGCATATTTTTCAACTTGATCGGCAAAGCGCGATTCTTCGAGACCTGCTCGCATCATTTCTCCCCAATAAGGATTAAAATACTTCTTATGTTCATCTAGTGACTCAGAAATTTCCGTGTTGATTTGGTCGATTTCCATAAAGAGTTTATTGATCTCTTCTTTTGACACTTCAATGTTAAACTCATTTTTTTTCAAATCGAGATCGTTTAGTTTATTTTCAAGAATTTCTTTTTCTAGCATTTTTGCATTTATTTTTTCTTGAATAGGAGCACTTTTTTTGATTGCTTTGATCTCTTCGGCTAGCGGGTCTAAGACCAGTGCCGTTCTCCAATTAAAGGTTTTTTTTATGCTCACAACGTCGCCATAAATATGATCTCCCAGGTAGAGAATTTCATCGCCGCGAAGTTCTAAGTCTTTTTGCAGTTGTCCAGCAAAACCCCCCTGGTAAATTCCTTTGGTGATTTTTCCCACGGCATTTTTCATCAATCCAGTTTTGGAATCGATTTCTAAAAAATGGGACTTAATGGTAAAAAATCTAGGCTTCATCGCCAACGTGATCGTAATTTCAAAAAGGTCTTCCCACGATTGATGTTCTTTTAAAAAAGGATTGATGGTGTGATCGAGAAGCAGTTTGGTGTAATTAAAATCAGAGTTGGTGATCACTAAAAGTTTTTTTCCGTAGCGCTTATAGCGTTCGAGTAAAGTCACCACTTCTTCATCTTGAATAATAAAGCGCGAGATATTTTTTCGCACTTCATTTTTTAAAGTTCCATCGGAATGACAAATGTCGATAACTTCCTTAACTTCATCGGCCATCGATTCAAAGTCGGGAAGTCCTGGATGATTTTTTTTATATTCTACTAATTGAGAATAAAGCACTCCGTGAGAAACAGAAAAGTTAGTATCTAAACTTTGAAAATGTGGGTCGGATAAATCGATGACCCCCGATCCATAGAGTTCTTGTTGCAATTTAAAATCGAGGGGAGTCAATCCGTGATAAGAAGATTTAACTTTACCAAAGCGAGAAACTTTTAAAAGATTGCCTCGCTTTTTATCGATAATAAGACCTTGAATCACGCGATCAAAATCAAATTTAAATTGCGCGATCTCACTTGGATAACGGCGGTCTTTAATTAATTTTTTAATCGTTTCTTCGTGCGTGAATTTTTCAAATTCAATGGTGTTATAACGTACGATCGTATAATCCATATCAAAACCAATGGCTTTGATTTTTTTCAAATTTAAGGTCCTATTGACAAAAATTCCCATTTAAAGCTCCTCTTTCAACAAAAGATTTCTTGCCACATTGTAAGTGATTTCATACTATTTTGATACTTTTCTTACAAAATGGGCCCATAGCTCAGCTGGGAGAGCGCAACGCTGGCAGTGTTGAGGTCATCGGTTCGATCCCGTTTGGGTCCACCATTTTGTTTGAATCACTAGATCGCTATCTTAATAACCCCCTAAGAAAATCCCTTATGAAAATCCCCAATGCCCCCTACAGCCTCCTAAGTATCAAGAGAAATTTTCCACACTATTAAATTTATTTGTATGTTAAAATTTTTTAACAGAGGTACCAATGAATTTATCTTCGATTATTCTTTCTCAAGATTATATTTACGCGCGTGAAGTTACTCGCGATAGAAATATTACTTGAGTGGCTGAGCGATTACATATTTCGCAATCAGCAGTGAGCATGGCGATAAAGCGATTGGAAGAAGCCATGGGACTGATACTTTTTGAGCGAACTCAAGGACAGCGTTCATTAAAATTAACCCATGAAGGAGAAATTTTTTTTCTGGAAATGGAAAAAATGCACAAAAGCTTAGCTCAAGGTGTGCTTGAAAAACTTCTAGAGAAGAGTTTGTTTCCAATCAAAATTGGCGTATTTTTCCACTTGGGAAGAGATTTTCTATATCCAGCTTTAGCGAGTTTGGAAGATGAGAAAACAAAGCTTGCCTTTCATTGTTATGCAGTTATTAAAAATAAAAGTATACTTTCCGCTGTGCAAAGTGGAGAACTCGACTGCGGTTTACTGTGCTCACCCCCTCTTTTAAATCAAGTGCACTATGTAAAATTGCGAAAAGAGCCCTATTCGTTTCTGGGACTAAAACGGGCTTTTCCCAAGCTTGACACCGTAAAAAATTACGAAGAGTCGATGCAATATCCAAGAGCCTATGAGTACCTAGGCGATCAAGCGGAGGATAATTTTCAAAATATAAAGTCGATGGACAATGCCTTTCACGCTTCCGAGCATTTTTCCACCAGAGTGATGGTTTTAGCTGGAATTATGGCCGATTGTCTTTATCACCATCTTTTTTCAGCAGAAGAGAGAAAGCTATTAAATATTTCCAAGTATCGAGATATCTCAGTTGAACGCTATGCTTATTTTATTTGGAATAAGGACCTCTCTGAACAAAGGTTAAAGAATGTTCTTCACCTTAAAAAGTTAATATTGGAAATCCCAAGATCGTAATTGTGCGAGTCTAAGGAAATTCTCGAGTATTTTTTTCAAAGATCGACTGTATTTTTTATAGAGAAAGTAAATCATGATATTCCCTATGCTATAAGAACTCTCAATTATTGGAGTACTTTATGCACTTGAAAATGAGATCTTTTAACTCAATCGCAACTTTTTTAATTTCTGTTTTTATTTTTTCTATGCGACCCATTTTTTCAGCAGAGCGACCAAGTCAGGATACAAGGGGGGTTATTTACCGTCCAAGTGTTTATGCGGCGATAGGATTCGATAATGTAGAAAGTCTTTATCGATCCTCAACTACTTTTGAATATTATCTTGATAAAATCAGGATACTGAGACCAGTTTATAGAGATCAAAAGACTCAAAAAAAATATTATATTGATGTCATAGATCAGCAAGTTTTTATCACTAGCAAAGATGATCTGATAAAGCTTTACCCTCCTCACACTCTAGCATCTGGTGAATCGATAAATGCCGGTGATGAACTTATTGATGGATCCTTATTTGTGGCAAAAAATAGAGACTATGCCATCACTCAATCCACGAATGGGAGGCTTTATGTTCAAAGTGCTGATAAAATTTTTCCCAAATCAGGTCATCGGTTTTTAGTCAATGGTATTGAATTTGATACAAGGAAAAATTCATTCTATATGTTTTTTAAGGGCAAATGGACTTTGGTCGGTCTGAAATTTTTTAATCCACTCAAACTTGGAGACATCTTAAAGAGAACTGGGCCTCTCGATGAAATGGGAACATTATCTCTGAATGGATTTATGTTCTACCTAAAAGACATACCTTCACTTTATCATTCTGTAGAAAATGTTTTGGATGCCGATGGTCTGGAGTATGGAGAGAGGTCGCTCGAGCATATTTTATACAATCCAGGGACCCGACAGTTTTTTTTAGACAGTCAATTTTATTCGATCGAGCCAAGTTGGGATTTAAATGATGAAATAGATCGAATTCAAGGAAATGGAGGACTTAATTTTCGGGAAGTTTTTGTAAGCTTTCAACGAAATATTTTTGAACCCGGAACAAGAGTTTTAATTTATTCCTCGGATGGTAAAAAAATGCATCTGGAGAAAGCAGTTATTCTTCAAATTAAAAGAAATGAAACGAATGATATAAAAAATCCTTTTTATTTAACTTACGAAGTTAGGTTACAAAATGGAAAAACACGTTATTTTTCTGAATCAGAAGTTTTTTTAGAAGTCGCCAAAAAGGGTACCGTTCTAAATGAATCTCACAAAGATGTTGAAGGATTCGGTAAAATTATTGGTTACAACTTTTCAAGAAAAGAATTTTTAATAGGTAAAAAGGGGTTTTTACGCACGATTGAGATGGATCGTTATCTAAAATTAGTTTACGGAAAAAAACCGGAAAAAATGACTAGAAGCTCAATGAGTAGAAAGAGTGCCTCAAGAGTCTGGTCTAGTTGCACAAAAAACCTTGCAAGAATTTTAAACTATGTATTTCAGTAGAGCATATTGCTATATATTTTTATGTTCACTAGTTTTTTCAAGGTTGCCTGCAGCAACGTGCCTCCAATCTTTCTCCTTAATTGCTTTACCCGCAAAGATTAAATCAGATGCTCTTCAGAATAATATAATTAATTTTATTCAACTATGGGATCATCATAAACGCTACGCTCTCCAGCTTGATAAGAAAATTGAGAGTCATGATCCAAGTTTTATTCGGCAACATTTCTTTTGGAAAAGAATCAAAAACTATATACATCTCTACGGTGTTGAGATTTTTATTGATTATTTTAAGAAAAATGATCGCAAAGATTTAAAAGTTGATTTTGAATTTTATTCTCGAGGTCTTAGTTTTTATCAGATGAATAAATTGCGCGATCTAGGAGAAGTTTTACCACTTGAAATAGATCAAATTGATATGATGAAATTTCAAAAACTTCGATTATTTCTAAAAAATTATTTAGAAAATTATGGCGATTTTCAATTAGTACTCGATTATCTAAATGCTCAAGCGAATATAGGGGAAACATGGCCGATTGCCGTGATTAAATTTTTAGATGAATGGCCTTATAAAAAGGGAGCATTAGAGCAAGTGCATAAAATAACACCAGCACACCATTTCTATAAGATCTGGAAAGAAAGTAATGGTCTTGTCCCAAATATTAAATTTAGAGGGTATAATGTCGTTGATTTAAATGCTCGGGATTTGGATCGCGAGGATGTTGATCACGAGATTAGGTTTATAGGGTTAAATTTTCAAAACTACCTAGTATTGCGGCAAAGTAATAATCAATTAGCTTATAGAGAGTATGTAAAAATAATGAAAGTCATCAATCGATTTGTTTTACTTTGTTCAGAAAACAGTTGGAAGCATTTAACTATCAATCAAGTTAAGTATCTAAGGTTTTTATTACAGTCATCGATGGGACATCCTTTATTTTTTGAGACGATAAGAATGGTTGCCGCTCAAAGGAAAGTAGAACATATCGATGAGCAATTAGAGTATTTCCTTCAAGCTAAAAACTTAACCAAATAGATAGTTGAGTAAAGAAGTAAAGACATGTAAGCTTAAGGAAGTAATGATTTTTTAACTGATTAAGTTTAGGGTCAAGTCATCAATGATAAATGAAGAAATAGAATATCCAAGAGTTCTTAGAACGAGGAAGGGACTAAGAGTCTTATCTTGTTTTGTACTGGTCTATTTAATTACATATTTGATTATTTTAACTAAGGATTTATTTTATTTAAATAAATTGTCAGTTTTTACAATCGCCATGCATCTTGGAATGATCTTTGTCCTCACTATTTTATCACTCATTTCGCTTTATTTTTTGTCCTTTAAAATTCAAATTTATGAAAACTATCTATCGCAAACATATTTTAAATTTGTTAAAAAAATCTATTTCGATGACATCGCTTCGGTAAAACTCAAGGTGTTTAAGATATTTTCTGGCTTTATCGTGTTAAGGCTTAAACAAGATGGCATTTTTATTATTCCAGCATTTTTTGAAAGGCCCGATTATTTAACAGAGAAAATTGAAAAAGTAGTCAATCCTGAATATCTAGAAGAATTTAAAAGTAAATCAAATTGGCTTATTTTAAGTGATCATTCTTTGGCGTTTAGCTCTTCACAAATAAACACCGAAAAGCTTTTAATTTGGTTTTTGACATTTATTTTAATTCCCCTTGTTTTTTGCTATTTTATTTACTTAAGACAAGTGGAAGAATTTTATATTTATAGCAGAAAAGCCTACTTAATTAATTTATTTTCTGATTTTTTAAAGTTGATTCTTTTTATTCAAGTTACGCTCTTTATTGGAGTTCTGAAAAAGATTTTTACTGTGAATAAGGAAAACTTAGATTTGCGTGTCGACAAAAAAAGAGACATGGAATCCGAAGGAGAAAATCTCAACCAATTTTACTGGAAAAGCGTTTTCTTACTTTTTGTCCTCAATTTCTTGTTTTTTGAATTTCACTTAAATACTTATGAACTAAAATTTTTAATCCACAAAAATGAAAAAGCAGTCTCATTAAAACTTCATTTTTTTGACTCGCGTTTTAATTGCGTTGAGTGCAAGTATGCGCTGAGTAAAAATAGCTTTATTGAATTTGAGAAGGATAATGTCATTCAATATGGTGAGATTTTATATCTACCGAGGGAGATGTATCTCGGTAAAATTCTGACGAAAGATCAATTCGTTGTAAAAAGCTGGAAGTCTGAAGAAACTCATGTCATCAAAATGAGGCAAATTAGCGGAAAATCTAAAGAACTTTTGAGCCTTTAAGAGGTGAAATTTGAAAATATATTTTTTCTTATTTTTAATTCAAGTCAATGGATATGCTCTCAATCATTTTTATGCCTTCGGAGCAGGTGGTGAACCCACATGTAATCCAAACTCTAAAGATCCTGCCCATCAACCACCCAATTGCAATAAAACTATTTTTGATATCAATATTCAAACATTGAGTGATAGCCTAAAAAATAATAAAAATTGGAAAATTAAATCCTCTTTTGATGGTGGTCATTCAAAAACTAAAGAATTATTAAGTACAACGTTCAAAGATAATGTGGAATTTAATACTGAAAATTTTAAAGAAGAAGTGAAGCAAATAGTAGAAAAGGTTCGCAATAAAGAGATCAAAGAGGGAGAGAGCCTCGTGATCTATATCGATACCCATGGAAGCTTAAAAACTAATGACACTAAATCACATTTTGTTGCAACCTCTTCAAAAGACGGCGAGAATATTGTCAATTTGGATTTATTAGATGAAGTAGTGAAAGTCACAGGTGAAGCAAAAGTTAAATTGGCCATTATTGACTTAAGCTGCTACTCGGGTAATTCACAAGCATTTAAATCAAATGCTCCCCATGTGTGTGTGATTTCAGCTGCTGGTCCGACGCAAACCGCACTGAATAATTACGACGGTTTTAGTTATCATTTTCTATCTCAATTAAATTCCGGACAAACTTTAGAAGATGCATTTTTAGCGGGGCGAAGTAAAGCAACCGATACAGCTATGCCAATGATTTCGACCGAAAATGGGTTAAATATTCAAGATAGTTTATATTATCTTTTAAAGCCTTTTACCGATTTCGAATCAAAATATTCCGATTCATTATCTCAGTCTTTGAAAGCTTTCAATATTAATAACCAGTGTCAACCAGGTCATTATTTGGAACAATTATTTTCTCAACTTGATCAATTTTCTCAAATCTCTGACATGGCGATCCAGTCAGATATTAAATTGCTTAAGGAAAAAATTATAGCTTACAATCGAGATTTAGAGTCGATCTATCAAAAGGATCCTAAAATAGATTGGTCCTTATACAATAAAGATTTTAATATTTTGATTGAAGGTAGTCATCAACAAAAAATAAATTTTACTTTTAGTCTTCAGAAAATTGTTGAGAGCTCACCGGAGATTGTGATGAGTATGCTGGAAACACAAATAAAGAATTTGGAAAATGATCCCAATGTCGATTCCGTAGTTCTCGAGGAAAAAAAAGTTCAACTGAAACTTTATAGCAAGATTAAAAATTTAAAGGAAGTGGCATTAAGCAAGATGCCTATGTTGTCCGCTGTTGATAGGTACTTTAGCCAGATCGCCAGTAAAGTTAAAGATGGTGAACAAAAGGCGTTGGAAATCTCTAAACTCGAAAAGAAAATTTATGATGAATTTTACCGCAAGTCTCGCAAAATAAATGAGAATGATCCATGTCGTTTGATTAAAATGTAAATTATAAAATGTGAGATTTAAGTGGCGAAAAACTTTTTAAAATCCTTCATAAAGCTTATTTTGATTATTGTTTTTGTTCAACCAAAACTACTCGCTCAAAAATCGTGGGACTTTAAATGCGGCCAATATAAGATCATTGGCTTGGTAAGCATGTCGGAAGAACCACCATATAAAACATTTGTGACACTTTTTCCCAAAACAAAATCAGAAATGAATTTAAAATTTCTAAATCTTACAGATGACTCAGCTGCACTTATCTATCTTCATAAAAAAGTATTAATAAAGGCAACCTTTCTGGTAAAACCAAGTCTCACTACTGGAATGATTTCAAGTCTTGAATCGATAGAACATGCAAATGGCATGCTTAAAAAGGATTTATTTGAAATGATGAGTGAGAAAAAATGTAAAGTCTTTAGGTAATGTTTTTTTGGATAAGCAAAATTTAACTTAAGCTTCAATGACATAATAATTATTGCATAATTATGTAGAAACTAGACACTATTTCGATGAAGTTTTTTCAAACTCCCAATAGAATTTTTCAAAACATGTTATGAGTAACCCCTCTTAATAATCGTTTAGGTGCAAGCACTCGCAAGTATGGAGCTGAGTATTTTTTTTAAAAAAATGGGAGTTTACCTAATGAAGTCGTCTCATTAAAGTCTAGAGAATATTCGCGAATTTTAGTGATGCCCGGTGGTCATGACATCAAAGGAAGTGTTTTGAAAAGTTTTTTTGATCAGGCGATGAAAGATTGTGGTCTTAAATGCTTAAATGAACATGAAAGAGAGTTTTACACCAATGTTTTTGTTCCAGCTTTTAAGAAAAATCCAGAAAGTGTCTTTATTAGCTTTGCTCTTTCAAATACTGCTCCTTCATCTTCGGTAGTTGCTCATGAAGCGCTTCATGCACAGCACTTTACTCAAGATAAATTTCGCGAAATAGATGATCGTTATTTTGAAAGCTCTTTAAGTAAAGAGGAGCAGGAGTATGTTAAAGCTAAATTATGTGCTTCAATCGATGTTACCAGGCGAAGCTGAGAGTCCCATAATAAAAGTTCGCAATACCCATCGCGAAAAGCTTTTAAATGAATTAAGCGCGGCGGGAATAACTGCTTTCCAAGAAAAATGTAGGAATAATTTTATCATAGGCAGTAGTTCATCTTTTGAATTGATTGGTTTTTTAAATTATTAACAATTTTTAAAAACCAGGAGCTCATAACATTACACTTCAAAAAAAATAACTAGTTAAAAGTGTGTTGATTATAGAGCTCCTAGCATTCATAAATATTATTTTAAATAGCAATTGAACTGATCAACTGATTCAGTCGCTAGATTTATATGTATAGCAGGAATTGCAACGCCTTTTTCCTTAAAAGCTTTTTTAATTACAAGTTGAATAGATGGGTTTTCCAAGCTTAAAAGTGCAAGCACCGGAACTTCTTTTCCTGTAAACTCTGTTGATAGATCGAATTGTCCAGCCATTTTGTAAGTGACTTGTCTTAATGTTCCAGTCACTTCATCATTGCCACTTGTTTTATAAATTGCCGAATGAGTGTAACCATTCGTCTCTTTTTCGCTAATTACAACAGTGCGAGGTACGTTCATCGCTCGACCACAATCAAGCTTGATCGTTTCTGCAAATGAGATTGAGGAAGCGAGAACCGCTGCTGCAAAAAAAGTGAGTTTGTTCATTTCTAAGTCCTTTGTTGGATGGTTTAAGAAATTTGGTTAACGAAATATTGTTAAAGATTTAGATAGTGACCCGATTCACATCGGATTTCATATCCGAGTCATTAACCTTGAATTCTATATATCATGTTTAGATGGTTTTAAAAGTCATATTGAAAAAAATTTAGTGTTATAAAAAAGGAATATTTGGAGGACGGCGAATTTTGAATCAGCTGAGTCAACCATATGAAGAATTTGAAGTCTAAAGCTGAGACTTAGAGACATATACTTTTCTAAAGAATTTCTTAGCCTAACTATTTTAACATTCTGGTAAAAAATGGCCAACAAGAGCAAATGAGCGATTAGATTAAGTGACTTATTTAGATCATCGTACCAGAGTTTTAAGTTCAAAAAGCTTTGTGATGCAGTAGAGTTCATGAAGGTTGCCACTATCAAAAGAGTAGATCCAAAAATTTACCAAATTGATCAATATGATTTTTTAATTCACTTTAATCTGCAGAAGCTTGATTTAGCAAAACCTCTCTATAATAAACCTTGGATTAGTTTTTATGCCAAGCTCTTAGTTCCAATATCTAGAAATAAACTTCAATCTAAGAAAAATATTACTCAGGGTTTTATTAAAAGAGCAGCTTCACTTTGCATGGAATTTGTCTCGGCCGCAGATAATTTGGCACCAGCTATTAAAAGTAATTAATCCTCTAGACTGATGAGCACACTTTAATAACAAGACCTTTAAATTAAATAACAAGAGCAGGCCAGAGAATTAAAAGCTCTGACCATTTTGTTTAAAATTATTTTCATAGATAATAATTCAAATTAATTGATTTTTGGTCACATAACACGATAAGGATGCATTCAAGAGTTTTGAGAACAGGAACTGTAATTTAAATTGTGTTTCTTTCCTTATTTAATTGATCAGGTTTAAACTTAAACGATAGGAGTTTAAACTATGACAACTGAAACAGAAGACCTTCCATTTGACATGGA
>Ga0255170_1000307_pt1 | contig 21367 bp, 33 predicted proteins | sample Atl_Yuk_RepA_8d_FD_186015 | JGI IMG/M metagenome (GOLD analysis project Ga0255170, IMG submission 186015) | Freshwater microbial communities from Altamaha River, Georgia, United States - Atl_Yuk_RepA_8d | ecosystem: Environmental > Aquatic > Freshwater > River | place: USA: Georgia | collected...
GGAGTGGGAGAAAGCCTACGTCATGGGCTTGAAGCTCTTGGGACTCCAGATCGAGGAGCGCACCGAGCCTTGGCAGGGAGCCTGTGGGGTGTTCCACCCGATGATTACAGAAGCCGTGGTGCGGTTCCAGTCTGAGACCATCACCGAGACATTCCCAGCCGCTGGGCCGGTCAAGACCAAGATCATCGGCAAGGACACCGTTGAGGTCAAGGAAGCCGCCGTGCGGGTGCAAGATGACATGAACTTCCGCTTGACCGAGGAGATGCCCGAGTATAGGCCGGAGCACGAGCGGATGCTCTGGAGCTTGCCAGCTACTGGCTCGGCGTTCAAGAAGATTTACTACGACCCCAACCTTGGCCGACCGGTGAGCACATTCGTGCCTGCCGAGGACATGATCCTGCCCTACGGCGCGTCGGACTTGGACACCTGCGAGCGCGTGACCCACGTCATGCGCAAGACCGAGAACGAGTTGAAGAAACTCATGGCTGCTGGGTTCTACCGGGACATCGAGCTTCCGGAACCGGACAAGACTCAGGACGACATCAAGAAGGCCAAGGACAAGGAGACTGGGTTCTCCGACATCAACGACGACCGCTACATCGTGCTGGAGAGCCACGTCAACCTCGTGATCGAGGGCGACCCGCTGTGCGAGAAGGATGAGGACGGAGAAGCCGTTGGGATCGCTATCCCCTACGTGGTGACTATTTTGAAGGGCACGGGCGACGTGCTCTCCATCCGCCGCAACTGGAAGGAAGACGACAAGTTAAAACTCAAGCGCCAGCACTTCGTGCACTATCAGTACGTCCCCGGCTTTGGTGCGTACGGCTTCGGGCTCTTCCACCTGATCGGCGGCTACGCTAAGTCGGCCACGAGCTTGATGAGACAGCTTGTGGACGCGGGCACTCTCTCAAACCTGCCGGGCGGGTTGAAGTCAAGAGGCTTGCGGATCAAGGGTGACGACACCCCCATCGCTCCGGGCGAGTGGCGTGATGTGGATGTGGCGTCTGGCAACATCCGTGACAGCATCCTGCCCCTGCCGTACAAAGAGCCGTCTGCTGTGCTGTCCGGGCTTTTGGACAAGATCGTGGACGAGGGCCGTCGCTTCGCGGCCAGTGCAGACACAAATGTCTCGGACATGTCGGCCAACGCGCCGGTGGGCTCGACACTTGCCCTGCTTGAGCGCCAGCTTAAAGTCCTGACCGCTGTGCAGGCGCGGGTGCACAACACCTTGAAGCAAGAGTTGAAACTCTTGAAGACCATCATCCGTGACTACACGGACCCCGAGTACAACTACGAGCCCGAGTACGGCACACCGCGAGCCAAGCAAAAAGACTATGACATGGTGGACGTGATCCCCGTGTCTGATCCCAACGCCGCCACTCTCTCCCAGCGTGTCGTCCAGTACCAAGCCGTCATCCAGATGGCGCAGATGGCTCCGGACATTTACAACCTGCCTGAACTCCACCGTGGGATGTTGGAGGTCTTGGGGATTAAGAACGCCGACAAGCTCGTGCCTCTGCCAGAGGACATGAAGCCGACCGACCCCGTGACGGAGAACCAGAACTTGTTGAAGGGCGAGCCTGTCAAGGCGTTCCTGTTCCAAGATCACGACGCGCACATGGCGGTGCACAACTTCCTGCTCCAAGACCCCATGATGCAGCAAACGATCGGCCAGAACCCCAAGGCGCAGGCGATCGTCGCGGCCATCACTGCGCACATCGCCGAGCACGCTGGCTACAAAATGCGCCAGCAGATTCAGAACCAGTTGGGGATGCCCCTGCCGCCCGAGGACGACAAACTACCGCCGCAGGTGGAGATCAGCTTGTCTGCCATGATGGCGCAAGCTGCCCAGCAGGCACTGGCTCAGAACCAAGCGATGGCTGCACAACAGCAAGCACAACAGCAAGCCCAAGACCCTGTGGTGCAGATGCAACAGCAAGAGCTTCAGATTCGTGCCCAAGAGGCGCAGACAAAAGCAGCCAAGGTGCAGGGCGACCTCCAGATCGCACAGCAGAGACTGGCACTCGACGCACAGAAAGCCGAGGCCGACCAAGAGCTTGCCGGTCTCAAGGTCGGGGCACAGATAAAAGACAGCCAAGCAAAACTGGATGCACAACAAGAACGTGAAGGTGTCCGCATGGGCATCGACATTGCAAAAGCCCAACATCAAGCACGACAAAAGGAGAAACCAGCTAAATGATCCAAGACTTCGCACGCGTACTGCGCGATAAGTTACGCACGGACATGAACAACTACGCAGACGACCTCGCAGGAGGCGGCTGTCGCTCTTTCGACGAATACCAAAAACTCTGTGGGGTGATCCAAGGTCTTGCCATCGCAGAGCGTCATTTAATCGACCTTGCTGAAAAAGTGGAGAAATCTGATGAAGAATGACCTCGGTCTTATTCTGCCGCCGGGCGTAAGCCTGCCTGAACCAATCGTCCCAAAGGACAGCCCGGATGAAAGCATCCCTATCGAGGACCGAGCAAAGTCGCTTCCGGAGCCGCAAGGCTGGAAACTACTGTGCGTCGTGCCCGATGTGACTGAGAAGATCGACGGCACTGAACTCGATTTGGTCAAGGCCACGAGTTATGCCAAACAAGAAGAGCACGCCACAACTGTTCTTTTTGTTATCAAAGTTGGACCGCAAGCCTACAAGGACCCTGACAAGTTCTTGACCGGCCCGTGGTGCAAGGAAGGAGATTTTGTGCTGGTGCGCACGTACGCGGGCACCCGGTTCAAGATTTTCGGAAAGGAGTTCCGTCTGATTAACGACGATCAGGTGGAAGCTGTTGTGCAAGACCCTCGCGGTGTAACCCGCGCATAAAGGAGTAATAAATGTCAGAGGCATTTAAGTTTCCAGACGAACTGGAAGAAAACAAGAAGCCCGATGTAGAAATCGAGGCGGAAGGCGATGTCGAAATCGAAATCGTCGATGACACCCCTGAGAAGGACCGTGGCCGCAAACCCCTTGAGAAAGAGGTTGCCGACCCCACCGACGACGAGATCGAGAGTTACTCCGATAACGTCAAGAAGCGCATCAGCGAACTGACTCACGCACGGCATGACGAGCGCCGTGCCAAGGAAGCCCTTGCCCGTGAGAAACAGGAACTTGAGCGTCTTGCACAACAGTTGGTCGATGAGAATAACCGACTAAAGAAGTCGGTTAATACCGGACACCAAGCCGTAGCCACCTTGGCCGAGCAGGCCGCTGAAGCCAAGCTCGAAAAAGCCCGTCGTGACTTGAAAGCCGCCCAAGAAGCGTTTGACACAGACGCGATCATCGCGGCCCAAGAGGAGTTGGCCGAGGCCAAGTGGGAAGTCAAAAACGCAAAAATTAACAGACCCTCTTTACAAGAGGAAGACATTGAGGTACAAACGCGTTATCAAGAACCCCAACAGGTTCGTCCCGACGAAAAATCCTTGCGCTGGCAAGCTAGAAACCAGTGGTTCGGGGCGGCAGGGTTCGAAGAAGTCACCAGCTTCGCTCTAGGGCTGCACCAGAAACTAGTAGCAAACGGGGTTGATCCTCGCACTGATGAGTATTTCGAGCAGATTGATGCTCGCGTGAAGTCAAAGTTTCCCGAAGTGTTCGGGGACGATGATGTCAAAACTGAAAAGGTCGAAGCCAAGAAGCCTTCCCCGGTGGTGGCTCCTGCCAGTCGGTCTACGGGAACAAGGAAGATTCAGTTGACGCCAACACAAGCGGCGTTAATTAAGAAGTACAACCTTGACCCGAAGAAATATGTAGCAGAAGTTCTTAAACTGGAGAAATCAAATGGCTGAAAACCGTACACCTCGTGATCTCATTTCACGCGAAAAATCCGCTCGTGCAGTCTATGTGCCGCCGAGCACTCTGCCGGAACCGACACCTGATCCGGATCATGTGTTCCACTGGGTTGCTACCGCGATCCTTGGACAGTCTGATCCGACAAACGTCTCACGGAAATTCCGTGAGGGCTGGGTGCCAGTGAGGGCAGAAGACCATCCGGAACTGATGATTCCCGGTAATGCTAATGGTAACGTCGAGATTGGTGGCCTCTTGCTCTGCAAGATGACCAAAGAACAATTCCGCGCTCGCCAAGAGTATTACAACAATCAAGCTCAGGGCCAGATGGACTCAGTGGACAACCACTTTATGCGAAACAACGATCCGCGAATGCCGCTGTACTCGGAGAAGAAATCTTCCACGACGCGGGGCACAACGGGTTTTGGTTCTGGTTCAAAGTAACAAGGAGCAATAAATGGCTTACCCTTCCGTCGATAAGACGTATGGCTTTAAGCCCATCAATCGACTTGATGGACTGCCGTACGCAGGTCAGACTCGTCTGATCCCCATCGCAGCCGCTTACGCGACTGCTATCCTGAACGGCGACACCGTTCAGATTGACACCACGGGTTTCCTCGTGGCCAAGACCACTAGCAACTCCGGCGACGCCGTGGGTGTGTTGGTTGGTTGCCAGTACGTGAACTCGATGGGTCAAACCGTCCAGTCTCAGTACTACCCCGCCGCCGCATCGACTTCTACCAATCTGGCCTACGCCTACGTGGTGGATGATCCAAATGCGACTTTCAAGGTTGTTGCTGCCGCAAGTTCTACCACCACCCCCACCGGTTATACCCGTGCGTTGGTTGGCTCGAACGTGGCTATGGCTACTGCTACCGGTTCGACTGCTACTGGCGACTCTGCCTACGGCATCAACGGTGCGTCTGCCGACACCACAAACACCTTGCCAATCCGTGTGGTTGATGTTGTGCCTGAAACTTCTTATATCTCTGGTGGTACTACGTACTACTACGAGTTCATTGTGAAGTTCAACCTCCATCAATATAACGACACCACTGGCGTCTAATAGGAGGACTGACAAATGGCTATTTCACGCGCACAACTGCTCAAAGAACTGCTCCCCGGCTTGAACGCTCTGTTCGGCATGGAGTATGCCCGTTACGGCGAAGAGCACAAGGAAATCTACGAAACAGAGAAATCTGAGCGTAGCTTTGAAGAAGAGACCAAGCTGGCTGGATTCAGCGCAGCGCCTGTCAAGAACGAAGGCTCCGCCATCGCTTACGACAACGCGCAAGAAGCGTTCACCGCCCGCTACACCCACGAGACCATCGCTTTGGGCTTCTCGATCACCGAAGAGGCGATTGAGGACAACCTGTACGACAGCCTGTCTGCTCGTTACACCAAGGCGCTGGCCCGTGCTATGTCCTACACCAAACAGGTGAAAGCCGCCGCCGTTATCAACAACGGCTTCAACGGCGCTTACGCTGGTGGTGATGGCGTGTCTCTTTTTGGCAACAACAGTTCCGGCACTCGCGTCGGTCACCCGCTGGTCTCCGGTGGCGTGAACTACAACAGCCCCGCTTCTGGCGTTGACCTCAACGAAACGTCCCTCGAAAACGCCGTGATTCAGATCGCTGCGTGGACCGATGAACGTGGTCTGCTGATCGCTGCCAAGCCCGTCAAGCTGGTGATCCCGCCTGCTTTGATGTTCACGGCCAAGCGTCTGCTTGACACCGAGTTGCGCGTCGCAACTGCTGATAACGACATCAACGCTATCAAGCAGATGGGTGCAATCCCCGGTGGCTACACCGTCAACCACTTCTTGACCGATAACAACGCGTGGTTCCTGACCACAGACGTGCCTAACGGTCTGAAGCACTTCGAGCGTATGCCTTTGTCGAATTCGATGGACGGTGACTTCGATACAGGGAACGTTCGCTACAAGGCCCGCGAGCGCTACAGTTTCGGCTGGAGCGATCCGTTGGGCATGTGGGGTTCTTCAGGTTCTACCTGATAATTAAGTACTCAATTCTTTGGGTTCTGGGGGGCTTCGGCCCCCCTTTTTTATTTTTAGTTTTCGTGTATAATTTCCCGTATCGTATAAAAGGGGAAGTACATGGACACCACCACACTACCAAAAACCCGCGCTGAAGCCAAAGCCGCAGGCGTAACCCACTACTTTACAGGCGAGCCTTGCTCTCGTGGGCATGTTGCCCCACGCAAAACCAAAGGGGCTTGCGTGGAGTGTATGCGCGAGGATTGGGTGATTGACAACGAGAAGCGCAAGGGCAAACCCAAGTCAGAAGCATCAAAAGCTGCGGGGCGCAAATACTATGAAAAGAACAAAGAAGCCGTCAAAGCTCGCGCAAATATGCGCCCCCCTGAAGAACGGCGCAAGCATAGACAGAAGCACAAGGAAGCCAATCCAGAACTGTACAAAGCCCTGACCAGCGTTCGCAAGCGTCGCCACCGGGAGGCCACCCCCAAGTGGATCAGTTCGGAGCAAAAACTGGCCATGCGCAAAACCTACCTGACGGCCATGCAATTGACAAAAATAACCAACGAGCGGTACGTTGTGGATCACATTTACCCACTAATCAATCCGGTCGTCTGCGGCCTGCACGTGCCGTGGAACTTGCGGGTCATGACGCAGGAGGAAAATCTGCGGAAATCAAATTCTTTGCCGGACGATTCGGAAGCTATTGCATTCCCCCCTAAACCATGATACAAACTACCCATCCGGGGTTTCCGGTGTAACTGACAGGTCCCGGCCTGACGACATGCAGACAGTTACACCACAACTCGCATGTGAGGATTCTCATGGCACGCACTACCTTCTCCGGCCCGGTAAAGTCTGACAACGGCTTTGAGGGCGCTATCACTGGCAACGTCACTGGCAACGTCACTGGCAACGTCACTGGCACTCTGACTTCCACAACCACCACCTCCGCTGCTTTGGGCGCGATTGCTAACGCAGTCAACACCTCTGGCAAGGCGTTGGGCACCACGTTGTACAACACAACCACCAAGACTTTCTACGTTGCTCAAGGCGCTACTGCTGGCAGCACATGGATTGATTCGAGCGACGGTACGACGGTCATCACACCCGCGTAATTAGGAGCATCTCATGACGATGCAATATGACGTAAAAGCCAAACACGCAAATGCGTCAGGGACTATCTTTGCCCAACCTGCGCGTGTTAAAGGCTTTTCAATTTGCGCAACCGCTAGCACCCCCGGTACTCTGCTGTTGAAAGACGGTGGGTCGGGCGGTACGACCTTGATCGAAGTGGACATCCCGTCCAACTCAAACCCGAACTCGTTTTATACGTTGGTTCCGGGCGAGGGTGTGCGGTTTACCACGGACATCTACGCTTCGTTGACTGGCATCGCTTCTATCACGGTGTACTATGGCTGAGACCCGTTCAACCGACCTGCGTGGCCGCAGCCTCTTCATCGCCATTCCGGCGTATGACGGCAAGGTCAGCATTAAGCTGGCTTACACGATTGCCCAGTTGCTTCCCCGCGCTTTGAGCTACGGGGTGGCGGTAAAACTCGGGCATGTGTCTGGCTGCTCCATCATCACGATGGCACGCAACATGTTGGTTGACGAGTTCCTCAAAACCGACTGCACCGACCTTCTCTTCATTGACGCTGACGTGATTGCCGAGCCTGACCACATTTTGCGCCTCATGGCGCAGAGCGGGGACAAGGACATCACGGCTGGCGCGTACCCCCGCCGTCGCAAAGACAAGTTGTTTTTCATGGACCTCTACTATGACGAGCACGGGGAGCCCGAGTTTGATGGTGCGCTCATGCGCATCAACCGTGTTGGCACTGGCTTCATGCTGGTGCGTCGCAACGTGGTGGAGACTCTAGCGGCCAAGGCAGAGAAGTATGTGGGGCAGGACGGCGTTGGCCAAGTGGCTAACGTGTTTGAGTTTGCGCTCAAGGACGGCATGTTCGTGGGTGAGGACTACACGTTCTGCGACAAGGCTCGGGCCGAGGGCTTCAAGGTTTGGATTGACGTGGAGATCAGCCTGCCGCACGTCGGCACGGAAGAGTTCACGAGCGACTTCAAAACTGAGGTCGTGCTCCCCCTCCTTGAGGAATTGCGCAAAGCAAAACTGAAAGTTGCAAATGGCTAAGACACCCGCATGGCAACGCAAAGAAGGCAAAAACCCAAAGGGCGGCTTGAACGCCAAGGGGCGTGCCTCCTACAACAAAGCGAACCCCGGCAAACCGGGTCTGAAAGCTCCTCAGCCAGAGGGCGGCAAACGCCGCGACTCTTTCTGTGCCCGCATGGAAGGCATGAAGAAAAAGCTGACCTCTGCCAAGACAGCCAAGGACCCCAACAGCCGCATCAATAAATCCTTGAGAGCATGGAATTGCTGAAATGGAACTGATGATATGGAACGCCTTGCTGACTACATTTCTTGGGCTACTCGGATGGAGCTTGAAGGAAAAGTCGTCAGAACTGCAAAGAATCTCGATCCTGCTCAACAGGACGCGGGAGGAGATTGCCAAGGAGTATGTGACGAAACAGGAAGTCCACAACGACATCAATCGGGTGTTGGACAGGTTGGATCGCCTAGAGGGCAAGATTGACACCTTCATCAAGGAAACAAGAAGTGCCATCAACTAGCGCGAAACAACACAGATTCATGGCGGCGGTGGCCAACAACCCGTCGTTTGCCAAGAAAGCAGGCGTGCCAACTTCGGTTGGCAAAGAGTTCATCACTGCGGACAAAGGCCGCAAATTTAAAGAAGGAGGCCAGATCATGGCTACAAAATCTTCGGGTAACGGTATCACCAAAGCCAAAATGGGCGCTGTCAAAACTGCTGCTCCCAGCAAAGACGGTATGGCCACCAAGGGCAAAACCAAGGGCAAGCAGATTGTCATGAAGGCTAGCAAGCCTCTTGGCATGAAAAAGGGCGGCAAGGCCTGCTACTGATATGAGAGCAAGCCGTGGCATGGGAGACATTCTCCCATCCAAAATGCCCAAGGCGAAGACAAAAGCTCGCCGCGACGACACCGACTTCACGCAGTATGCGGAGGGCGGGAAGGTGAAGTCCAAGGTCAACGAGGCCGCAAACTACACCAAGCCGGGTATGCGCAAGTCTCTGTTTGAGTCCATCAAGTCCCGTGCTGTGCAGGGTACAAAAGCCGGTCAGTGGAGCGCTCGCAAGGCGCAGTTGCTGGCCAAGCAGTACAAGGCCAAGGGTGGAGGGTACAAGGATTGAAGTCGCCTCAAGCATCGCTCAAGGCTTGGACTGACCAGAAATGGCGCACCAAGTCTGGCAAACCGTCTTCCAAGACGGGGGAGCGGTATTTGCCTGAAGCGGCGATCAAGTCCTTGACCCCGGCAGAATATGCCGCAACCACCAAGGCAAAGCGGGCTGGCAAAAAGGCTGGCAAGCAGTTTGTGGCGCAACCCAAAGGGATTGCGAAGAAAACCGCGAGGTACAGATAATGGCTGAAAAATGGATTTCGAAAGCGATCAAGAAGCCCGGTGCCTTGCGCTCCGCGCTTGGCGTGAAAGAAGGGCAAAAGATTCCCGCTGGCAAACTGGCCAAAGCCGCCAAGGCTCCCGGCAAGATGGGCCAACGCGCAAGACTTGCCCAGACTTTGAAGAAAATGAAGTGAGGACATCATGCGGCTTCTAAATCCAGCACTTGGTGGCGCAAACGTGAACCCGATGGGCGCAGTTGGCCCCGGTGCGGGCATGGCTGGCCAGTTGGGTGGAATGGGGCTTGGCGCTCTTGCAGGTGCCCAGCAAAACATTCTTAACCCGCAACCACTTGGCACTGGCGGCCAAGGTCGTCCTTACCAACCGGGGATGCAACCTGCGTTAAGTCCTTACATCAACGTACAACAGACGACCACTGGGGCACTAGCTGGACCAAACCCGCAACCCCCCATTGAAGGCCACCCTCTCCCACCGGGGATGCAACCTGCGTTAACTCCGTATAACATCACAACCCAGCAAGACATCACGGGTGGTGGCACAGGAACACCATTTGGCCAAATCGCGGGTCAGTTGGGTATGGATGGTATGGGTGGTATGGGTGGTATGGGTGGTATGGGTCAAGGGATGCCCCCTCCGCCCCAGTTGCAACAGGTTCAGCAACAGGTTGATCCAAGACTGCAACGGTATGGAGAGCAGTACCACAACCGACTCAGCAACATTGATAAGCGAATTCAGAGTTTGCCGCAGATGCAGCAACTCAACCAATTGAGTCAGCAGTACAGCGGGCAACCCCTAACGCCGGATCAACAGGCGCAAATGCAAAAACTGCAACAACAACTGACATCCAACCCGCAATTTCAGCGTTTGCAACAACGACAACAGCGTGCAAGTGAGCTGATGAGTCAAAGAGCGAAGCGGTTTGGTCAGCCCTCCGCAGGCTTGCCATCACTAATGGAATAAAACATGGCCACAACGTCCGGAACAGCAGGCTTTAACCTAGATCTCAACGAGATCGTGGAAGAGGCGTTTGAGCGTGCGGGTGGTGAACTTCGCACAGGTTATGACTTGCGTACGGCTCGCCGTTCGATGAACTTGCTGTTTGCTGACTGGGCAAACCGCGGCGTGAACATGTGGACTTTTGAGCAAAACACGATCACGCTGGTTACTGGCCAGCCGACATACGCTCTGCCGGACGACACGGTTGATGTGCTCGATCATGTGATCCGCACCCAAGCCAACCAAACCAACAATCAGGCCGACCTGACGATCACGCGCATTAGTGTTTCTACCTATGCTACGATCCCGAACAAGTTGATCCAAGCCCGTCCAATTCAGGTCTGGATTCAACGCTTGACCGCGAATGACCAACCCACCACCGCAACCGTGGTGGTTCCAAACCCCCCTGCGACGCTATCTGCAACTGCCACGACAATTCAAGTCTCGTCTCTGGCCGGTTTGCCGACCGCAGGCTTCATCAAGATCGGGTCTGAACTGATCGCGTACAACGAGACGAGCAACCCGCAAGACGGCGCTCCGTTCTACCTGTACAACTGCTGCCGTGGGCAAGACGGAACGACTGCGGCTACGCACGCAAATGGTTCTGCCATCACGCTTTCTCAGAAGCAGTCGATTACTGTCTGGCCGACCCCAGACCCCGGCCAGACCTACCAGTTTGTCTATTGGCGGATGCGCCGCACCCAAAATATTGGCAGCGGAACAAACATCGCTGACGTACCCTTTCGCTTCCTACCCTGCCTTGTGGCGGGCCTTTCGTACTACATTGCGCTTAAGATTCCCGAGGGAATTCAACGGTTAGACATCTTGAAAGCCCAGTACGACGAGGCTTGGCAGTTGGCTGCTGGCGAGGATCAGGAAAAAGCGGCTGTCCGTTTCGTGCCCCGTCAGATGTTTATTGGGAGCGGCACCTAAATGGGCAACCGGTTCTCGTCCGGCAAAAATGCGATCGCACAGTGCGACCGGTGCAACTTCCGGTTCAAGCTGCACGAGCTTCGCAAAGAGATCATCAAGACCAAGAATTACTCGATTCTGGTCTGCGCGTCTTGCTGGGACCCGGACCATCCACAACTCCAACTGGGCATGTACCCGGTGGACGACCCTCAAGGCGTGCGTGATCCGCGCCCTGACAACACGTATCGTTTGGGCGGTACGACGGGTTTGCAGATTGCATTGACTGGCGGGACAGCTTTGGACGCCTCGGGTACCCCAACAGGCGGTAGCCGCATCTTCCAGTGGGGGTGGAACCCCGTGGGCGGGTCTAAGTTTTTTGATGCAGATTTGACCCCAAATAACTTGGTTTTGCAGGTAAATTTGGGTACAGTAACGGTATCCACGACATAAGGAGTCGAACATGGAAAAGCACGACAAGGCCGACGTGAAGGCCGACAAGAAAATGATTGCTGCGGCTGTGCACAAGCACGAGAAAGCCAAGCATAAGGGTCAGCCCATGACCAAACTCCGTGCCGGTGGCAAGACTAACGCCGACATGCTCAAGTACGGGCGCAACATGGCCAAGGTCATGAACCAGCGCAGCCCCGGTCGCAAAGGAGCTTAATCATGGCTACCACCAAGTACAAGAACCCTCAGTACAAGCCGATGCAAGAGGCGGGTACGGCCAACAACAAGCAGTACCTCAAGGACATGAACGAGTCCGTGGCCAACAGCCGTAGCAACGACTACAAAGGCGTGAAGACTGACGGTATCAAGATTCGCGGCACCGGTGCTGCGACTAAAGGCGTGATGGCCAGAGGTCCGATGGCATGACTTACAACGAGTTGGTCGCTGCGATTCAGTCTTACACGGAAAACCAATTTCCGGAGACTTACCTTGCCGATGGAAGTGCTGTGTCGTCAACGACACAGATCAACACTTTCATCAAGCAGGCCGAGCAGCGCATTTACAACTCGGTGCAGTTTCCATCGCTTCGTAAAAACGTCACAGGTTTGACCACGCAGAACAACAAGTACTTGTCGTGCCCCGGTGATTTTTTGGCGGTGTATTCGCTTGCTGTTATTGACGGTACCGGCGTTTACGAGTACTTGCTTAACAAGGATGTGAACTTCATCCGTCAAGCATACCCCGTCCCTACGGACACAGGTCTGCCCCGGTACTACGCTTTGTTTGGGCCAACCACGACCAACAGCCTGTCTCCCACAATCACAAACGAGTTGAGCTTCATTCTTGGCCCAACGCCTGATGCGGCCTACAACGTCGAGTTGCACTATTACTACTACCCCGAGTCAATTGTTACTGCGGGCACAACGTGGTTGGGTGACAACTTTGATTCCGTGCTTCTGTACGGTTCGTTGGTTGAGGCGTACACGTTCATGAAGGGCGAGACCGATATGGTCAATCTCTATGGGCAAAAGTACGCTGAAGCGCTTGCGCTGGCCAAACGCCTTGGCGATGGCATGGAGCGTCAGGACGCATACAGAAGCGGGCAGTACCGCCAGCCGGTGACTTGATATGGCATTTACTGGTAACTACTCCTGCAACACCCTACGCACTGGTCTTGCCAACGGCACGATCAATTTTGCTACGGACACGTTCTATCTGGCGTTGTACACCAACACCGCAACGCTGGATTCCACCACGACTGCCTACACAACTACGGGCGAAGCGTCGGGCGGTAACTACGTGGCTGGTGGGCAGGTCGTCACGGCCACTATCAGTTCGGTGGCAACACCGTCAGGCAGTACAACGTACATCAATTTTTCATCCCCAACGTGGACCGGAGTCATCACGGCTCGCGGAGCGTTGATCTACACACCCGGCGATAATGGGGCGGTTTGTGTGCTGGACTTCGGCAGTGACAAAACGTCCGCCGTATCTTTCACTGTGCAGATGCCGGACAACACCAGCACGTCTGCACTCATTCGACTTGTTTAAGGAGCGACCATGTTGAGTAACATCGCAAAATCTAGTGACACCGTGGCCGCTTCGGCAATTGGTGGTGTGTCCGCACAGAATGGCGTGCGAGGCGGCGGCGTCTTCACTGTCCAGTGCTTTGGCGCGGACGGCAACCTGAAGTGGGAAGAGCAAATACCTAATCTTGTGGTTAACCAAGGACTGCAAGACATGAACACCCAGTACTTCAAAGGAAGCTCGTACGTAGCCGCGTTTTACCTCGGCCTCGTTACTGGCCCCGGTTCTGGCAACACTTACGCTGCTGGCGATACGCTTGCTTCGCACGCAGGCTGGACTGAATTCACCAACTACGCAGGTAGCCGCAAGGCCGTGACATTTGGGACTGCCACTACAGCCGATCCTTCTGTTATCAGCAACTCTGCTTCCCCTTCCGCGTTCTCTATCAGCGGCGCAGGCGGTACGGTAGCTGGCGCATTCTTGTGCACGGTTGCGTCCGGCACTTCTGGGATTTTGTTCTCTGTGGCTAACTTCCAATCGCCCGGCGATCGTGCGGTGGTGAGCGGCGACACGTTGAACGTCACCTACACATTTAACCTCGACGCTGTTTAAGGAGTAGACATGGCTACCACGTACCAAAAAGGACAAAACGTCAAGCTAAAAGCCATCGTTCCTGAAGGCCCTGTGCAAGCCCTGCGCATGGATGAGGACGGAAAGTTTTTCTACCTCGTCTCATGGACTGACGCAAATGGCCAAGAGCAGCAGCGCTGGTTTGAGGAGAGCGAGCTTACTGCCGCTTGATTGAGGATGCTGAGTGTTTGGCTACGCCGCGCTTTCAGAAGTTCCGTTCGCAACGCTGCCGTCGAGTGGCGGAGTCTACAACGTCTTTATTTCTGAAACCGGCCAAGCCAGCGCCACTTTTGTTTCTACCGCATCCATTTCTCTAGCGGTAGAGACCCAAACCGCACAAGCCTCCTCTCAGGTGGCTGTTGCCCCGAGCACTTTTAATGCGGCTATTTCCGAACTGATTACTGCGACAAATCAGTTTAGCGCTGCGGCCACGTTTGTTTCTACGATTGTTCAGGACGCTAACGGTTCCGATGCTTACGTAGCCGGGGTCGTGTTCAACGCAGCCACAGCCGAGTCGGCCCAAGCCTCTGACACTTTTAGCGGCTTTTTTATCTTTGATGGTCACATTGACGAGACCGCGCAGGGCGACGCAACTGAAGAAGCGTTTTTTCCTGTCGTCACTTACATCATTGAGAGCGCCCAGCCGCTGGACACGCCTGCGGTAGCAGCTAGCAACTTCAACGCCACCGTGAGCAACACGGCTTCGCCATCCGACACCCCCTCTGCCGGAGGTTCGTTCTCAGTTAACGTGACAGCTTCGGTGGCGGCAGCACTGGATGCCCCGTCGGCAGGCGCAGTTTTTTACGCCACAGCCTCTGAGGTCGCATCTGCACAGGCCGCAGCCGCATCCCTTCTGGTTTTTGGGGCGGTTGTTACGAACTCCGCTCAAGCGCTGGATGTAGTGACAGCCCGCTACTTGTGGGAGATAATCAACGACTATCAGGCCAGCGCTTGGGCAGAAATCAACAACTCCCAGTCTGCTGGCTGGGGGATCATCAACGATTCGCAGGATGCTGGCTGGTCCACCATCCCAACCATAAACTGAGGTAAAACATGGCACTTGTGCTTCTTGATCGTGCAAAAGTCACCTCTACTACGGCGGGGACCGGAACCCTAACCATCACGGGCACTTCGTCTGGTTTTCAATCCCTTGCTGGCGTTGGTAACGGCAACACCACATACTACTCAATCTTTGATGTTTCAACATCTGACTGGGAAGTGGGGATTGGCACATACTCCACAACGGGCCCCACTTTGTCACGCGATACGGTTCTCTCATCTTCAAACGCTGGGAGTTTGGTACCGTTTTCGTCCAACGCAAAAGAAGTGTTTATCACTTTGCCAGCGTCAAAAGCGCTACCCAGTATTGGCACAAGTATTCCATCTAATCCGGCACAAGCGGACCTTTGGTGGAACTCAGAAATTGGAACTTTTGGAGTTTACTACCCGGACGGTACAAGCAATCAGTTTGTTTCGACACAGCCCGGTGTGGCAAATATGGATTATTCAACCATTGATGGCGGCTCAGCTTCAACAACAGCATGGGCAGCAGTTATTTTTGACGGCGGAGGCGCAACATGAGCGTTTTAATTCAATGGCGGCGCGATACAGCCGCTAACTGGACTTCAGTAAACCCTATTCTTGCTTCTGGTGAGGTTGGGTACGAAACCAACACAGGGCAATTCAAAGTTGGCGATGGCGCAACTGCATGGACCTCGCTTGGCTACGCAGTCAAGACGATGCCCACTGGTGCAATTGTCGGCACGACCGACACCCAGACGCTGACCAACAAGTCTATTGTTGCGGCCACAGTGATTTCAGGTCTCGGCGCAGGGTTCCAAAACCTTGAGGCGTATACCAGCGGCACCGCAGCTACATGGACTGTGCCATCTGCTTTACGTGTAAGCGGCGCTAGATTCAAAATCACTATTATTGGTGGTGGCGGACAAGGCGGCGGTACTGCGGCAACTGCGGGTCAAGTTGGTGGAGGCGGTGGTTCTGGCGGTGTGGTCGTAGTTTATTTGACGTACGTCTCTGGCCAAAACTCTGTTACCTACACTGTCGGTGCGGCGGGTTCTGGTGCTGGTGTGACAACAGCAGGTAATGCCGGTGGTAGCTCTTCTGCCACGTATAACAGTGTCACTTACACTGCTGGCGGCGGAAGCGGCGGTCAAGTTATGCCTTCTACTGCTAACTCTGGTGGCGGTGGCGGTACGGCTACTGGTGGCACACTCAACATTCCCGGCTTCCAAGGTAACTGGGGCGGCACAATGGCTGCAACCGCAGGTAAGTTTGGTGATGGTGCAAACACCCCGCTTGGCTTCGGTCAGGGCGGTAAAACTTCAAACACTGTTACAACCGGTGTGGCTGCTGGGGGCTATGGTGCTGGTGGAGCCGGTGCGTATAACGGTGCAACTGCAACAGCCGCTGCTGGTGGCGCAGGTACAGCAGGTCTGGTTATTTTTGAGTACTAATCATGGCCGCACTTGACTTTCCTTCATCCCCGGTAGCGAACCAAGTCTATTCTGTTGGTGGGAAGTCTTGGTCGTGGGATAGTACAAACAACATGTGGCTCGGCCTTACCCCATCGACGGGGTATGCGCTGGCTACTTCAAGTAGCTCGATTGTTGGCGGCAGTGCGTCATCTCCTGATGCAACCGTTAAGATCGTATCTTCCACAGCACCAATTACGTACGCTCCCGTAAACAATCCCGGTTTTACTGGGCGTGTGGGGATCAACGGCCAACAGATCAACGGCTACTCTACTGTTACAACGAACATTGACTGTTCGTTAAGTAATTACTACAACACAACGGTATCCGGAAACACGACGTTCACTGTCAGCGGTGTGCCCACAAGCAACGGTAGTGGTGCTCCTGTGTATTCGTTTACGTTGGAGCTTGCTTACACTTCTGGGACTATTACATGGTTCTCTAATTTAAAGTGGGCAGGCAACACGGCTCCAACGTTTTCTGCAAGCACAACCAACTTGCTTATGTTTGTTACTCGCGATGGCGGCGCAACTTGGTATGGATCGTACTTGACTGGCTTCGTTTAAGATGCACAAACCAACTGAAAAGCTATTTCAAACTTCCGCACAGCAAAGAAGTGCGCCGGGAGCGGTTTCTGCTTTAATAGGACCAAACACTAATTTAACCCCAGTAGCGTGGGTTGTCCCGCAAAACGTTTACTCAATATGCGTTGTGTGTATTGGTGCAGGCGGCTCTGGTGGGGTGGGTCAAAACCAAGGTAAATCAGGTTCTTATGGCGCTTCTGGTGGCGGTGGTGGAGCGCTTGCGTACGTAAACAATATTTCTGTCACTCCCGGCGAAACACTTTTAGTCTACGCAGGGTTAGGCGGTGCTCCGGCGGTAGTTCCTTCAGGTGACGGGTCTGCTGGCGGAGATTCGTACATTACACGTTCCAACGGCACTGTTTTGTGCAGAGCGGGAGGCGGAGGCGGAGGTCTTGGAAACAGAGGCAGCACTACAACGGGCGGGGCGGGAGGCACCGTTATTACAGGTACCGGCGGTGCAGGTGGTGTTGGCGGGACTGGAGGAGGTACTAGCAGTGAGGTAGGTGGCGGTGGCGGTGCTGGCGGGTATTACGGCGCTGGCGGCGCTGGCGGTAACGCCGTTGCTGCTACGGTGGCGGCTAACGGCGCTGGCGGCGCAGGTGGTGGGGGCGGGTATTCTCGATCGCTGTCGCGCGGGGCGGCATACGGTGGCGGAGTGTATCCGTACAAAGGCAACGCACTAGTTAGTGGGGCTGGAGGTGGTTACGATAGTAGCGTCGGTGGTGGTTGGCCCGGAGGCGGTGGGTCGGGCGGTGAAACAGGCACTTTTGGGGGGCTCGGAACTACAACTTTGCCAAATTTTTTACCCGCTTACTCCCCTCCACCTTTATATGGGGCTGGTGGACCGGGATATGGGTATTATTCGAATTACGACTATTCTGTACCCGGCGCTAATGGATGTGTTCGGATTGTCGCGGGTACGAACGTTTTTCCAGATTCTTCGTTAGCGGAAGCAAACCCCAACGAAGCAGTTTTTATTGGAGAATCTGCGAATGTGCTTGCTGTCAGTGGTGGCGCAGGGAATGGGTTTACCAGTTTTAACGCAACTGGAGGCGGGGCAATTGGCGGGGGTGTTGCTGCTGGTGTAGTTACGGGCGTACCCGGAACGGCGTCCCCTACAAGTTATCAAGTTGGCGCACAGACCCCATCCAACAGTTCCCAACTATTGCGTCTGAAAAAAGTTGTAGAAGCGTTGGGCTATTCTTGGACAGGGCCGGGACCGGGGGGCACAAACTCTTCAAAAAGCGGCGGCAATGCGACCGGGTTTGGCTGCGGTGGTGGGTCTTGTTCTGGCTCTGGAGTTTCTAATGGTGGGAAAGGCCTGTTTGGCGGTGGCGGTGGTGGCGCTCAAGATGGGACTGGTGGGGATGGTGGGTACGGAGCAGTTGTTGTTCAAGCCATCAACACTCTTGCTGGAACAACAACAAATCAAATTTTTACAAACACGACTTCCACAAGTGGCTCCTATTCGCTACCTTCCGGTACCACTCTTTGCTATATATGGGCTATAGGAGGAGGCGGTGCTGGAGGTAACGGAAGTAATGCCGTTCCTTCTTACGGAGGATCAGGCGGTGCTGGCGGTCTTGTTTATTACGCGTTTGTGCCTTTGCCCAATAACACAACAACGCTTTTCTATTCTGTAGGCGCAAACGGTATTGGGGGCGCGGGTGCAGGCACTGACGGTGGAACAACAACAGTAACTATTTCAAACGGAGTTACTTTGACTGCTACTGGCGGTGCTGCTGGAGGGGTTGACACAGGTTCTGCTCGCGCAGGCGGTACAGGTTCGTTTACAGGGGTTTCTAATCTTGGATACGATTACTGGGTAGTGCCTCCGGGCGTATCAAGTATTTCTGTGGTTTGTGTTGGCGGTGGTGGTGGGGGCGTATTCACAGTTGCTGGTGGTGCCGGGGGCGGTGGCGGGTCTTTACGCTACTACAACAACATGTCTGTAACTCCGGGGCAAATCATCCCTTACGTTGTTGGAGCGGCTGGAGTTTCTGCTGCTACAGCCGCAGCAGCAACGGCGGGCGGAAATACTATTTTTAACGGGACAACAACCGGCAACGCAACGCTTTGGGCAGGTGGTGGCCAAAAGCCAACCGCAACACTTCTTGCAAGTACTGTCGCTTCTGGCGGCACTGACTTTTTACTCGGTGTTATTGGCGGCGGTAACGGGGGGCTTGGCGGGAACGCGCTAACCACTACTTGCGGTGGTGGAGGAGGCGCTGGCGGTTACACAAACGACGGCGGCAACGCAAGCAACGTTGTTGTCGCGGGAACCACTCTTGCTAGCGGCTATCCCAGTTTAGGAGGGGGTGGTGGGGGAGGCGGTACCGGCGGAAGCGGTAGTGTTGGTGGCGTTGCAGGAGGTGTTGGCCTTTATGGGCTTGGTGGAGGCGGTCAAGGCGGTGTTTCGGCGGCTACTTCGTCTTCTAGTGCAGGTGTTTCCAATCCGTCCCAAGTGGCCGGTTCAAACGGGGTAGTGCCGTACCGGATCGGCACTTCTTTGGGTTTATACAATCCCGGAGGGTACGGCGCGGGGGCTCCCGGCGCGGACGCAGCAGCTACTGGGGTTGCTAGCGCCGGCGCAATTCGTGTGATTTGGCCGGGTAATGTAAGACAGTTCCCATACACAGCAGGAAATTGAGGTTTGTATGTACGCAAGAATTGAAAACGGAATTGTTGTTGAATACCCTTTGACTGAGCAGTACATTCGCGCCAGTCTGCCACACATGAGTATCGACCCGGATTTCAACAACAATTTACCCGAAGGGTATGTATTTGTTTACCATACTGACCCCCCACCCGTAACAGATACGCAGGTGAGTAAAGAAATTTTGCCTGAACTTGTTGATGGTTTGTGGGTGAAAACATGGGCTGTTTTGGACAAATACACCCCCGCCGAACTTGCCAAATACGAGGCAGACAAAATGCAAGACAGATGGACTGCTATGCGGGCTTACCGCGACCATGCTTTGATTCAATCGGAGTGGGTTGTGCAACGGCACCGAGACCAAAAAGAGCTTGGGGTTGCAACTAGCATCTCCGATGCCGAGTACATGGCGTGGCTTACCTATCGTCAAGAACTTAGGGATTTCCCTAGTACTGTTGCGGACATCAACAACTACGCTTTGCCTACTGCACCGGGCCAACTTGGGGTGTCCAATGGCTGAGCCAATTTCTACAATTAGCTGTGTCGCCAACGTCTACATCCGCCAAATGGTGTTTGAAAAGGCGGGCGATGTAAACGCTGGGCATGACCATGTTTTTGACCACCAGACCCTGTTGGCTCGGGGTGCGGTAAAGGCGGTCGTTGGCGGCAAAACCAGCTATTTTGTGGCCCCCCAGATCATCTTCATTAAGGCTGGGGTGGTTCACGAATTCACGGCAATGGAGGACAATACCCTCTGTTACTGCATCCATGCACTGCGTGACGGGGATGATGTCTGTGACATTATTGACCCTGCCGGGGTGCCCCAAGGAATTGATCCCGGCGCTGTGTTCGAGATTGCCAAACCGCTGATTGCAAGCAAGGAAGGATAAAAATGTCCACATACTCTCCCAACCTCCGCGTCGAATTGATTACTTCTGGCGATCAAGCGGGTACATGGGGCAACACAACAAACGATAACTTTGCGTATATTTTTGACCAAGCTATCGCGGGTTCCCAAGCTATTGTTGTTTCTGCCTCCTCCCAAGCGCTTACGTACACCAACGGGCCAACTTCCACGGCGGCTAACAATCAGTCAATTTACGCAGCGCTTCGCGTGAGCACGGTGACTGGCGCAGACTTCTCAATTTTTGCGCCGCCAAATCCAAAGTCGTATATTCTTACCAACAGTAGCTCGTACAACATGACGATCTACAACTCCACCGTGATTGGTAACACGACAGCGGCTGGAGCAGGAGTTACGCTTAATGCCGGTCAGACCTTGCTCGTTTATTCTGACGGGACAGACTTTCTTGCTTTACGCAACATCCCCCGTGTTGTGAGCGTGGCAAGTTCGGCCACACCGACTCCCAACGCGGATACAACCGACCAATACGAGCTTACTGCTTTGGCTGCTGCCGCAGCATTTGGTTCCCCAACCGGCACACCCCTAAACGGGCAAAAGCTGATGATCCGAATCAAAGACAACGGCACTGCTCGCGCACTTACGTGGACGACCGGTTCAAGCGGATCGTACCGAGCGGTTGGCACAGATTTGCCGACAACAACAGTGGCTAACAAAACCATCTACGTCGGATGTGTGTATAACAGCGCAGCACTTCGTTGGGATGCTGTGGCCGTTGCAGAGGAGTCTTGATATGCGAGTCAGAACACTTTCTGTTACAGAACTTGTGAGCGTTGAGTGGGCGGCTGAAGACTTGCCTTATACATACCGCACGGTCACAGAGTGGCCAAAAGCAGAGTGGGAAGCCATGACGCAAGAGCAGCGCGAAGAGTGGCAGAAGTCACTTTTTAATGAATGGAAACAACAAGTGCAAGGGATTAAATAATGGCAAACCGCTACTGGG
>Ga0255170_1000319_pt1 | contig 20602 bp, 17 predicted proteins | sample Atl_Yuk_RepA_8d_FD_186015 | JGI IMG/M metagenome (GOLD analysis project Ga0255170, IMG submission 186015) | Freshwater microbial communities from Altamaha River, Georgia, United States - Atl_Yuk_RepA_8d | ecosystem: Environmental > Aquatic > Freshwater > River | place: USA: Georgia | collected...
CCGGTGCACGAACTCGACGGCCTGAACCTGGACCGGCTGGACATCGAATGCACGCAGTACCAACCCGCCCCCGAACTGCTGAGTGCCAACACCCTGGAGGCCCCGGTGACCGAGACGCTGGTGAGCCACCTGCTCAAGAGCAACTGCCTGGTGACCGGCCAGCCCGACTGGGGCAGCGTGCAGATCAGCTACAGCGGTCACCAGATCGATCAGGCCGGACTGCTGCAATACATCGTGAGCTTTCGCAACCACAATGAATTCCATGAGCAGTGCGTCGAGCGCATCTTCATGGACATCTGGACACGCTGCAAACCCACGCAGCTGACGGTGTATGCCCGCTACACGCGGCGCGGTGGCCTGGACATCAACCCCTGGCGCACCAGCGCACCGGGGGCGCTGCCGCCCAATGTGCGCACCGCCCGCCAGTGAACACCCCTGCCGTGCCCTCGCCATCCCCGCTCGACCACATCCGCTCGATCGCGGGCAGCCTCAACCAGAGCTGCGCCTGCTTTTCGCTCGACATGGACGCGCTGCACCAGTCGCTGCATGCCGATTCGGTGCTGTCGGCCTGGTGGCCGCACTGGCAGGACACACATGCCCACTTGTTCGCGGCCTCAGGCCTGTTTGTCAGTCAGACCCAATTGACGGCCATGCAGCAGGCGGTCAAGGTGCTGCACGAGGTCATGACCTCGCCCGCCTGGCGTCAGCACGCACTGGCCGCAGAGCCTGCCCTCCAGCGTGCAGGGCCGCGCGGCGTGTTCATGGGGTATGACTTTCACCTGACCGAGTCCGGTCCCAAGCTGATCGAGATCAACACCAACGCGGGTGGGGCCATGCTCAACCTCGCGCTCACGCGGGCGCAGCGCGCCTGCTGCGACGCGGCCAGGGACTGGATGCACACCGCCACCGATGTGGCGCAGCTGGAGCAACGCTGGCTCGGCATGTTTGCGCAGGAGTGGGCCTTGCAGCGTCCGCAGGAGCCCTTCATCCCGCTGCAGGGCCGTGTGCGCACGCTCGCCATCGTGGACGAAGACCCTGCCAGCCAGTACCTGTACCCGGAGTTTTTGCTGTTTCAGGACATGTTCCGGCAAGCCGGGGTGGATGCACGGGTGCTGGCCCCGAAGGACTTGGGCTGGGTGGATGGTCAGCTGCAACATGCGGGGGAGCGCATCGACATGGTTTACCTGCGCCTGACCGACTTTGACCTGAGCGCGCCTGCGCATGTGGCCTTGCAGCAGGCCTGGGCATCCGGCGCTTGCGTGTTCACGCCCAACCCGCAAACCCACGCGCTGCACGCCAACAAACGACACCTGGTGACGCTGAGCGATGCGCAATGGGCGGCGCAACTGGGCTTGCCCGAGGCTGCGCGTGCGGTGCTGGCCCGCGTGGTGCCGCAGACGAAGCTGCTCACTGCAGACAACGCCGAGCAACTGTGGGCCGAACGCAAGGGCTATTTCTTCAAACCGCTCTCGGGCTATGGCTCCAAAGCCGCCTACCGGGGCGACAAGCTCACCACCAAGACCTGGGCGCAGATCAGCACGCAAGCCTATGTGGCCCAGGCCCTGATCCCGCCCAGCCAGCGGGTGGTGATGGTGCATGACGAGCGCAAGACACTCAAGGCCGATGTGCGGGCCTATGCCTACAACGGCCAGGTGCAGCTGTTTGCCGCTCGCCTGTACGACGGGCAGACCACCAACTTCCGCAGCGATGGGGGCGGTTTTGCGCCTGTCTTTGTGACGCCGACCTGAGCGGATGCGTTTGGGGTTGGTTATTCAGCAAAGACTTCTTGAAATGTGGTCAGCACGGAAACCATTGTTTTGACGGACGCAGCGCCCAAGCGCTTGACCAAGCGCACTTTGTCAACCGCGCGCAGCTGATCCAGCACAATCAAACCCTTGGTGCCAGCATGGATCACAGGCACCCGAAACGGTATGACTCGGCGCTAGAAGGATAGGCCGAGGACGATGCCGTGTTGGGCAAAGACAGCAGGGAAGCTGGCTGATGGAACGCAGAGGCGTTATCCATGAAGCCCGACCGTACCAGTCATCTCAGCGCCTGACTTCACAACATGTCTAGATTGTTGTGTTTCAAATCTACGAAGGTCGGGTTTAGGCTGCAAGCGGTCGTTTACCAACTGAAGCTCAACTCAAACAACCGACCCAAAGCGGAAATATCAATCTTCAAGCTAGCGACCGCTGTTCGAGCTCAATGATGATCGCTTGACAGGCGCACACCGGTAACTTGGCCGTGATGCGCCAACTCCCGCACCAAAAGCAAGTCGGCTACAAAAAGACGATGCTGATTGAGCGCAGCAGGTGCATGTCGTCCGGTAGCCAGATCCACCACTTTCACAAATGCCCGCTCAATGGCTGTAAGGCTCCAGGAGCGCTCAGAAGTTCCCAGGACTGCAAGCAGGCCTGATGTCAGTCGGCCTGTAGGGTCCGCAACATCCAGCATCTGGCCGCGGAGCCCCGAAACATGTGGCATCAGCCAGTTTTCTGCCGTATCGATAGCCGCTTCCAATTGGGCTTGTGGGGGTGTATTGAGGCCAAGCAGCAAGCGCTGCGCACCGCCTGCCAGCCGCGAAAGCTCGATAAATCGGCCACCCTGCAAGATGGACAACACGTAGACTTGTTCCTCAATCCTGAGTTCAAAACCCACCATGGCCCCTCAGTTCATGCCAGATGGCGAATCGCCAGCTGCAGTGCACGGTCATCGATGCCATGACCAAGGCCGGGCAAAAGGTCCAGTGTGACCGTGCCACCCAATGCCCCGATTTGTTGGTGAGCCTGAACCGACCACTGGGGCAGGACCACGGCATCCTGCTCGCCGTGGATCAGATGGACCTGAGTGCCAGCCGGCGCTTGCCTTACCGCCTGGGCAAAGCGGCCTGCCATGGCAATGACTTTGAATACGACAACCACTTACCAAAGTTATGTCGCCCATTCTGAGCATTCGATGATCAAAAATGCCTGCACTTGGGCACCCAAGCTGCAACATGGATTAGTCGTGTGGCTGAGTTACTTGTGGCACCATGTTGCGCATGACCCGTCAATCCCGCCCTCTTTCTAAATCGGCACCACCCGGCCAAGCACCAGCCTCACTCAATGAAGAAGCCTATCGGCGCATCGAAGAGATGATCGTGACTCTTGAGCTTGCGCCAGGTAGCGTGGTGTCGGAGGCCATGCTCAGCGATCGCATTGGTATTGGTCATACCCCGATTCGAGAGGCCTTGCAACGCCTCGCCCGAGAACATCTGGTTCAGATTCTCCCGCGACGTGGTGTTGTGGTGACCGCCATAGATGTAGGTCATCAGCTGCAGATTCTGGAGACGCGACGAGAGCTCGACCGTCTGATTGCTCGTTCTGCAGCCAGTCGCGCCAACGCGTCAGAACGCGATGCGATGACAGCCATTGCGCAGAGCATGGAGACGGCAGTCAAGTCCGGCGACCTAGTGGCTTTCCTGCAATGGGACAACGAAATGAACCGGCAAGCTGCACTCAGCGCCCGCAACACGGTGGCGGCTTCAGCCGTGGCGGCCCTCCATTCGGCTTCGCGGCGTTTCTGGTTTTACCACCATCAGGGCCAAGCCAACGCGACACTGCGGCTACACGTAGCCTTGGCGCGTGCGATGGCTTCTGGCAAACCTGAAAGGGCTGCAGAGGCCAGTGATCGCCTGATTGACGATCTTTTTGACTTCGCTACCAGGACCCTGATCACCCGCACTTGACATCTGGTATGCCAGTCACATACCATGAACTCCTGTTCAAGGAGTTTGCCTGTGCGCCTCACCCATCAGCAAGTCGAAGCCTATAACCGTGATGGATTCCTCGTCCTTGCGGACCTCTTTTCAGCTGCTGAGGTAGCTGCCATGCGAGCCGAGCTCGGACGGGTTCAAGCGATAGATACCGATCATTTGGTCCGTGAGAACGGTAGCCACATCGCCAAGACCATTTACCGCGTTCACGAAGTAGACGGCCCAACGGCTTCGCCAGTTTTTCATGCCGTCTCGCGTTCTCCGCGGATGCTAGAGCCCGCTCAGGACCTGCTCTGCGATCAGCGGCTCTACATCCATCACACCAAATGCAACCTGAAGACCGCAATTGACGGTTCGGTCTGGGCATGGCACCAAGACTACGGAACCTGGAAGCGCGATGGTATGCCTGAACCACGTCCAACAACGGCCTTGATCATGCTTGACGAGCCAACCGAAATGAATGGCTGCCTCTACTTCATTCCGGGCAGTCACAAAGAGGGCAGCTTGGAGCCTGAGTTCAACGACGCCACTGGTTACAAGTTTTATGTCACGCCAAAAGAAAAGCTGCTCGAAATCATGGCGCGAAGCCCTGAACCGGTTCCGATAGTTGGCAAGCCTGGCACAGTGGTTTTTTTCGACTGCAACATCCTGCATGCATCGGGACACAACTTATCCCGACACAACCGCTGGGCGATTTATGTGGTCTATAACCCGGTCGAGAACCGGTGTCGCGATGTTCCTAACCCTCGACCTGATTACGTGCGATCTGTTAACACGAATCCACTCATGGTCGGAAGCGACAACATCCTTGCATCCACCAACATGGTGCAGGAGGCTTGATGAAGATTCGCCATCAACGTGTCCTGAGCGATGAGCAGATCAGGGACTATCACGAAACCGGTTACCTCAATATTCGTCAAATACTGGATTCCGCGCTGCTGGCGAGGCTCATCGCCACCACAGAGCGGCTCTACGATGAGGGCCGTTCACTCCAGCAAAAGACCAAACATTACGATCTGGAACCTGAGCACACTGTCCAGAATCCGCGCATTCGGCGAATTTCCAGCCCTACCGAACTGGATTCGGTGTACGTTGAAACCGCTTTCGATTCGATTCTGGGTGACATCGCTGCAGATCTGATCGGCGGGGCAGTCAAGTTTTACCACTCCAAGATCAATTTCAAGCTGCCCCACGGCGGCGCTGAGATCGGCTGGCATCAGGACTGGCCGGTGTTTCCGCATACCAACACCAATCTCGTGGCTCTGAGCGTGCCATTGAACGCATCACGCTCAATCAATGGCTGTCTCCAGACGATTCCCGGCAGCCACAAGCGTGGGCCACGCAGCCATTGGGAAAACGGCATCTACAAACTCAATTGCAACCACACGATGACCCTCGAAGACTACACGAATGTGGTCGATAACGAGTTGGACGTCGGAGACGTGGTGGCACACCACGGCCTTGCGGTACACGGCTCCAGTCAAAACCGATCGGATACCTTGCGCACGACCTACATCATCCAGTACGCTGCCGCGGACGCATTCGCCTACACCGCACCAGTTGTAGACAGCACTCATCGCAACCAGATGGTCAGGGGCGAGCCAGCGACTCACGCACGCGTGGAAGCTGGTGTGATCGAGTTACCGCCAGATTTTTCAGCCGGATATTCAGGCATTTATGCACTGCAGACAGCGGGTAAGAACTAGCGATTCTTCCGCAAGGCTGTCTGTATCAATGAGGTGTTCGACTGCTACCAGGTCTGCACCGCGCAGGATGGGCGGGCCGTCTTCCTCTTCGAAGGCACCGCATCGTTGCGGGCCGTGGAGAACGGCGTCCGGCGTTCCCAAGAGCAGCTCACGGGGAAGGCCACGCCTGTGATGGCAGGCATGACCCGCTTGAAAGAATTCTGATGTCAGACCCGCTACGCATCATCCACGGTCCCTTCGGACGGGTCGTGCTCGTTCGCCTCGACCACTCGATGGTGCTCCACGCGCATCGGGAATGCCATATTGTTTTCAAGATCGGCGGAGCCGACATCCAGTTCGGGATCAACGACAGAGAGTACCCGGTCACGGCCCAGAGTGCGCTGATGATCAACGCCTGGGAGCCGCACTTCTACAACCACCGCGAGACGAATGAGAAAACCGTCCTGCTCGCGTTCTACCTCCAGCCTCAATGGCTCAAGGAACTGGATCGACGCTTCGCGCACAGCGCGCACCCGAAGTTCTTCGCACGACCGGTCGAGAACTTGACGCTGCGACTGGCCCGGACCCGGGACGACGTAGTTGATGCCCTGACCCAGCACGTTCCGCCGAGCATCAGGGAAATGGAGTTGCTGATTGCGGCCGTATTCTGCGAGGTGCTGACGATCTCACCACCGCAGAACCTGCTGCATTTCGCCGGCGAGCGTGGTGAATTAGGCTTTGACGCACGCATCAGGAAGCTCGTCGAGCACATGCTCAGTGACCTTGATGCGAGCACGAGTCCAGACGCAATGGCCTCAGCGACCGGGCTGTCGCGGGCCCAGTTCTTTCGGCTCTTCAAGAAGTCGACCGGAATGTCGCCAGCGCTGTTCGTGAACATGCTCAAGATGGAGTCGGGTTTGCTCAGCCTCGCGCAGCGTGACGTCAAGTTGCAGGACATTGCCTTCGACCTTGGCTTCGATACTGCGGGCAACTTCACACGCTTCTTCGTTGGTATGCAGGGATTCGCCCCGAGCAAGTACCGCAGGATCCTGGAGATCATGTGAAGGCAAGAGCCCTCCCGCCTCGCAGCCAGCCAGGCTGGCCAGCTGCGAACGGTCATCACCGAAAGCTTATTTCCACTCGACCAGGATCTCTCTGTAGTCTTCCTTGCCGACGTTCTTGGCCTTGTGCCTGGCCGGCACCTTTGCGCCCTTACCGATTTCGGACATGACCTCGATGGTCCCGTCCTGTACCTTGAGCTCGAAGACTCCGTTCGTAGGTACCGGGAAGAGTCCCACGTCGTTGCCGTGTTCATCGTAGATCTGCAGCGGTGCGCCTTGCACCGCAAACCACATATAGGAGTGGTCATGGGTGTGGACGGGTGTCTCCGCGCCTACGGGAAGCACGAAATCCCAGACGATGACCTTGTCGTTCTCAAACAGCTTGCGGGTTCCGACTCCAGGTTCGGATGCCACTTTGGTCGCGTTGCTCATGGTATGTCTCCAGCAGTTTTCAGGCTGAGCCTTGAGGTTTGTCGGTTGGCGCCGGCAGACGCCTCCTGTGCGGACTCCCTGCAGCTGCTATCCAGATGCTGCCGAAGGTCCGTACGAAATAGTAGAACTCCTGGCACAAACACCCTTATCAATGGCGTGTACGGCTTGGCAGCACGTCTTGGGACTTAGCATAGAGTCTCACGACTTCCTGGTCGAACCAGAGTGGGCATTCCTGGTTTCACTGGCTCCTACTCAACGCTGCAAACTCCGAGATCTATTCGGGTCACCCGGGCGGGCGACCCATGGAGAACCTTCGCTCGGCCCCTGGAATAGGTTCAAAGTGTCCACCACACGACATGCAACTTGCGAAAGCGACAAAACAGGGGGTGACAAACGCGCACAGCTGCTTTTAACCGATGGCTGCAGTTCGGCTAGCAACGGTCGATGGCTGCTCACGCTGCAAAGAGGACGCTCGCATAAATATTTCGACTCGCGGCCATAGGTTAATCCAGTGATATTCATCAACTTACTGTGGCTTTGGATTTGCGTTTTTTCTTGACGGCTGGCGCAGGCAGCAAGCTGGTGATGCGTTGGTACAGCTCAAAGAGGAAGGCCACGCGTTCGGCGTCGGAGGCGTAGGACTTTTTGCCGCCGCAGGGTTGGTAGGCGGCGTCTACGGTGGTGTCTAGTTTTTGGTGGGCCTTGAGCAGGGCCGGGGGCATGGTCAGTGGGTCGTAGAGGTCGGCCAGTGACGAGCTTGCAAATTGGGCGCGGGCGTCGAGCACGCATTGGGCGGCTTGCTCGATGGCGGTGCGGTGTTTGTCGTTGAGTGGCTCGCCAGCGAAGCCGGGCCAGGGGTAGTTGTTGTAGACGATGGTGTTGGAATAGCGGAAATCACTTTTCAGCCGTCCGCAGGTGAAACGCATGAAGGCGTTGTGCATGCTGCTGGTCATGACGCCGAAATGAAACAGTGATGCAGACGGAATAATTAAGGTTGCATCGCTGGCGATGGTGTAGTGGTCAATAAATCCGATTGGGATGTAGGCTCTCTTTTCGGATGACACGCGGGGTATCAATAGATAGCTGCCACATTCAGGCTGTCGAATCTCGCCAAATAAGGTCGGGGTGCCTGCAAGGTCTTGCGTGGCTTTTCTTGTGCTGGCCGAACGCAGTGTTTTCACTTTTTGAACGCGATCCATGACCAGTGGCATCTTGCGCAATGTGGCTGGTGGGCAATCTTTGAGCCATAAACACCAGCGCGGAATTTTGTTGATGAACTCCTCCGCACCAAGGAACGGTCGTATCCAGGGTTCTGCATCAGGGCACACACTCAGCAGCTCTTCTTTTTCTTGGTCCGTGAGGAAAAAGTGCCCCCCATCATTTGCCATGGAACCAAAGACGATCGGCGCAACATTGCAAATGGGCGTGCGCCGGGATGGGAGCACCACGTCTGGCGCATCGACGAGGTAAGGATTGATATTTTTTGCTGTCACCGCCAAAGGTTCACCATTGACCATTTCATATTCGTAGATGGTCTTCAATGTTGAATTAGCGTGAGAAAAGCCAACGATGATGCAATGCACAGCCGCGTTGCCAGACGCTTCGTTGCTCCATTTGAATGTTCGGTGCGCAAAGTTGATCTTGATCCCTTGCGCTATTAGCCAACCCCAGAGCACCCCAACTTGCTCACCTTGCACGATGCTATTCGTGGACACAAAGCCTATGTTGAGCTTTGGGTTTGCCTTGGCGTAGTTCGCCGCTTTGATATACCAAGCTGCAACGAAATCTAAAACGCCGCCGCCTTCGAGCGGTTCATATATCGGTGCGACATCGGCTTTCTGTTCTGGTGTTTGGTATTGCTTTCCGAGGAAGGGCGGATTTCCCAACACATAGCTGCACCGCTCCGCAGGCAGCACCTCGTTCCAGTCCAGCCGCAGCGCGTTGGCGTGGCGTATTTGCGGTGAGCTTTTGAGCGGGATGCGGGCAAAGTACAGGCCAAACTCCACGCTCACGCGAAGGTTCATCTGGTGGTCCACCAGCCACAGGGCCACTTGGGCAATCTGTGCCGGGAACTCCTCGATCTCGATGCCAAAGAACTGGTCCACGTTCACGCCGATCAGGCCGTGCACGTCCACCGCCAGCTGGCCTTTGTGGGCGCTCAGTTCGTGGTCGGCACGCAGCACCTTCAGCTCCAGCTCGCGCAGTTCGCGGTAGCTGATGACCAAGAAGTTGCCGCACCCGCAGGCCGGGTCAAAAAACGTGAGCTGGCGCAGCTTTTTGTGAAACTCAAACAGTTTGTTGCGGTTGCCTTTGATGCGCTCAAACTCGGCATGCAGTTCGTCCAGAAACAGGGGCTTGATCAGCTTGAGGATGTTGGCCTCAGACGTGTAGTGCGCGCCCAGGTTGCGGCGGGCTTTTTCGTCCATGATGCTCTGGAACAGGCTGCCAAAAATCGCCGGACTGATGGCCGACCAGTCGAGCGCGCAGGCGTCCAGCAGGGCTTCGCGCATGGCGGTGCTGAAGTCGGCCATAGGCAGGGTTTCTTCAAACAGGCGGCCATTGATGTAGGCAAACTGGCCCAGCTGTTCGTCGATGTTTTTGCTGCGCTGGCTTTCGTGCGTGTTGAGCACCTGAAACAGTTGCCCCAGGCGCGGCCCCAGGTCCGAGCCGTCGGGCGCGGTGCGTTCTTCCACAAAGTCCCTGAACGATTGCGCGGGCTGAAAGATGCCCGTGTCGTCGGCAAACAGGCAAAACAGCAGGCGCACCAGCAGCACTTCGAGCGCGTGGCCACTGTAGCCGCTGGCTTTGAGGGCGTCGTGCAGGCGGCCCATGCGTTCGGCAGCCTTGATGTTGACCGGGTCTTCGGCCTGGATGTCTTGCACCTTGTAGCCCGCCAGCAGGCCAAAAAGTTTGACGTGTTTGTGCAGGTGCTTGAGCTCAAACTCCACTGTCTCGTGGGTCTTGCCAGAGGCCAGGCGCTGCACCCGAAAGCGGGCAAAGTCGCACACCACCACCAGTTGCGGCAGGTCGCGCTCGGGCAGGTTGTGCAGGTAGCCCAGGGCCTGGTCCACCGCGTCGTCGAGGCTCTTGCCGCGCGACTTGTGCTCCACCAGCAGCACGCCGGGCCAGAACAAATCGACAAAGCCTTGCGCGCCGCCGAGCTTTTTGACGTTCAGCTCAAAGGTGGCAACGCGTTTGTTGGTGATGCCAAAGATTTCAAAGAAATCGATCCAGAAGGGCTTGGCCTGGCTGTCTTCGTTGCAGGCGTCGGCCCAGGTTTTGCTGAAAAGCAATGCCCTGGATTTGATTTCGTTCCAATTAAGACCCATTTGGTGCTCACAAATTGAGCTTGGATGGTAATGGAAAGCACTCCTTTTACTGATTTGATAGTGCTGAGGAAGTAACTAAGGGGTCTGTGACGGGGTCGGCTGGAATTGACGATGGCTTGCTGCACAGACTTGCCAAATTGGCGCGATTATTTATAATCGCGCCAATCATGTCAGACTTCAACGACCAACTCTTGACCTCCATTCAAGCCCAGCCAGATGGCTTTTCGCTTGCGGAAGCATCAACCAAATGGCCCAATGTGCCGCGCCGCAGCTTGCAAAGAGCTTTGGCAAAGTTGGTGGTGGAAGGTAAAATTGCGCCAATTGGTAAGGCTCGTGCCACCCGTTACCTGGCTAAATTAAAAATCGCGCCAAAAGTGGCGGAGTACGCCTTGCCCACTCAGAACGGGTTGTCCGAATCGTCCATGTGGCGTGCCGAAGAGGAGCTCTCCACCGGGCAGTGGCCCTTGTCACCCGACAGCAAAGACATCCGCGCCTACCTGGCACAGCCCTGGGGCATGCGTCAAGCCGTGGGGTACCAGTCTGAGTTTTTGCAGGCCTACCTGCCGAATGTCACGTTTTATCTGCCCCAGCCTGTGCGGGCGCAATTGCACCGCATGGGGCGCACCGGGCCAGGGCCACAGCCTGCGGGCACTTATGGCCGCGCCGTGCTCGACCGCTTGCTGATCGACCTGTCTTGGGCGTCCAGCCACCTGGAGGGCAACACTTACACGCGCCTGGACACCCGCGCCCTGATTGCCCACGGCCAGCAGGCGCAGGGTCACGGCGTGACCGAGACGCAGATGATCCTCAACCACAAGGCCGCCATCGAGTTGCTGATGGACCATGTGGAGGCGCCGCAGTTCAGCCGCTACCTGCTGATGAACCTGCACAGCGCCCTGTCCGAGAACCTGCTTGAAAGCCCCGAAGACGAAGGCCGTCTGCGCCTGCATCCGGTGCAGATCGGACAAAGTGTTTACCAGCCGCCATCGGGCCAGTCGCTCATCGGCAGTTTGCTCGATGAAGTGCTGGTCAAATTCAACGCCATCGAAGACCCGTTCGAGCAGGCGTTCTTTGCCATGGTGCACCTGCCCTACTTGCAGCCCTTTGCCGACTGCAACAAGCGATGCTCACGGCTGCTGGCCAACTGGCCGCTGCTGCGCGCCAACCTGTGCCCGCTGACGTTTTTGGGTGTGTCACAAGCCTGGTACACCGCTTCGGTGCTGGGCGTTTACGAAATGACCCGCGTGGAGCTGCTGCGCGACCTCTTCATGTGGGCCTATGAGCGATCGACCAAGGAGTATCTGAGCGCCAAGTCCCGTGTGGTCGAGCCTGATCTGCTGCGGCTGACGTGGCGTGATGCCATCCGCCAGACTGTCAAGGCTGTGGTGCAAAACCCCGAACAAGACCCGCTGGCGCTGGTGGCCGAACAAGTCGCACTGGCTGTACCCGGCCCGCAACGCGAAGATGTGCGCGCCCTCGTCATGCAGGAGTTGCGCCGCCTGCACGAAGGTGTGTTGGTACGGTATGGTTTGCGGCCGGTGGAACTGGAACGATGGCGCAGCATTCAGGGGTGATCGGCTTTGTGCCAGTTGTGCTCCGAAAGCCTGTTTCTTTTAACCAAAATCCCGAAAGCCCTTGAGTGGCGCCAGCGGCGGAAACTGCGGTTCGCGTTTTTCCTTCATGGCGGTGATGGCCTCGCGCACATTGGCGTTGCTCCACACCGCGCTCTGTATCCAGCCCATCTGTTTCAGGCCTTCGTCGACGCTGTGGTCGCGGGCGTAGTGCAGCACCTGCTTGGTGCCCCAGATCGCTACGGGCGGCTTGCTGGCAATCTCTTGGGCGGCCTGCAGGGCAGCGGCCACGGTGGCTTCGTGCGTGGGCAGCACTTCGTTGACCAGGCCCCAGGCCAGCGCCTTGTCGGCAGGCAAGCGCCGGCCGGTGTAGGCCAGTTCCTTGACCAAGGCCATGGGCAGCAGCTTGGGCAGGCGCTGCAGCGTGCCGACGTCGGCCACCATGCCGATGTTGATTTCCTGCACGCAGAAGAAGGCATCGCTTGATGCATAGCGCATGCAGCAGGCGGTGACCATGTCCACCGCGCCACCGATGCAGCCGCCGTGGATGGCGGCAATCACCGGCATGCGCAGTTGCTCCAGCAGTGTGAAGGTGTGCTGCATGTCGGTGAGTAGGTCATAGATGGCGGCGCGGCCTTCGGCGCTGGCATCAATCATGGTGATGGCGCCGCCAAACGTTTGCAGGTCCATGCCGGCGGAAAAATGCTTGCCCGTGCTGGAGATGACCAGCGCACGCGCTGTGCCTTCGTTGTGCAGCCGGGTCAGGATCTCGTGCAGCTCGCGCCAGAAGGTCGGGTGCATGGTGTTCATCGCCTCGGGGCGACTCAGCACCAGGTGAGCAACGTGGCCCTCAGTCGTCAGGGAAAAGCAGCTCGGTTTGTGCATGGGGTGTCTCCTCTGCGGCAATGTAGCGGGTGGTCGTTGGCGCCTGTGTCCCGGCCTTGACGAGCGAGCCCACGCGCACGCCCAGCAGGCGGATGCGGCGCGTCAGGTCCACGCGCTTGAGGCACTGGCCCGCGACTTGCCGGATGCGTTTGGCATCGGCCACGTATTCGTCCAGACTCTGGTCGCGCGTGACGCTCTGGAAATTGTCGTAACGGATCTTGATGCCGATGGTGCGGCCCTCGTAGCCTTTGCGCTGCAGGTCGGCCGCCACCTGTTCGCACAGGCGGGTGAAGATGGCGCCCAGTTCCTCGCGGTCGCGCACCGCGTGCAGGTCGCGCTCGAAGGTGGTTTCGCGGCTCATGCTCACCGGTTCGCTTTCGGTCACCACCGGGCGCTCGTCGCGGCCCCAGGCGGCGTCGTACAGCCAAGCCCCGTAGCTTTTGCCAAAGTGCTGCATCAGCCAGGGCAGCTCGCGTTCGGCCAGCTGGCCAATCGTTTCGATGCCCTGGGCCTTGAGCTTTTCGTCGGCCTTGGGGCCAATGCCGTTGATCTTGCGGCAGGGCAGGGGCCAGATCAGGGTCTGCAGGTCTTCCTCTCGGACGATGGAGATGCCGTTGGGCTTGTTGAACTCGCTGGCCATCTTGGCGATCAGTTTGTTGGGCGCCACCCCGATCGAGCAGGTCAGGCCGGTGGCGTCAAAAATGCTTTTCTGGATCAGCCGCGCCAGCACCCGCCCGCCCTCGCGCTGGCCGCCGGGCACTGCGGTGAAGTCGATGTAGACCTCGTCCACGCCCCGGTCTTCCATGACGGGTGCGATCTCGGTGATGACGGCTTTGAAAGTGCGCGAGAAGTGCCGGTAGCGCTCAAAGTCCACCGGCAGCAGGATGGCGTCGGGGCAGAGTCTGGCGGCCTTCATCAGGCCCATGGCCGAGCCGATGCCGAACTGGCGGGCCGGGTAGGTGGCGGTGGTGATGACGCCGCGGCCGACGTAGCCCGACAAACGCGGGAAGAAGTCGAGCGGGATCTCGGCCAGGCGTTCCTTGAAGTTGTCCTCGGTCCACTCGGCTTCGGGGTAGGCCGCCTGCAGCTTGCCGAGCAGGTCGTCCTCGCGTCGCCGCCCGCCGCCGATGACCACGGGCAGCCCCTTGAGCTGCGGGTAGCGCATGAGCTCGCAGGACGCGTAGAAGGCGTCCATGTCGAGGTGGGCAATGCGGCGGGTGATCACGGCTGGCGGTCTGGTCGTGCGGGGCAGTTCCCGGCTGGGGTGAGGGCTGGGCTCCTCATGATGCAAGCATAAATCGTCACCCAGCCCTCACCCCAGCCGGGAACATGGGCGCAGTGTCCAGTGCTTGCAAACCGTGACGCAGCCCGATGAGTGGGGCCTGTGGCGGGCAACGATTTCTGCGTACCCGCAGCATGAGGCGCCCGCCACAGGCCCCACTCACCGGGCGGATTCAAAACCGCATGGCCTGGACCAAACCGCCGCCTCAAGCAGTGGGGTAAGTCCCCGGCAACAGAATCGACTTGTCCACCGTGTCGATTTGGGTGTGACCGCAAAACGCCATCGAAATATCGAGTTCCTTGTGGATGATCTCCAGGCATTTGGTCACGCCGGCTTCGCCCATGGCGCCCAGGCCGTAAAGGAAAGGCCGGCCGATGTACACGCCGCGCGCACCCAGCGCGCGGGCGCGCAGCACGTCCTGTCCCGAACGCACGCCGCCATCCATGTGGACTTCGATCTGGCTGCCCACGGCCTGCACGATGGACGGCAGCGCTTCGATGCTCGACTGCGCGCCGTCCAGCTGGCGGCCGCCGTGGTTGGAGACGATCAGCGCATCAGCGCCGGACTGCACCGCCAGCTTGGCGTCTTCCACGTCCTGGATGCCCTTGAGGATCAGCTTGCCGCCCCAGCGTTGCTTGATCCATTCCACATCGCCCCAGTTGAGCGCCGGGTCGAACTGCTGCGCCGTCCAGCTCGAGAGGCTGCTCATGTCGGCCACGCCGGTCACATGGCCGACGATGTTGCCGAACTGGCGGCGCGGCGTGCCCAGCATGCCCAGCGCCCAGCGTGGCTTGGTGGCGATGTTGATCATGTTCTTGACCGTGAGCTTGGGCGGTGCCGACAGGCCGTTTTTCAGGTCCTTGTGGCGCTGGCCCAGGATCTGCAGGTCCAGCGTGAGCACCAGCGCGCTGCAATTGGCGGCCTTGGCGCGGTCGATCAGGCGCTCGATGAAGCCACGGTCCTTCATCACATACAGCTGGAACCAGAAGCCTTCGCCGGCGTGCTTGGCCACGTCTTCGATCGAGCAGATGCTCATGGTCGAGAGGGTGAAGGGGATGCCGAACTTCTTGGCGGCGCGTGCGGCCAGGATTTCACCGTCGGCGTGCTGCATGCCGGTCAGGCCGGTGGGTGCAATGGCCACCGGCATGGCGACCGGCTGGCCGATCATGGTGGAGGCGGTGCTGCGGTTTTCCATGTTCACGGCCACGCGCTGGCGGAACTTGATCTTGTGGAAATCGCTTTCGTTGGCGCGGTAGGTGCCTTCGGTCCAGGAGCCGCTGTCGGCGTAGTCGTAGAACATGCGCGGCACGCGTTTTTCGGCCAGGCGGCGCAGGTCTTCGATGTTGGTGATCACGGTCATGGAACGGTCTCCTGTGGGGGGTGTCTGGGCTGCCCCGATGTTAGCGACAGCCGTCTGGGCCGGCTTTGAAACGCTGTCGCCTGTGTTTGAAATTTATTGCAGCGGCTGGCGCGGCTCGTCCTGGCCCAGGGGTTCGATCCATTGCAGCTGACGCTCCAGCACCGCCAGCGTGGCCTCGGAAGGGTCCTGGCCCGACGCCTGGCGCGCCGTGATGCGCTGGCGCAGCACCTCGATCGGGGCTTCGGGCGCCAGGATGTGGAAGGGGCAGCGCCTGGTCCTGGCCAGGCTGGCAAAGGCGTCCCGCTCGTGCCGCCGCAAAAATGCAGCGTCCACCACCACGGTCCAGCCGGCCTGCAGCAGCTGGTCTGCACGTTCAAGCAGGGCGGCGTAGGTCCGGGCGCTGGCTTGCGGGCCGTAGAACACATCTCGCTGCTCGGGCGCGCTGGCCTGCAGCGGCGCCAGACCGTGCAGGCGCTTGCGCTCCACATCCGAACGCAGGCGCAGGGCACGGCTGCCGCTGTAGCGCAGCAGCCACTGCCCGGCGGCGTGGCTTTTGCCGCAGCCCGAGAGCCCGTGGGTGATCAGCAGCCAGGGGGCTTCGGGCCGGGCCATGTGCTGTGCGAGTTGCAGGTAAAGCCGTATGTCGGCATCGCAGCCAGCGCGGGCCTGTGTGTCGTCGGGTGGGAGCTGGGCGCGCCGGATGGCGGCGACTTTGGCACGAACCAAGGCCAGGTAGACCGCGAAAAAGGGCAGCACCTGCGTTGCCGACACATCGCCACTGGCATCGATCCATTCGCTCAGCAGCACATGGGCCAGGCCGGGGCGCCCCATGCGTTGCAGGTCCATCCAGGTGAAGGCCAGATCGCTGGCCACATCCACCCAGCGCAACGTGTCGTTGAATTCAATGGCATCGAAGGGCACCACCTCGCCGTCGATCAGCACCAGATTGGCCAAGTGCAGGTCGCCATGGCCTTCGCGCACGCGACCCTGGCGGCGGCGCTCGGCCAGCAGTACTGCCAGCTGCGGCCAACGGGCATGGCTCCAGGCCGTGATGTCTGCCAGCAGGGCCTGATCGCTCGCATCGTTCAGCAGTCTTTGCAGCGCTTGCAGGTTGTCGCGGACCACGGTCTGCACGGTGTCGGGCTGGCCCCAGGGTTGGCCCTCGGGGGCCATGGCGGCGGTGCGCTGGATCGTCGCCATGCGCTGGGCCAGCTGGACCATGTGCGTGGCCTGCAGATCGCCGCGGTGGCAGAGGTGGTCCAGCCGGCCGGCTTCGTCGAAGCGGTGCATGTGCACGGCGAACTCGATGGCGGCCGCTTCATCCGCGCCAGGGCGGCCCCAGCGCGGCGCTTCGGGCGTACCGAGGATCGGCAGCACTTCACGGTAGATCGGCTGCCCGGCAGTCTGGGGCGCAAAGCGGCGGTTCACGCGCAGCTCGGCCTCGCAGGCGGCTTGTCGCCGAGGCAGCGTGCTGAAGTCCATGAAACCCAGCTGAACCGGCTTCTTGATCTTGTAGGCCGAATCTCCGGCCAGCAGCACCCAGGCGCCATGGGTCTGCACCAGCGTCACGTGATCGACCTGGCCCGGGTAAAGCCCGGGGTCGAGCAGGGCGCGGATCAGGGGCGGCAGCGACAGGTCCATGCACCGACTGTACGCCAGCGGGGTGTCGACTGCGCATCAGCCGCGCTGGAGCGCTCGCGGTATGGTGCTGGCTGGAAATCACCCTGCCAGGACACCATGAACCTTGCCCACCTGCTGCAACGCCAGGCCCTGCAAAGCCCCGAGCGCACCGCCATTCTGGAAGCCGAGCGCCTGCACGCCACCCATGGCCAGTGGGCCGACCGCGCCGCCCGGCTGGGCGCCGCCATGCAGGCACAGGGCCTGCAGCAGGGAGACCGGGTGCTGCTCTTCATGCGCAACCATCCGCGTTATCTGGAATTCATGTTCGGCTGCTGGTGGGCCGGGCTGGTGGTGGTGCCGGTCAACAACAAGCTGCACCTCAAGGAGGTGCAGTGGATCGCCGACAACGCGCAGGCCCGTTGGGCGTTCGTGACGCAGGATCTGGTGCCGCCTGGCGACGACCTGGCGGGGCTGGCGGGTGTGACCGAAGCGGACAGCGCCCAGGCCGACGCCATGCTGCAGCACGCCACGGCGCTGCCCGCCATCACCGAACGGGGCGCAGACGACACCGCCTGGCTGTTCTACACCAGCGGCACCACCGGTCGTCCCAAGGGCGTGATGATCACGCACCGCAACCTGATGACCATGGGTCTGGGTTACTTCTGCGATGTGGACCCGATCGCGTCCGACGACGCCATCGTCTACGCCGCGCCCATGTCGCACGGCGCAGGCATTTACGCCATCCCGCACCTGATGGCCGGCGCACGCCATGTGGTGCCGGCTTCGGGCGGCTTTGATGCGGCCGAACTGTTCGATCTGGGTCTGAAGACCGGGCCGCTGTCGCTCTTTGCCGCGCCCACCATCGTCAAGCGCCTGGTGGACGAGGCCGAGACCGCTGGCCACAGCCCGGCGTGTTGCGCACAGGCCTTCAAGACCATCGTCTACGGTGGCGCGCCCATGTACGCCGCCGACATCGAGCGGGCGCTGCGCGTGATGGGGCCGCGCTTCGTGCAGATCTACGGGCAGGGCGAAAGCCCGATGACCGGCACCGTGCTTTCGCGCCGGCATCTGGCCGACACCGCTCACCCGCACCATGCCGAACGCATCGCTTCGGTGGGCGTGGCGCAGACGCCGGTGCGCATCCGCGTGGCCGACGCGCTGGGCCGCGATGTGCCGCTGGGCGAAGTGGGCGAGGTGCTGATCGGCGGCGACAGCGTGATGGCCGGTTACTGGCGCAACCCCGAGGCCACGGCCTCAGCGATCCGGGATGGCTGGCTCTGGACGGGCGACATGGGCAGCCTGGACGCGGACGGCTTTCTGACCCTGAAGGACCGCAGCAAGGACCTGATCATCAGCGGCGGCTCCAACATCTACCCGCGCGAGGTGGAAGAAGTGCTGCTGACGGCACCGGGCGTGGCCGAGGTCTCGGTGGTCGGTGCGCCCGATCCGGAATGGGGCGAAGTGGTGGTCGCCTTTGTGGTGGCTGCACCGGGCACGGTGGTGAACGCGCAGCAACTCGACGCCCATTGCATCGAGCACATTGCCCGTTTCAAGCGGCCCAAGCGCTACGAATTTGTCGATGCCCTGCCCAAGAACAACTACGGCAAGGTGCTCAAGACCGAACTGCGCGCCCGCTTGCAGGCCTGAGGATCAGTGGCTGCAGCTGACGCTGCCGCAGCCGGACATGGTCACGCTCTGGATCTTGCTCGGATCGGCCACGGTTTCGGTGACGGAGTCGAAGCCCACGTTCTTCATGTGGATCGCCAGGCCCGCATCCATGCTGGCGGCATGGCCCGGGAACCACTCGGCCAGCGCCTCGGCCAGGCGGGTGATGATCTCGGTGTCGCCCGCTTCGTAGTGCGATTCGACCGCACGCATGGTTTCCAGAATCGTGGCGTGGTGCTCGGCGTGGCAGTTCTCGGCCGAGAAGCCGGTGGCCACCATCCAGCGCTCTTCCTGCGCGAAATGTTCCACTGTGTGCAGCAGGAACTTTTTGTACAGCGGCAGCTGCTGGTCCTGCGGTGTGGCCAGGATCTCGTTGAGCATTTCCACGAATTCGTGGTGGGTGTCGTCCATGCGGCCGTCGCCGGTGTGCAGCGAGGCGGTCCAGGGCAGGCCGTTGGCAGTGGTGGGGGTGTCCATGGTGGCGGGATGTGCTTGAGATGGGGCGATTATCGCGGATGGCCCGGCGTGGCCTGGCGCACTGACCAGGCAAGGCCTGGTGCCTAGAGTGGTTTGCGCAGGGTGCGGACATGCGTCGCCACCGTGCCATCCATTCACAAAGACAGGAGAACCATCATGGACAAAAAATGGTGCAAGGTGCTGGTGCTCGGGGTGCTGGGCTGGAGTCTGCATGCGACCAGCGAGGCACAGACTGGCGCGCGCATGGATCCGGGCAAGCGCGAGTTCGAGGCACGTTGCGCCAGTTGCCACGGTGTGACCGGCAAGGGCAACGGCCCGGTGACCGATCTGTTGCGCCGCAGCCCGCCCGATCTGACGCAGCTGGCACGCAGCAATGGTGGCATCCTGCCGATGGAGCGCCTGTACCAGAGCATCCTGGGCGATTCGGTGGCCGCCCATGGCAGTCGCGACATGCCTGTTTGGGGCATGGTCTACCGCACCGATGCCGCAGGCTATTACGGGGATGTGCCCTACGACGCCGACGGCTATGTGCGCACACGAGTTCTGTCTTTGCTGGAATACCTCTCGCGCCTGCAGATCCGTTGATAACGTCAGAGGTCGTCCGAGATTTTCAGGTGAGCCAGCCCGTACATCGGGCCACCGGTCATGGGCGAGTAAAGCATTTCCAGCCAGCTGCCACACCAGCCCCAGGCCTCGCAAACGCTGTGCTGGTCCAGCAGTTCCAGTCGGGCGTGGAAGCCAGCGATTTCCTGGCCGTTGTGTGCGCCCCAGGTGAATGCCACGGCTTCTCCAGACAGCTGACGATTGGCCGGTGAGGGGTGACCAATGCCCAGCGGCGAGATGAAGTCGCACAGCAACTCGCTGCCCTCTGGCGCATGGCGGCCGATTTCCTCGAAAAAAGCTTTGACCTCGGTGGGTCGCATGTACATCAACAGGCCTTCGGCGATGAGCAAAAGGGGATGGTGGTGGCCTTGTTGCGGCAGGCCCAGCCGCTCCCACCAGCCGGGGATCCTCAGGTCGTCCGCGAGGACCTCATGGCGGGCCACAGGTTCTGGTGTCAGCTGGGTTCGCAGCATGACCACTTCCGGCAGGTCCACGTCCAGCCAGTGGTTGAGGCCCGTGTCCAGCCACTGGAAGTAATTGGCCAGGCCTGCTCCCAGGTTGATGCCCTGTACATGGGCAAAACGTTCGAAAAAGTCCAGGCCGATCTGACGGATTTTTTGAGTGCGCCACAGGATGTTGATGACCGTGGCCGGGTCGGTCGGATAGGCGAAAACGATGGGCCCCGTCTGCGCCAGCATGTTGCGGGCATATTGATCGTGAGGGTCCATCCAGGGGCACAGAAGGGCAGCCTGTGCCCGAACGATCATGGGCAGATAAAGGGTGTGTTCTACGCCCTGCAGCTGAGGCGGACGGGCGGCGGGGGGGCTGGGCATCGACTTCTCCCGATAGGCTGGGTAAAGCCGACATGCTGCGTG
>Ga0255170_1000336_pt1 | contig 19881 bp, 24 predicted proteins | sample Atl_Yuk_RepA_8d_FD_186015 | JGI IMG/M metagenome (GOLD analysis project Ga0255170, IMG submission 186015) | Freshwater microbial communities from Altamaha River, Georgia, United States - Atl_Yuk_RepA_8d | ecosystem: Environmental > Aquatic > Freshwater > River | place: USA: Georgia | collected...
CGACCGCTAGCCGCGTCATCAACTGCCCAGGCAGCGTCGCCCTCGTGCAACGTATGCCCCCGCAGCCCTCCAGCAGCTACGCCGACGTTGGCACGCTGCTGCACGGCTGCATGGCCGACCTGCTCAACAACGTCAGCCTCAAGCCCGAGCATCTGCTGGGCCGCACCTATAAGGACGTTGCGGTCACGCAGGAGATGATCGACGAGAAGATCATCCCGGCGCTGCAGGCGCTCAACGAGATCGACCCCGACGAGACGATGGATCTTGAGGTCGAGCAGACCGTTTCGTTCGGCGCTCTGATCCCTGACGCCTTCGGCAGCGCTGACGTTGTGGGGCGTCGTGGCCGCACGGCAGTCGTGCTGGACTGGAAGTTCGGTGACGGCGTGCCCGTCCACGCTGAGGGCAATCTGCAGTTGCTGTTCTACGCTGCCGCTGCGGCCCGCACGCCCGGTCTGGAGTGGGTGTTCAAGGGCGTGGAGAAGCTTGAACTCGTGATCGTGCAGCCGCCCTACGTCCGGCGCTGGGTGACGGACATGGACACGCTGGAGAACTTTGAACTCAACCTCGTGCGTGCCGTGCGCTTGGCCGAGCGTCCTGACGCGCCTCTGGAAGTGGGCAGTCACTGCCGCTGGTGCGCTGCCAAACCGATCTGCCCGAAGATGACCGGCGAGATCGACCGCGTGGTGCATCAGAAACTGGAAGCCCTCTCACCCGATCAGGTGTCGCAGGCGCTCTTGCTTGCCGATAAACTGGAGGAATTCATCGCCGCCGCCCGCAAGCTGGCTCTCGACCGGCTTGAGAAAGACATGCCCGTGCCGGGGTATAAATTAGTACCGAAGCAGGCGCGGCGTCAGTGGGTGGACGAGGCCAAGGCCCGTGCCGTCCTCGGTGAAGATTTCGTAGTGACCAAGACAGAATTACTCAGCCCTGCTCAGGCAGAGAAGGTGCTGAAAAAGCGCAAGCTGGCGCTGCCCGACGATCTTGTCGTCGCAGTGTCGAGCGGCAACACTGTTGCGCCTGAGAGCGATCCCAGGCCAGCGGTGCTTAACATCGGCAAGCAACTCACCGCTGCCTTTTCCAAACTTGGAGTCCAATAATGTCTAATATCGTTTCGTTCAAGGGCGCTAACCTGCCCGCAGTCGCTTCCCTGTCCACTGCCCTTCGCTCGATCAGCAACAACGTTGGCGAGGCTGGTGTTGCCATTCTCAAAATGGACAAGACCGGCCATTGGGTGTGCGGCGCAGACCAGACCGAAGTCGAGGACGGCAGCAAGTGGGCCGTCAATCCTTTCTCGTTCGTCCACGGCTTTATCGCGTGGGGTGACGGTGAGGTGCTCGGTGAGAAGATGGTCAGCGTCACGCAGCCCCTTCCCGAAATGGAAGCTGCGCCGCCCAACGCCAAGCGCGGCTGGGAAGTGCAGATCGGCTGCAGCCTGAAGTGCATCTCAGGCGACGACGAAGGTCTGGAAGTCCGCTTTTCGACCACTAGCGTCGGTGGCAAGAAGGCAGTGCAGGCGCTGGCCGTCGAGATCGCTGGCGCGGTCGAGAAGGATCAGACCAAGCCTGTGCCGGTCGTGGTGCTGAAGAAGGACCACTACGTCCATAAGTCCTACGGACGCATCTACACCCCGATCTTTGAGGTCGTGGAGTGGGTCAGCATGGACGGCAACAGCAGCGAAGGCGACCAGGCCGAGTCGCAGACTGAAGAACCCCGTCGCCGTCGGCGTTCGGTCTAAGGTCTAGCAGGGGCGGCGCAATGCCGCCCTTGCTCTTTGTTATACTTCTTGTGCGCTTGGCGGCGCGGTAAAGGTAAGCCCTGTTCTGCATCCTGCTCGACACCTTCGAGTCCGCCAACGCCCTTTCGGGGGTGAGGATGCAGAACAGGGCTTTTTGTTCATAGGAACAACATGCAAGAAGTCTGGAAACCTGTGCCGGGCTACGAAGGCAGGTATGAAGTCAGCGATCAGGGCCGCGTGCGTTCGCTGGATAGATATAGTGCGCGCAATAGCGCCGACAACCGAAAACCGTATTTGATAGCCGGGAAAATGCTGGCGCAGCACGCAAGCGCCAGCGGGCATATGACTGTCCACGTAGCTCGCAAATGGTTGTACGTACACCGCTTGGTTTTGCTGGCGTTTGTGTGCCACCCTGAACAATACGCACCTAATGTTCGTGTTGAAGGTCGGCACTTAGATGGAAATCCATCAAACAACGCGCTTAAAAATTTAGCTTGGGGAACGGTAAAAGAAAACCGCGCCGACAGACGGCGTTTGGGTGAAAAAGCCAAGCTATCCAAAGACCAGATGCTGCTGCTTCAAGCTGACTTACGTGGTGGCGCGTTGCTAAAAGATGTGGCCGCAAAGTTTGGCGTGGAACGCCATACCGCCGCACGTTACCGCGATGGGTACATGTATGACTAACATCCTTTGGTGCGATTTTGAGACAAAATCGCGTGTGGACTTAAACAAGCATGGGGTTTATTCGTATGCCCAAGACGCGACCACAGAAGTCCTGTGCATGTCCTATGCGTTCGATGATGAACCCGTCCAGACATGGACGCCTGACCAACCGTTCCCCGAGCGGGTGCGGCAGTATGAGGGACAGATCAGGGCGCACAACGCCGCCTTTGAGCGCCTGATCTTCTGGTACGTCCTGCAGATCAATTTCAAGCTGGAACAGTTCTACTGCACCGCCGCGCAGGCACGGGCGAACTGTGCGCCAGGCTCGCTGGAGGATGTAGGCCGGTTCGCCAGCGCGTCCATGAAGAAAGACCATCGTGGGGCGCAACTGATCCGCCTGCTGTGCATCCCGCAGGCTGACGCATCGTTCCGGCAGGACTCCGACCTGATGGCCGAACTGATCGCCTATTGCGAGCAGGACGTTCGCGCCATGCGGGCGGTCAGCAACGCCATGCGCGATCTGTCGGACGAGGAACTGGCGGATTATCATGTAAACGAACGGATCAACGACCGTGGCGTGCTGGTCGATGTTGACCTGTGCCGTGCTGCGATCAAGTACGCCGCCGATGAACTGGTCGAGATTGAGGCCATCGTTGCTGAGGTGACGCAGGGCGAGATCACCAGCGTGCGGTCGCCCAAGATGCGCGAATGGGTCTGGCAGCGTGTGGGCGAGGAGGCCCGCAAGCTGATGCAGGTCGATGACCGGGTATCAATCGACAAGACCGTCCGGGCTAACCTGCTGACCCTAAACCCTGACCAAGTGCCGCCCGATGTGGCCGAGGTGATCCAGTGCGCCGATGACCTGTGGGCCTCTAGCGTTGCCAAGTTCAAGCGTCTGGCTGATCTGGCCGATGAAGAAGATCGCCGCGTCAGAGGCGCGTTCGTGTTCGCTGGCGGCAGCGCGACGGGTAGGGCGTCGTCCTACGGCGCTCAGGTGCATAACTTCGCCCGTGCGACTGCGAAGGCTCCGAATGCCGTGCGGCACGCGATGGTGCGCGGTCACAAGATCGTGCCCGAGTTCGGTCGCCGGGTGACCGATGTGCTGAAGGGAATGCTCAGGCCTGCGCTTGTGCCTGCGCCGGGGCATGTGCTCATCGTAGCAGACTGGTCGGCCATCGAGGCGCGGATGAACCCGTGGCTGTCTGCCGAGCCGACCAGCGAGGTCAAGCTTGACCTGTTCCGTACCGGCGCGGATGTGTACAGACACAATGCGTCTGCGACCTTCCATGTGCCGGTCGATCAGATCGACAAAGAGCAGCGCCAGATCGGCAAGGTGCAGGAGTTGGCCTGCGGTTACGGTGGCGGCATTGGCGCGTTCGCTGCGATGGGCCGCATCTACGGCGTGCATTTGCCCGAGGCGGACTCGCGCCGCATGGTAGACGCATGGCGGCGGGCGAATCCGTGGGCCGTGCGCTACTGGCAGGATCTGGAGTCGGCCTACCTGCGTGCGATGAGGAACAAAGGCACAGAATTCAACGCCGGTCGGGTGACGTACTATTTCGACGGTCAGCACCTCTGGTACGCCCTGCCCAGTGGGCGTATCCTCTGCTACCCGTATGCCCGACTGGAGACTGAAGGCGTGACCTACGCTAAGGCGTCATGGAAGCCTGCCGCCGATGCGAAGGAATGGCCTCGGGCGCGGCTGTGGAAGGGGCTAGCCTGCGAGAACATCTGCCAAGCAGCGGCCAATGATGTCCTACGGGCGACGCTGCGCCAGGTGAACGCCGTCCTGCATGTGCATGACGAAGTGGTGCTGGAAGTGCCCGATGCCGATGCGGAGGCCGAGATGACCCGACTGCAGGAAGTGATGTGCACCCCGCCCGAGTGGGCGCAAGGGTTGCCTTTGGACGCTGAAATTAACGTAATGGAGCGTTACGGAAAATGAAGCATGTCATTGGACTGTCTGGTGGCAAGGATTCGACGGCGCTGGCGCTACGTCTGGCTGAAATCGAACCGAGAGATTACGAATACATCTGCAACGAAACCGGCAACGAACTGCCCGACATGCAGGCGCATTGGGCGCGGCTAGAGGAGATGCTAGGCAAACCGATCAAGCGCGTGCGGTACTCCAAAGACCTTGAAGGTACGATCAAGCAGATGAACATGCTGCCCAGCGTGTTTGCGCGTTGGTGTACTCGCGTGCTGAAGATCGAGCCGACCATCGAGTACATGGCCGCGCTGCCTGCTGGATCGGTTCTGTACGTCGGCCTGCGAGCCGATGAGGAGGAGCGTAAGGGGCTGTTCGGGGAGGATATCGCCATCCGGTTTCCCATGCGCGAATGGGGATGGAAGGAGGCCGACGTATGGGCCTACCTTGACCGGCGAGGTGTTTGCATCCCCAAGCGTACCGACTGCGCCCTGTGTCCGTATCAGCGCCTTGGGGAGTGGCGCGATCTGCACGATAACTACCCGGTCATCTGGGCCAAGGGCGTGCAGTTAGAGCGCGAGATCGGCGCAACCTTCCGCAGCCCAAGCCGTGATACATGGCCGGCGGATCTGGAATCGCTGGGCAAAGAATTCGCCAGTGGCCGCAAGCTGCGGGCGTACAAACGCAACGAGACATGCAGGGTATGCACACTATGATTTTCCTTGACTGGCTGATAAGCCTCGCCCCGCAGGGCGAGACGCCGCTGATCGTGCGGCAGAAACCCAAGAACCCCCGCAGCTATCACGCCGATGGGGCGCTGAAGTGCACATGGCCTGCGTTCCTGCCGGACGCATTAAAGATCAAGCCCGACCAGGCATGGTATGGCAACACCGCATCGTTCATCATTGATCGGTTTGAGAACGGTCAGGTGAGCGCCAGCGCGGCTAATTGCGAGTACTGCCTCGTCATGGTGCTGGACGACATTGGAACCAAAAGCGCCGGGCCGCCTCTTGAGCCGACTTGGATCATGGAAACCTCGCCGGGTAACTTCCAGTGGGGCTACGCCTTCTCCGATCAGCCGACCAAGGCCGATTTCGCTGCGGCCATCGTCGCCATTGCCGAGGCAGGCTATACCGACCGTGGGGCGTGTAACCCGGTGCGGAACTTTCGCCTGCCAGGCAGCGTGAACCTCAAGCCCGACAAGGACAACTTCGCAGCGCGGCTGGTCGAGTTCCACCCTACCCGTGAGTTCACGCTAGAGGGCATCTGCGCCGCTCTAGGGGTGACGCCTGCCGAGTCCGACGGCGCAGCGTACAAACCGATCAGGCTCACCGATACCGGATCTGATGACGTATTCGCATGGCTGGCCGATCAGGGGCTGGTGTTGTCCAAGCCTAACCCGGAAGGGTGGGCGGGCATCATCTGCCCGAATGCTGGCGAGCATACCGACGGCAACCCCGAGGGCCGTTACCTGCCTGCCTCAAGGGCGTTCTGTTGCCTGCATTCGCACTGCGTGGATCTGGACTCGGCGTGGTTCCTGAAATGGGTAGCCGACCAGGGTGGGCCTGTCCACCGGGCCGGGCTGCGTGATGACCTGATCGCCTCGACTATGAGTGAGGCGCTATCACACCTGAAGCCGACCGATTTCTTTTCCGATGACGCCCAGAAGGTGATTGAGGAGGTCAACACCCGTGAGCTTGGCCGGCTCGACAAGGCGCAGTGGTGGGATCGGTTCGCGTACGTGATCGACGATGATTCCTACTTCGATATGGAGAACCGTACCGAACTGCGCCGTGGGGCGTTTAATGCCCTGTACCGGCATGTCTCGTGTACGTCGATCCACAATCAGCGCCGGGTTGAAGCGTCCATATGCTTTGATGAAAACCGCCAGGCGATGGGATCACGCATCCTGACCGGTATCACCTACGCACCAGGCGAGTCCGTGCTGGTGGCCCGTAATGGTGAGGTATTCGGCAACCGATGGCGTGATGGCCGCCCCAAGGTGTCCGGCGGGGGCGACGTCACGCCATGGCTCAAGCACTGCGAGAATCTGATCCCAGACCATGATGAGCGTGAGCATGTTTTCAACGTGATGGCCTACAAAGTCCAGCATCCCGAGGTGAAGATCAATCACGCCGTGCTGCATGGCGGTGACCAGGGGTGCGGTAAAGACTCCCTGTGGGCTCCGTTCCTGTATGCAGTGTGCGGCCCAGGTTTAGTTAACCGTGGCCTGCTGGACAATCAATCCCTCGAATCGCAGTTCGCATATGCCCTTGAGGCCGAGGTCATCATCCTGAACGAACTGCGCGAGCCGGAGGCCCGTGAGCGCCGCGCACTGGCGAACAAGCTCAAGCCCATTATCGCGGCGCCGCCCGAGACGCTCCCAATTAACAGGAAGGGGCTGCACCCCTACCAGATGGTGAATAGGGCACTGGTGCTGGCATTCTCAAACGACAGTGTACCGATCAGCCTAGACTCATCCGACCGTAGATGGTTCTGCCTGTGGTCGCATGCGCCTAGGATGAACCCGGACGATGCTGCACGGCTCTGGCGTTGGTATAAGGCGGGCGGATTTGATGCGGTGGCGTCTTGGCTGCATGCAAGGGACGTTAGCGCCTTCAACCCAGGCGCAGCCCCTGCATGGTCGGCGTGGAAGGAAGCCATGATCGAAAACGGCATGAGCATGGCCGAGTCTTACCTAGTGAACCTTATCCGGAACCGTAGCGGTGAGTTTCAACGCGGGTTCGTCGGCGGGCCTTTCTACGCCGTCTGTGACCGTCTGCTGGGCGCTGCGCCGTCGGGTATTAAGATCCCCCAAGCGGCTTTGCTGCATGCCCTTAAAGAGGCCGGATGGACGGATCTAGGCCGGGTCGCATCGGCAGAGTATCCGACCAAAAAACATCTGTTCGCTGATCCGGCCATCCTGCGCCAATACAACAAATCAGACCTTAGACGGATGCTGGAAGAACCCGCGCAGGGGCCATCTAGGATGGCGGTAGTGAAATGACAAAAGGGGCCGCATGGCCCCTTTTGTTTTGGGTGGGTTGGACTAGGATCGATCAGTGAGTGCGAGAATCAGCGCGACTAGTACGCTGATGATGATGGCGACGATCATTTGATGATGCCTGCGGCCAGCATGACGAACACGGCGACGAACCCGATAGCGCAGATGATGGGCAGGAAACGCCCGATAGGATCGTTCCACTTGTCTACGTCGATCCCGTGCCCGTGGTGCGGCCTATACGCTGAATAGGTGCCATTACAGCCCCTGCGCGTGGTGCGCTCAGGCTGGTAGGCTTGGCCGATTTTGATTTTGGGTTGGTTCATGATTGCTCCAATCCTGAAATGCGAAAGCACTTGCCATCTGACAGACGTTCGACGTCTACCGTGTACCGGCCATGCACGGCCAAAACCCGACACCTAGTCGGACGTCCGAACAATTCAATGAATACGATCTGATTGGGTTTCATGCTTTCTCTCCAAGGTTGATCAATAATGAATGCCAAGACGCTGAACGAACCCGCTAGCGTCATGCTTTGCTTTGCCTTTGGCGTACAGCGCGACGACGACACGAGCCGGCTCGATGTGGCGCACGTCGGTGTCATCGCCATCCACTACAGGCCATCCACGAAAGTTTGCGGGTATCTCATCGCGCTTGTGGAAGACGACAGCTGTGCGCTTGTTGTCCGGGTTCTGCAGGCCTTTGATGCTGATAGGTTTAGGCGTGACGGCAGAGAATGAATACGTTAGGTCATAGTTGCCTGCAGTCTTACCGGACAGATTGCGCGCAGGATGCTTGGTGTAGTCATAAAACTGGACGTCTGGAAACAATTGGAAGATTGTCTTCCCATCCAATACCGGGATGTTTTCAAAAGGGATGTCAGACGTGCCATTCGGGCGGACTAGCGGTGTCATGCCGAGCCGAGATGCCTTGCGGGTTAACGTCCAGACGTCCGCACAGAATGACAACATGAACGCTTCGCGGTTCTGACGAAAGAATGCAGTCTTGGCATCCCTTGCACGTTGGACAGAATCGAACGCGCCCCGTCCGGCGGATCGCAGGCATCCTGCCATGCATCCGGCCAGTTTTGCGAGCGGACATAGTTCATCGTCGGGAGATAGGTACAGGATGCCGGTAAGAAAACCGATCCGCTCACCTTTCACAGTCTTGGCGGAAGACCCACCGAGAATCGGACGGTAGGGCAGATGCTTTGCCTTCAGGATTGCACGGTAGGGGTTTTGCATGGCAGGCTCTCCGGTAGGTTACATGCGACCGTTCATGTCGCGCAGATCGTTGCGGGTAAACGTCCACGCTTCGCCGTTGATTTTGTACGTCAGGGTTGCGTAGTGATCTTGCTTGGCAAGGGCGGGCGCAACGATGTCGCAAACGATGGCAGACCATGCGTCATAGGCAACGCTCTCGGTGTCCTCTTCAGTGTAAAGATGATCGTACGCATCGTATGCGCCATCGTCGAAGTAGAAACCCGCGTCGCACTGCGTCACAGGCACAGTGCCAAGAACAGCATCAGCACCGAATGGGGTGTCGAGGGGAAGGCTGTAGTCAATCCAGAAGTTTTGCATGTCGGCTCTCCAGTAGACGCGCCGCACAACGCAGCGCATGTGCACACTGTAAGGCATTCTTTGGCAGGCTGTCAAGCGTTTTCTTGGGTGCGACGGTAGGCATGAACATGGGCGGTTCAGGGTAACGGCGCGATCCCCTGTATTCATGCCGAAAGGCAAGGCTTTTGGGCGGTTTAGGTATAGGTCTGTAGTTTTTTCGGCTAAGTAGGTATTTGACATAATGTATGTATAGCCGTGGAGCCGCGCCGACTTAAATTGGTATGCCCAAACCGCCCAAATGACCTAACTCGACCCATCGCGCCGTCCGGCGCATGTTCTTGGGCGCTTTAGGTCATGCCTCATGCCATAGCCTAAAGCGCCCATCTGATAGGCGTTCTGGGTCATGCCCCGACCCATAGCCTAAACCGCCCATCTGCCTTTAGGCGTTCTGGGTCATGCACTCAGCCATAGCCCAAAGCGCCCATACCGGTCGGCGGTCGGCGGTCGGCGGTCGGCGGTCGGCGGTCGGCGGTCGGCTCGATGCCGTGCGGCTAGGGCGCACTGGCGGGGGGGAGGGCCAAGCCGACCGGCCAAACGTTAGCGGTGGGGCCACAAGAAATTTTTTTTATGCAAACCGCACAATGCACACAACTTCATTGCATGGGCTATCTAGGCATACCTTTTTTAGTTAAACTTCGCGCATGACATTCAAAAGCCTTCCTTTGACAGTCAGACAGATCAAAGCGACGGAAGCGACGTTGGAGCGCATCTACGAAGCGGCGTATCTTGGTCTGAAGGGTGACTCGCTGGCGTTAGCAGCCGGAATGCTGCCGACGGAGTTCAACCGACTTAAAGAGCTTGACCAAATCGCCCATATTGCCGAACTCAAGGGCCGCGCTGACAGTGAGCGTGCCAACAGTCAGGCGTTGCACGCAGCAGCGGCAGCGGGCGACTCCAAGGCGGCGCTGGAGATCTTGAAGCACAGCCACGGCTGGGTCGCCAAGCAGGCGATCTCGGTCGAGGTCGAGCAGCGCATCAGCATCTTGGGTGCGCTTCAAGCTGCTGAGGGGCGCGTCATCGAGGGTGCGGTGACAGAGGTGTTGGAACAGCAGCCCGGTATACAACTGACGCATCAACATGCAAAAGCCGATCTACAGCCCCGATGACGAACAGACGCTGATGGCGCGTCTTTGGTCTGCAAAGATCAAGGACGACCCCGAGGCGTTTGTTCTTTTTGCGTTCCCTTGGGGCCAGGCCAACACGCCACTGGCGCATCACAAAGGCCCGCGCATGTGGCAGCGTCAGGTATTGCGCGACATCAAGGCGCATATTGACAAGAACAAAGGCCAAGTCTCAATGGACACGCTGCGAGAGGCGGTGTCGTCAGGGCGTGGTATTGGCAAGTCGGCGCTGGTGAGTTGGCTGATCTTGTGGATGCTCACCACCCGGATTGGGTCTAGTGTGATCGTGAGCGCCAACAGCGAGGCGCAGTTAAGGTCGGTCACATGGGGTGAGTTGACCAAGTGGGCGACGATGGTGCTGAACGCTCACTGGTGGGAGATCAGCGCAACCAAGCTGACGCCTGCCAAGTGGCTGACGGATCTGGTCGAGCGGGATCTCAAGAAGGGCACGCGCTACTGGGGCGCTGAGGGGAAGCTGTGGTCTGAGGAGAACCCAGACGCCTACGCTGGTGTCCATAATATGGACGGCATGATGCTGGTGTTCGACGAGGCCAGCGGTATCCCGGACGGCATCTGGTCAGTGGGGGCGGGCTTCTTCACAGAAAACATCCTAGACCGGTACTGGTTCGCGTTCAGCAACCCACGGCGCAATACAGGGTACTTCTTTGAGTGCTTTCACGCCAAGAGGGACTTCTGGACGACGCGCCAGGTGGACGCCCGCACGGTCGAGGACACTGACAAGCAGGTCTATGAGCAGATCATCGCGGAGTACGGCGAGGACTCTAGTCAGGCTCGCGTTGAGGTGTACGGTGAGTTCCCGGCAGCGGGGGATGATCAGTTCATCAGCCCGGCGATTGTGGCTGACGCAGCCGCTCGTCCCCGGTACAAGGACATCACAGCGCCTATCGTCATTGGCGTAGACCCGGCACGGGGCGGTGCGGACAGCACGGTCATCGCGGTCAGGCAAGGGCGCGACTTGATCGCGCTGCATCGGTACCACGGCGAGGACACGATGACCATCGTCGGGCGGGTGATCGACGCTATTGAGGAGTACAAGCCGACGCTGGTGGTGCTGGACGAGGGTGGTCTGGGCTACGGAATCCTTGACCGGCTGCACGAGCAGCGCTATAAGGTCGTCCGAGGGGTTAATTTTGGCTGGAAAGCCAAGAATCCGATCATGTACGGCAACAAACGGGCTGAATTGTGGGGCACGATGAAGGATTGGCTGCGAACGGCGTCGATTCCGAACGACCGGGCGCTCAAGGCCGACCTTACAGGGCCGACAATCAAGCCTAACTCGGCGGGAACGATCTTTCTTGAAGGCAAAAAAGAGATGAAAGCCCGTGGATTGGCCTCACCGGACGCTGCGGACGCTATTGCCGTCACGTTTGCGTTCCCTGTGGCCCATCGGGAGTACAATGAGCGGGCACAACGGCGGACTGTGACTCAAAACCGTCAGTTTCAGACTACTTCTTGGCTAGGTGCGTAATGGCGGCTAAAAAAGGCGTGTCGTTAAGCGTTGGTCGGGGCGAAAAGCTGCCCGCGTCCAAGGGCGCTGGCTTGACCGCCAAAGGTCGAGCCAAGTACAACGCCGCCACGGGGTCTAACCTCAAGGCACCCGCGCCTAGCCCCAAGACTGAGGCCGATAAGGGCCGTAAGGCATCGTTCTGCGCCCGCATGACAGGGGTTGTGAAGAACGCCAAGGGTCCGGCTGAACGGGCCAAAGCATCTCTTAAACGGTGGAAATGCTGATGAAACCCGGACTCTATGCCAACGTTCATGCCAAACAGGCTCGCATCAAGGCCGGATCTGGCGAGAAGATGCGTAAGCCCGGCAGCAAGGGCGCACCTACCGACAAGGCGTTCAAAGAGTCGGCTAAAACGGCCAAGAAGAAATGAAGTTTCTGCTTCTTTTAGCTGCGTTTTTGATCCTTGCTGCGATCATAGACCGCATTTTTGAGAACTGACATGCCGCTGGTTAAATCTCCTTCTTCCGCCGCCTTTCGCAAGAACGTAAAGACTGAAATGGCAGCAGGCAAACCTATTAAGCAAAGCGTTGCCATCGCCTACTCCACTCAGCGTGCTGCGGCCAAGAAGTCGCCAACAAAGAAGAAGTGATATGGATTACTCCGGGATTGCCGCTGCGGGGAAAGTAGCTAACACCTCTGACATCCTGTCTACGGCTCGTTCTCGCCTGAACATGGCGATTTCGGCCTACAGCGAGACACGCGAGGACGAGATCGACGACCTGCGCTTCTTCGCAGGTAGCCCGGACAATCACTGGCAATGGCCCGCCGATGTGCTGGCGACCCGAGGTGCGGTGCAAGGGCAGACCATCAACGCCCGCCCGTGCCTGACGATCAACAAGCTGCCCCAGCACGTTCGCCAGGTCACCAACGACCAGCGGCAGAACCGACCGCACGGCAAGGTCATCCCGGCTGACGACAACGCCGACGTTGAGGTGGCCGAGGTATTTGATGGCGTCGTGCGGCACATTGAGTACATCTCGGACGCCGACGTAGCCTATGACACCGCCTGCGAGAACCAGGTGACGTTTGGTGAGGGTTACGTCCGCATTCTGACCGAGTACTGCGACGAGGATACCTTCGATCAGGACATCAAGATCGGGCGGGTTCGCAACTCGTTCTCGGTCTACATGGACCCAATGATCCAAGACCCCTGCGGATCGGACGCCAAGTGGTGTTTCATCACTGAAGATCTGACCAAAGAGGAGTACGAGCGCCTGTACCCCGACGCTGCGCCCATGAGTACTCTAATGAGTCTGGGTGTGGGCGACCAGTCTCTGAGCCAGTGGCTCAACGAGAACACGGTGCGGATCGCTGAGTACTTCTACGTCGATTACACCCGCGCCACGCTCAATCTGTACCCCGGCAACCAGACTGCGTTCAACGGCACACCCGAGGACAAGCAGATGCGGTCCATGTACGGCAAGCCGCTGCGCTCGCGTCAGGCCGACCGCAAGCAGGTCAAGTGGTGCAAGATCAACGGCTACGAGATCCTTGAGGAACGCGACTGGGCGGGCAAGTACATTCCTGTTGTGCGCGTCGTGGGTAACGAGTTTGAGGTCGAAGGGCGTGTGTACCTGAGCGGTCTGGTGCGTAACGCCAAAGACGCGCAGCGGATGTACAACTACTGGGTGAGCCAAGAAGCCGAGATGCTGGCGCTGGCCCCAAAAGCCCCGTTCATCGGCTACGGCGGTCAGTTTGAGGGCTACGAGAATCAGTGGAAAACGGCCAACACGCAGAACTGGCCGTATCTGGAGGTCAACCCTGACGTTACCGACGGTCAGGGCAACATGCTGCCTCTGCCACAGCGGGCGCAGCCGCCAATGGCCTCCAGTGGGCTGCTACAAGCAAAACTTGGGGCGTCTGAGGACGTTAAGTCCACCACTGGTCAATATGACGCCTCGCTGGGCCAAGTGTCCAACGAGCGGTCTGGCCGGGCTATTTTGGCCCGCCAGCGCGAGGGCGACACGGGGACGTATCACTACGTTGACAATCTCGCCCGTGCTGTGCGCTACGTCACCCGGCAACTGGTGGATCTGATCCCCAAGATTTACGACACGCAGCGCATCGCTCGCATCATCGGTGAAGATGGCGAGTCGAGCATGGTCAAGATGAACCCGATGCAGCCTGAACCCGTCAAGAAGATTGTTGACGAGCAGGGCGTGGTGATTGAGAAGATCTACAACCCGAGCGTCGGCAAGTACGACGTTGTGGTTGTCACCGGACCGGGCTACGCTACCAAGCGGCAGGAGTCGCTGGAGGCGATGGCGCAACTGCTGCAGGGCAATCCGCAGTTGTGGGCGGTGGCAGGCGACCTGTTCGTCAAGAACATGGACTGGCCTGGCGCTCAAGAGATGGCAAAACGGTTCGCCAAGACCATTGACCCGAAGATTCTCACCGATGAAGAAGATCCTGCGCTCCAAGCGGCCAATCTCCAAATCCAAGCTATGGGCCAGGAGATGGAGCAGATGGCAGGTATGCTCCAGCGGGTTCAGCAGTCGATGGAGGCTCAGCAGCTTGAGATTGACCGCTTCAAAGTTCAAACTGATGCGGAAATTAAGACCTATGAGGCTGAAACCCGGCGACTGCAAGCTGTTGCTGCCGGGATGCAGCCCGAGCAAGTTCAAGAAGTGGTCATGCAGACCCTTCGTGATGTGATGACCGCTGGCGATATGGCGATTGCTGAACGCGCTCAGGAGATGCCACAATGAGTTGCGCTGATTTCGTTGGTACGCTGTTTCTGGCGCGGGATGTAGCCCATTCCGTGCATCTGAATACTCGGTCCTTTTCCAAACACTCGGCTCTGAACGAGTTCTACGACAACATCGTGGAACTAGCGGACAAGTTTGCAGAAGCCTATCAGGGCCGGCATGGCCTGATCGGGCCAATTGCGCTGATGAGCGCTAAGAAAACAGGCAATATCGTCGAGTTTCTTGAGGATTCGCTCAAGGACATTGAAGAAATGCGCTACAAGGTGTGTGATAAGAGCGACACACCGATTCAGAACATCATCGACGAGATCGTCGGTCAGTATTTGTCAACTCTGTACAAACTCAAGTTCTTGGCATGATTCAACTGCAAGGACAGCCTGGTGAACTGCGTTTTACGCTGCAGATCACTCGCAAAGACACCGGCAAGGTCGAAGAAGTCGAACTGGTCGGCAGAATCACATCTGAGGAATTGACCAATGGCAGTGACCCACAGCACAGCAGCCCGGAACGCAGCGACTGACGCTGTTACGGCGCTGATTGGTACTAGCGGCAACTTGGTGTTTCGTATTAGCCCATCGTCTGTTGCCTCTCCCGGCACAGCCGTAGCTACGCTGCCCTTGAGCGCGACTGCGTTTGGTGCATCGTCAAGCGGTACGGCCACCGCCAACAGCATTACCTCAGACACCAACGCTACAGGTAACGCTTCGCCGGTCGCGTTTGCCACGCTGCAGACCAGCGGCGGGACGGTGGTGATCCACTGCGCGGTGGCCGCATCTGGATCGGACATCAATATGACCAACGGGCTGACTGTAGCCAGTGGCGACACAGTTTCATGTTCGTCTCTGACCTACACCGCACTGAGCGCGTAACATGGCCGATAACGTACCTATTACCCCCGGCTCCGGCGCTGACATCGCCACGGATCAAGTTACCGGGACTGGCGAACAGATCCAGTTGATGAAGCTTGCCATCAGCACTGATGGCGACAGGACGCTGATCCCTGCAGATGCCAGCAATGGCATGCTGGTTGATGTCAGCCGGGTTCAGGGTCAGGTGCAGGTTGGCGATGGCACCAACGCTGTCAGCGTCGATACGTCAGGCACTGACGCCGAGACAAACGCTGTCAATCAGTTGCACACGCAGGCAAGACTGTACGGGTTCAACGGCACGACATGGGATCGCGTTCGTGGTTCATCCTTAACATTTAAGGGGGCGCAATACACCACTGCTCAGACCGGCACCGCGCTCTGGACGCCTGCCTCAACTAAAGCAGTTGTCATTACCTCGCTTCAGATTCAATCTGGTGGTACAAACTCGGGCACTTGCATTTTGTGGTTCGGAGCTAGCGGTGATACGTCCTACACGCGAGGCACTGACGCCGCTGTGTTTGATGGTGAGTTTGTTCCAAGCGCGACTAACAAACCCGGCGTCATCATGTCGTTTCCGACCCCGATTCGCGGCACGGCGGACTATGTGCTGCGCGTAACAACAACAGGTGCACAGACGGTGACGTTCACTGTCTGGGGGTATGAGATCTGATGGCAACCAACTTTTTCCTGCGAACACTGGTGTCGTCACTAGGTGGCGCAGGGGATCGTGTCGCTAGTCAGATGCGCGGTCGAGCAGCCAGTACTGCCACCACGACAGCCGTTGCCGGAGGCACCAATATTCAGGTTACTTTGACCGCCGGTGGTCAGGCGGTTCAATGGTTCACTGAGCCAATCTCGGCAGCGGTCACGATCAGCGGGACAGTAACTCCAAACATTCGCGGGTCTGAAAGTGTTGGCACTGTCAATGCCGCTGCTGGTGTTTTGATTGAACGATGTGACAACGCTGGATCGGTTCTCAGCACGATTGTTCCAGACACTGTTGTTGGATTGGAATACGGCACATCTGAGTCGGCAAGGACGGCCAACATTACGCCGACCAGCACAGCGATGTCAGTTGGTGAGCGTATCAAGATCACGCTAAAAGTTCGCAACGCCGGAACAATGGCCGCAGGCACAGTTTTAAATATGTACAACGGCCTCAACACAGGGGCAACCGGCGACACCTACATTCGGTTCACTGAGGACATCATCACCGACGAAGTGATTGAGATCAACCAGTACCAAGGTGGCGGTACTTACGGCTACAACTGAGGCAACCATGGGCTACGAGATTTGTCTGGGCGCGTATGCAACAAGTCAGGAGGCGTTAGACGCCAAGGCGTTGCGTTCTGAGCCGGAAGAACAACTGGCCGTCATTCAGGACAACTACGACCCAGAGCATCCGTGGCGGATTTGGTGGTTTAGACCTGCGGACGCCTAATGTCACTGCTTCTGTTATTCAAAGGTGGCGGTGCGGTAACGCACGACACCACAGGGGCACTGACAGGTCCGGGGTCTGCAATTGTAGGGGCGGCTGCTCGCAGTCGCATACACGCCACATCGGGCACGCTTGATGCTGGTAATGCTGTTGTTTCAGGTAGCGCGGCCCGCACCGCCGGAGTGGTTAACCACGTTGCTTCCGGCGCTTTGGTTGGGCCGGGTTCTGCGGTTGTGGGCAGTGCGGCCCGCATCCGAATCCACGCTTCATCAGGTGCGTTGGATGCAGGTAGCGCTATCGTTGTTGGTAGTGCCGTTCATGCACCTCTTTATCCCGACCCATCCGACGTTCGTGCAGGTGTTCAGTACGGCCCTGGCGGCATTTACACTGGCACCTTGACGATTGAGGGTGGTAGTACAATAATCCGACTGCGTTCTTTCACGGAAAGACACTAAAATGGCTCTTACGCTTAAAGCAATCACTACGCGGCTGGGCTACCAGCAGATCACCAGTCTGAGTAGCTCGACTGGCCTGACTGTGCCTCAGACCGACCTAAACGGTTTGGCGTGCAAGCCTACGCTTGCCATCATCACCTGCGAAACGCAAGCCGTTCGCTGGCGCGATGACGATGTGGCCCCGACCGCCTCGGTGGGTATGCCGCTGGCCGCTGGTGTGACGCTGCAGTATGACGGTGACCTGAGCAAAATCAGGTTCATTGAGCAGACCGCCAGCGCCAAACTCAACGTCTCTTATTACGCTTGAGGTTGCCATGCAAGTGTTCAGCGACGCCGGGGTTATCGACTCGGCCAAGTTTCTTGACTACATCACCACGCAACTGTCTAGCGACGTTGCTACGCTGGTCAAGACCCGTGATGAACTTGCCAAGCGGCAAGGGGCACTGACCGCTGTCAATGAAGCGGTCGCGGATCGTCAGGCTGCAGCCAAAGAACTGGCTGATGCTAAAGAGCAAGCCAAAGCGCTGCTTGATGACGCTAAGACCAAACATTCCCGATCCGCTGCCAAAGTTGCCGATCTTGTTGCGCGTGAGGAAAAACTTGCCGCGCTTGAAAAGTCTACGACTGACGCTTTGAATGCTCGGGAAAAAGACATTCAAAACCGCGAACAAATTTTGGCAACCCGTGAATCGCAGGCGGTTGCACAAGCTAACCGCAACAATGAGCGTGCTGCTCAATTGGACGCCGCTGAAGCTGCTCTGGCCGCTCGCGTTAAAGCGTTCCAAGATAAAGTTGCAGCATTGAGTGCTTGATGACAGAATAAGCAGCAAACGTACTGGCCCGTTAGACCAGGCGCTCAACGTGAGCAATCATGACTGAACAAGTCCAACAAGCCTTAGCGGAAGTTGACTCCGCGCCAGCGCCCGAAGTGACGGCCATTTCGGAGCCAGCGCAAAATTTGCCGGCAGATGTCGAAGGTCAGGCTCAGGAACAGGTTGTTGAGGAACGAAAGTTTACTCAAGCCGAACTTGACGCGATTATCGACAAGCGCTTTGCAAAAGCGCGTAGACAGTGGGAACGCGAGCAGCAAGCCAAACTTGCACAAGTGCAAGTGCCGCCCAAAGACATCGCGCTGGATCAGTTTGAAAGCCCGGAAGCCTACGCGGAAGCGCTGGCGATCAGAAAGGCTGAAGAACTGCTCGATCAGCGCGAGCGTCAGAAGCAGCAGTCAGTGATGCTCGATGCCTATCACGAACGGGAAGAAGAAGCCCGTGGCAAGTACGACGACTTTGAACAGGTCGCATACAACCCGCGAGTTCCGATTACCGATGTGATGGCCGAAACGATTCGTGCTTCAGATATTGGCCCGGATGTAGCCTACTACCTTGGGTCTAACGTCAAAGAAGCCGAGCGGATCGCCCGCCTGTCGCCTTTTTTGCAGGCAAAAGAGATTGGCAAGATTGAAGTTAAGTTGTCCGACAATCCGCCGGTCAAAAAGTCTACTTCTGCACCTGCACCGATCACACCTGTCACTGCACGAACCAGCAGCAACAACCCGTCTTACGATACGACTGACCCCCGGTCCATCAAGACCATGAGTACGTCGGAGTGGATTGAAGCTGAACGGCAGCGCCAGATCCGAAAGATGCAAGCGCAAAACCGCTAACTTGAAAGGAAATTGCTGTGTCTAACAGTATTCTTACCATTGACATGATCACCAGGAAAGCCCTGGAGATCCTTGAGAACAACCTCGTTCTTACCCGTAACGTGAACCGTCAGTACGACGACAGCTTTGCTGTTGAAGGTGCCAAGATCGGTTCTACCCTGCGTATCCGCCTGCCGGACCGCGCTCTGGTGACCGACGGTGCCGCCCTGCAAACCCAGGATGACAACGAGCAGTACACCACCCTGACCGTTTCGACTCAGAAGCACATCGGCGTGAACTTCACTTCTGCCGAACTGACGATGCAGTTGGACGACTTTGCTGATCGTGTTCTCAAGCCTCGTATCTCGCAGCTTGCGTCCTCGATTGATGCTGACGTTGCCAACGCATACAAGACCATCGGTAACAGCGTCGGCACCCCCGGCACCACCCCGGCCACCTCGCTCGTGCTGCTGCAAGCCCAGCAGAAACTGAACGAGAACGCCGCTGTGATGAACCCGCGCTACGCGACGGTTAACCCCGCCGCCAACGCTGCGCTGGTCGAGGGCATGAAAGGCCTGTTCAACCCCACCGACACCGTTTCCAAGCAGTTCAAGAACGGCATGATGGGCACGGGCGTTCTGGGTCTGGACGAGATCAACATGTCTCAGTCCATCAAGCAGTTCACCACCGGCTCGCGCACCGCCACCGGCGGCACCACTTCGGCGGCTGTGTCGTCTGAAGGCGCGACCACCATCGCCATCACCGGCGCTGGCGCTGCGGCCACTGTTAAAGCTGGCGATGTGTTCACCGTGGCTGATTGCTACGCCGTGAACCCGCAGACCCGTGAGTCCACTGGCTCGCTGTTCCAGTTTGTGGTGCTGGCTGATGTGACCCTGAACGGCTCGGGCGCAGGTAGCCTGACTGTGGCCCCGGTTTATTCGGCTTCTCACGCTCTGGCGACCGTTGACGCGCTGCCTGGTAACTCCAAGGCTGTCGTGTTCCTCGGTGCGGCCTCCAGCCAGTACGCCCAGAACCTCGTGTACCACAAGGACGCCATCACCTTCGCCACTGCCGACCTTCTGCTCCCGCAGGGCGTCGATATGGCCTCGCGTGCTGTGCATAACGGCATCAGCCTGCGGGTTGTGCGCCAGTACGACATCAACAACGACCGG
>Ga0255170_1000341_pt1 | contig 19623 bp, 23 predicted proteins | sample Atl_Yuk_RepA_8d_FD_186015 | JGI IMG/M metagenome (GOLD analysis project Ga0255170, IMG submission 186015) | Freshwater microbial communities from Altamaha River, Georgia, United States - Atl_Yuk_RepA_8d | ecosystem: Environmental > Aquatic > Freshwater > River | place: USA: Georgia | collected...
TTGCCAACTTTGCAACTGAGGTGGTTTTACCGGTTCCATTCACGCCAACTACCAAGATGGTTTTAGTTTGGCCCTTATTTCCAAGAAGGTTGCGACTCTTGTTACTTAGCCATGATGAAACTTCAATTGAAATTGAAGCAACAGGGTCATCTGTTCTTAGAGATTTCGCCTTAGTAATTAACTGATCAACCAGTGAAACCCCCAAATCAGATGCAATTAATTGTTGACGAATTTGCTCCCATTCGTCATTTGATACCGAATCAGATTTCAGAACTGAAATTAACTTTTTAAATAAACTCATTTCATTTTTTAAGAAACCGCATCAACTTCGCGAATTCTTTGTGAAATTACTTCACTTACACCATCTCCGCGCATTGTTACCCCATAGAGGGCGTCAGCAATCTCCATTGTTCGTTTTTGGTGAGTAATGATGATTAACTGTGATTTCTCCCGCAACTCTTCAAATACGCCTAACAATCTACCTAAGTTAGTGTCATCAAGTGCTGCTTCAACCTCATCCATAACATAAAACGGTGAAGGTCTTGCTTTGAATATTGCAATTAAAAGTGCCACCGCAACCAAGGATCTTTCGCCACCTGATAAAAGCGATAATCTCTTTACACGTTTACCAGGAGGTCTAGCCTCTACATCCACGCCAGAGGTCAACATATCAGAAGGATTAGTCAAGATAAGTTTTCCATCTCCGCCTGGGAATAGACGGGAGAAAACTATTTCAAATTCTCTAGCAGTATCTTCATATGCTTCTGTAAAGATTTGTTGCACGCGATCATCAACCTCTTTAATTATGTCAAGTAAATCCTTTTTAGTCTTCTTTAAATCTTCTAGCTGCTCTGCAAGATATCGTAGGCGCTCCTCAAGTGATGAATACTCTTCAAGGGCAAGTGGATTTATTTTTCCAAGTAATGTTAGCGAGCGCTCAGCTTGAGCCAAGCGCTTCTCTTGTTGATCGCGGCGATATGGAATTAAATCTCCCGGTACAAACTCTCCATTTTCATTTTCATAAAAGGTAGGTACATCATTATTAGGTCCATACTCATTTATTAAGGTATGTACATCAATTCCTAACTCCTCTACTGCTTTAGTTTCTAACTGTTCTATTCTTAATCTCTGTTCTGCTCTAGCGATTTCATCTTTATGAACACTTGAAGTTAATTTCTCTAATTCGATTGCTAGCTCTCTACTTATAGTTCTTAAACTCAAAATTTCACCTTCGCGTGAGCTTCTAGAAATTTCAAGGCGTTCTCTTTCTGTACCAGCTCGTGAAATAGAAGATTCAATTTGAATCAATGCCTCATAAGCGGTATCGGCAATTTCTTGCGCCGTAACGGCAGCTTGCGCTCTGGTCTCTCTTCGCGAAATTGATTTCGATAATGACTCACGTTCAGTAAATGCTTGATTCTCAAGTGCAGCGGCCCGTTGGGCGATCGCATCTTTGCGCTCTTCAATCGTCCTAAGGCTCAATCGTGCTTCAACCTCTTTAGACCTTGCAGCAGATACTTGAGACCTTAAATCTTCAAGATGGGTTAGATCTGGCTCTACTGGTGACTGGTGTGATTCAAACTGAGCAATTGCTGCAGCCAAATCCCGTTCATCAGAGTTCTTCTGATCATTTGCGGCATTTAAGGCCGAGGTTAGACGATCTAGCTCCTCAACCGTATTTTTTACATTTTGACCAGATATAGCTAGCTGCTCAGCAAGTCCGGTCATTGCTGCGTCTGAGTCATTCAACTTAGAAAGGACTTGTTGATACTCTCTCTCTAAACTTTCAAATTCATTAGTTAAACCATTGAGTTCAAACTTAATCCGATCACACTCTCCGCTAACTTTATTGACTTCACTTTCACATTCAGCGGTTAAGTTAGCGATTTTTGATATCAGTTCTGAATTTTCTGAGATTTTTACTAATTCTGATATTTCTTTAAAAGCGGTAAGTCGCCCAAGAGAACCCGCTCGCAATTTTTCAGTATTGTAAAGTTTATCCGTTAGTAATTCAATTTTATTTTCTAAACTCTTTAACTCGACTTTCAATTTATCAAATAAACCATCTAATCCAGGTTCAGATGCAGATAATGATGAAATCTGCATTTCGATTTGAGCAAAATTTTCTCGATAATTTTTTAAACGGATTTCAACTAAATCTTTTGCTGTGCTTAAGCGACTAACCTCGCCAGTGGTTGCATCGATTCTTGAGCGAAGTCCATTGATATGACCTTCTTGGCGCGCTGTTCCTTCACGTTGATCGGCAATTGCTCTAAGGGCTGCCGAAACACGATTTTCCTCAAGTGCTAATTGAGCCTCAATTTCCTTTAAGGAGTTTGAGTCACTTCCTAGTTGGACTTGAGAAATTCGGACTTGCTCTGCAAGAGTTGATTCCTCACTTCTTAATATCTTTGCCTCTTGGTCTAATGCTTCTGGATCTCTTCCAGTTGCCTTTGCTTCTTCAGCCTCTTCTGCTAAAAATCTAGCACGTTCTGAGGATAAGTTTTGGATACCGCGAATTTGTTCTCGCTGAGCAGTTAGTCGATAGAAATTTTCTTGGGCAGCAATTAATTGTGGGTTTTCGCTTGCAGCAATAGCATCTAATTCAATTTCTCGGTTACGTGCTGAATTTAATTCATTCTCAACCTGCTCCTTTCTTTGCCGAAGCACATTTTCATCAGCTACCTCTAATTCCATTTCATTACGCATGCGTAGCATGTCATCAGCCATTAATCTCAATTTTGCATCTCTGACATCAGATTGAATCACAGATGCTTTTCTTGCCACCTCAGCCTGTTTACCTAACGGCCTAAGCTGTCGGCGCAACTCAACTGTTAAATCTTGAATTCTTGCCAGATTAGTTTGCATTGAGTCAAGTTTGCGAATCGCTTTTTCTTTTCGCTTTCTATGTTTTAACACACCTGCCGCTTCTTCAATAAATGCTCTACGTTCCTCCGGATTTGCTAATAAAATCGCATCCAGTTGACCTTGCCCAACAATTACATGCATCTCCCGACCAATGCCGCTATCACTAAGTAGTTCTTGGATATCCAATAGTCGAGTTGTTTCTCCATTAAGCAAGTACTCTGATGAGCCATTTCTAAACAATATGCGAGTTATAGTTACCTCGGAAAAATCTATTGGGAGTACGCCATCTGCATTATCAATCGTCACTGAAACTTCAGCACGGCCAAGTGGCGCACGACCAGATGTTCCAGCAAATATAACATCCTCCATTTTTCCACCACGTAAGGATTTAGCACCCTGCTCGCCCATAACCCAGGAGAGTGCATCTACAACATTTGATTTACCAGAGCCATTGGGCCCTACTACGCAGGTAATACCTTGTTCAAAATTTAAGGTAGTCGAGGAGGCAAAAGATTTGAATCCTTTTAGATTCATGCTCTTTAAATACATAACTCACCCCGCAACTGACGCATGGCGCAAACCTATCTAAAAATCACCTAAAATCTGGGCACCTAACGCTGGCAACGCGGGCAAAAGTGTGAAGAACGGTTTGCAAAGGCGATTCGACGAATCTCACTTCGGCATCTGGGGCAGGGTTCACCCTCTCGGCCATAAACCTTAAGTGATCTGGAAAAGTAGCCACTTTCGCCATTAACATTTTTATATTGTTCATCAAATGAGGTTCCACCTGCTTTGATTGCAGATTTCATTACATAGATTGCAGAAGTTATTACCTTTTTTATTTCATCCTCACTCAAATCTTCACAAATAATCTCTGGATGTATTTTTGCTCGCCAGAGCGCTTCATCTGCATAAATATTACCGATTCCACTCAAAATACTCTGATTTAGGATTGCCGGCTTGATAGCAGATTTTCGCCGCTTGATATTTGAAACTACTTGCTTAAGATTAAAGTCGATCTCAAACGGATCCAAAGCAATATTTTTTATAGATGATGGAACACCATTGATTAGCTCCTCAATTGCTAGCCAGCCAAATGTACGCTGGTCAATAAATCTAATTTCAGACTTTGACCTGCCACCGCCAGATAACTCAAATTTTGCTCTCAAATGTGGTTGGAAAGAATTAGTTTGAGGTTGCACTAATAACTGTCCACTCATTCCTAGGTGTGCTACCAAAACATAATCGCGATCTAGATCAAACCAAAGAAATTTTCCCCTGCGCTTTACAGACTTTATTTGAGCGCCAATACTTGAAGATAATGGTGCTATAGAATTTGATTTAGTGGCTCTAGCATGAAAACTCTCTGCATTATTTATTCGCTTGCCTACAACATACTTTTCTAGTCCAGCTCTAACGGTCTCTACCTCAGGTAACTCTGGCATAAGTAGAAATCTCTACTTTTTATTTCTCTCTATTAAGGATTCATATGCAATCTTTGCAGCGGCTTGCTCTGCCTCGCGCTTACTTTTTCCAATTCCAGGAGGAAATTTGTCATTACCAAGTAACACACAAGCAGTAAAACTTTTATCATGATCTGGACCAGATTCCTTAATTTCATACTCAGGTGATAAAAGATTTAGTGAAGCTACTAATTCTTGAAGTGCGGTCTTTCCATCCAGAGTTGATCCCTGCGAAGTGGCCTCTAAAATTGCCGGTTTAATCCATTTTGAAATTACCTCTGCACTTTTCAAATAACCATGTTCTAAATAAATTGCACCTACTAGCGCTTCAAAGGTATCGGCTAATATTGAATTCTTTTCGCGGCCATTAGTTGTTTCTTCACCTTTCCCAATTCTTAAATACTTGCCTAAATTAATCTCCCTAGCTATCTGCGCGAGCGCTTTCATATTTACTACTCCAGAGCGCAATGGGCTTAATCTGCTTTCATCTAAATCTGGAAATAACTTATACAGTTCATCAGTAACAATTAATCCAAGAACTGAGTCTCCGAGAAACTCAAGTCTTTCATTAGTTGGGATTCCACCAGCTTCATAAGAAAATGAGCGATGAGTTAATGCAAGTTCAAGCAACTCATCCTTAACCGATATCCCGAGTTGTTCGGTTAGGTCAGAGTACAGATCAGACCTCTAGGACCTGTCGACGGTTGTAAGTGCCACAGGTTGGGCATGCAACATGTTGTAATTTTGGTTGCTGGCATTGTTGGCAGGTTGCAAGATTGGCAGGAGTGGTCTTCCACATGCTTCTACGAGAGCGAGTACGTGCTCGCGACATTTTTCGCTTTGGGACTGGCATGATATCTACTCCTTATTTAAAGCGTTGCTGCAATAGCTGAATTATCTATGAAAAGTACGGAGATGTAAAAACCTTTAATTTTTAAGCGGGAAATCCTTCAGAGCTGCCCATCTTTGGTCAGTGGGTGTTTGGGATTGCGATGCTGATAGGTAAGCCCAGTTTTCACCACTTTTTTCAGCCAATCCTGGGCAATCCTCAGAACATAATGGATTTACAGCTAAGTTTAAAATAATCGCATCTCTAATCGCAGGTTCTAGATCTATATCATCACCATCAAGAAAACTTAATTCATCCTCATCTAAATCAATCTCTTCATCTTTTTTGGATTTCCCTCTTGAACTATGCTTTTTTGTACTTTTGCTAGTAGAGGATTCGTAGTAGTAAAGCTCAGTAAAACTCTCATCAATTGGCCAGATAATCGGTTTTAGACATCTTGTGCACTCACCTGTCGCATCTGCAATAACTCGAGCTGTGGCTAATACACCCTCTTCAACCGCTTGAATTCTCAAATCTACTTCAATAATCTCTCCTGGCTTTACCGAAAGTAAATCCACCCCAACAGCCTCTGTGATCTTCAAATCTAACTCATACTCACGCATCTCCCCCGCTCGATGCGGTAGATCATGTGTATTGAACAAGAAAACTGAGCGAGCCATTTGATTACTTTAATTTTGAAAGTACGTGTTTAGTTTCAACACCACTTAATTGATCTCTACCCTTGCTAATCACATCCAAAGTCTTATTTAGAATTACCTCAAGATTAGCTAAACGTGAATCAATGTACTCTTCAATTTCTTCCCGATCTCGATCGCTATCAGCTTTTGCATCCGCCAAAATTCTTGCAGCTTCCTTGCGGGCACTTGAAACGATTGTGGTCTGTTCAACTAAGCGCGAGACTTCATCTCTTGCTTGTTGAATAATTGCATCAGATTGAGTGTGAGCATTTTCTATTATCGAATCCTTTTCGCGTTGAATTGCGATAGCCCTTGCTAAATCATTAGGAAAGGATGCCTTTATTTTATCTAAAATCTGTAACATTTCACTTCGATTGATAACACAAGAGGCTGATAAAGGTACCGATCTAGCCTCTTCAATTATTGCAATTGCAGCTTCAATGTTTTCAACTACATCCATATTTAGCCCTTTCGCTCAAGTCTAGATCTTAACTTATCAACTATAGCTGCAGGCATATATGCAGATACATCGCCACCATAACTTGCGATTTCCTTAACAAGTGATGATGAAAGAAATGAGTGTGAAGGTGCAGTAGACATGAATAATGTCTCAATCCCTTGCAATTGTAGATTTACCTGACTCATCTGAAGTTCATAATCAAAATCACTAACGGCTCGCAATCCCTTAACAATAGTAGGAATTTTATTTGCTCGACAGTAGTCGACAAGAAGTCCAGACCATGAATCAACTTTCACATTCTTATAACGGTTGGTTACCTCTTTAATCATCTCAATTCTTTCCTCAACGGTAAAAAGCGAACTCTTGGTTTGATTGACTAAGACTGCAATTACAACCTCGTCAAATAAGGTGCAGGCTCTAGCGATAATATCTAAATGCCCATTTGTAATTGGATCAAATGAACCTGGACAAACAACTCGTCTCATAGTGAAAACGCTAGCAACTAATTGCTAAGTTAGCCATTTTTTTCTAAATCTGCTCTGTCAGCGCGCCATAATGAATGCTCCCAGCACCATATGAGCGAATTTTTTGCTCCACAAATCCTTCAGGCCAGGTAAAAGCCTTTGCCTTTCCATCTCGTTCAATAGCAATTACCCCATATTTACTTAGTAAGTTTAAAGTTAAGATTTTCTTTAAAATTTTTTCGACCTCGGAGTTTGCAACTTCATATGGCGGATCAATGTAAATAATTTCATATGAATTGCTCGCAAAATGGTTTAGAAACTCAAAAACTGTTTTTTCATGTACTTTGAACTTTCCAATTCCCTCAGTATTTGAGAGTAGCTCAAAGTTCTGCTTACAAACATTGGCACTTATTGGATTACTTTCAACTGATTCGACAAGAGCCGCACCTCTTGAAAGCGCCTCAACTCCTACTGCTCCAGAGCCTGCAAATAAATCAAGAAGGTGAAGTCCATCCAAAGTTCCAAAAGTTGAAATTAATGAAGAGAATAACCCCTCACGTGCACGGTCAGAGGTTGGTCTAGTGATTGAAGGCGGTGAAAATAATTTCCTGCCTTTGCCTAATCCAGCAATGATTCTCATACTCATGACTTATCCATAAATCGAGCCGCTTCATCTAACTTCAGCTTATCGACCTCTTGTTTCAATAATGGTAAGTGAGCAATTTCTATATTGCGCTTTAAAATTTTTCCAGCAGCATCTCTTGCATGTTCAATTAACTTTTCATCTCTAAGAACTCGTAACAATCTTAGATGAGATCTACCGCCAGATTGGGATTTGCCCAAAACATCTCCCTCCTTTCGTTGTTCAAGGTCAATTCTGGCAAGTTCGAATCCATCTAATGTAGATGCCACTGCATTTAATCGCTGCATACTTGAGGACTCTTCATGTGCACTTGATACTAATAAACAAAGTCCGGGCACCCCACCTCTACCTACTCGTCCCCGAAGTTGGTGAAGTTGGGAAACTCCAAATCTATCTGCATCCATTATGACCATCATTGAAGCATTTGGCACATCAACTCCTACTTCAATGACTGTTGTAGCAATTAATACCTGGATTTCACCTTTCGCAAATGCTGCCATAGTTTGCTCTTTAATCTCACTTGTTTGTCTGCCATGTAATGTGGCAACTTTTAATCCCTTTAAAGCACCAGTTGCTAGCTCTGGAGCTAGCTCTTCTACTGCAATCATGTGTTCGTTATCTAGAAATTCCTCTCCCAACAACATCGCAGCAGTAATCTCTCGATCACTTAATTTCTTAATCGGATTAGCAATTCGAGGGGCAACAATGTAAACCTGATGACCTTTTGCCACCTCCTCTTTAACTCTCTGCCAAGCTCTTTCTAAAAAATGAGGTTTTTCTAAAACTGGGATTACATGAGTTGTGATCGGAACTCGACCCGAGGGGAGCTCTTTAAGTGTGGAGATATCTAAATCCCCAAATACAGTCATCGCTACAGTTCTTGGTATTGGAGTTGCCGTCATAACCAATAGATGAGGTGGTTGTGTTGCCTTCATTCGTAGTGCATCTCGCTGCTCTACCCCAAATCTATGTTGTTCATCCACCACAACCAAGCCAAGGTCTTTAAACTCAACACCATCAGAGATCAATGCATGTGTACCGATGACAATACCAATTTGCCCACTTTTTAATCTTGAATAAACCTCTCGCTTTTTGTTACTACTTAGAGATCCAGTTAACAACTCAACTTGCGTTCCTAAACCAGATGAGTGCAAAGTATCGGCAAGTGCTAACTCGCCAAGTAAATTTGTAATAGTCCGATAATGCTGCTGCGCCAATACCTCAGTTGGCGCTAATAGTGCCGCCTGTCCTGCCGAATCAACAACCGATAACATCGCTCGTAATGCAACCACAGTTTTTCCTGAACCAACCTCACCTTGCAACAATCTGTGCATTGGATATTTATTAGATAAATCCTGCTCAATTTGAGCATTTACCTCTAATTGGCCATTGGTGAACTTAAATGGCAGATTTTTCTCAAACGCCTTAACAAGTACTGGCGTGTTTGGAGTACGAGATTTGGTGCTTAGCCTTTCAATCTCAGCTCGGCGTTGACCAAGAAGTAACTGCAAAAGAAGTGCTTCGTCAAAGGTCAATCTCTCCCTAGCTTTTTCTGCGGCGTCTAAATCTGTCGGTTGATGGATATCCATTAGGGCCTGTTTTAAGTTTGGATAACTGCTCTGCTTTGCTAATTCCTCTGGTAAGTAATCTGGCAGTTCATCTAATGAATTGAGTGCTAATTTTATGCATTGCATAATTTTCCATGATGGAAGTTTTGCAGTTGCTGGGTAAACTGGAAGATACTTACCAGCAAACTCTGCTACTGCTGCATCTACATCATCACCATCTGGAATCAACTGATAATCTGGATGAGATAATTGGCGTTTACCTTTAAATACGCCAACCTTTCCGGCAAATAATCCAACTCTGCCTGCTTTCAGATCCTTCTCGCGCCAGGCTTGATTGAAGAAGGTTAAGGATAAATTTGCACTTCCATCGGTGACAACTACTTCAAGTATGTTTTTTGCATTAGCTCTTCTTAACTTAACCGCTTCAATTTCAGCCAAAATTGTTACTTCATCATCAGCAATCAATTTTGAAATATCTGTTAGCTCACCTCGAACTACATACCTTCTGGGATAGTGGCGTAATAATTCATTAATAGTTGTGATACCAAATGCTTTTTCAAGTACCTCTGAGGTGCGATCACCCAAGATATTTGATATGCGAGTGGATAGGGTGGCCATAGAGGAAGTATCCAATGCCTACTGGCCAACTGCGCGTAATTACCCACCGGATTAGCAATTTAATGGCGGTAAGAGGTAGCCTTTCGCCTTACATTTACTTAGAACAGCCAGACAAGGGAGTAACTCGGTGTCATCAGTTTGTGATTTATGTGGAAAAGCACCTAGCTTTGGAAACAATGTTTCGCATTCAAAGCGTGCAACCCGTCGCCGCTGGAATCCAAATATTCAAAAAATCCGCACCATAATTAATGGTCAAACCAAGCGGAAAAATGTCTGTGCTTCTTGCTTAAAAGCTGGTAAAGCCCTTCGTTAATTAGAAGTGCTGATAACCATTTTTCTCAATAACTTTTCCATCTAACAATATCTCTGCCTCACCTGCAATAACCTCACCAACTTCAATTCCTAACTCCTTATCTGCCTGGCTTGGATCTACCGTGGCAATGAAGAAGTGATCTTCTCCACCATTTAAAATCCAGTCAAATACATCCTCACCTAACTCAGTTGCTAACTCCTGTAAATCCTTAAAATCTGCAGCACTTGTAAACTTTTCACTTTTAAAGTTTATAGATACCTTGGATTCTGTTGCGATATGACCAGCATCAACTGTTAAACCATCACTTATGTCGCACATTGCGGTTGCAACTTTGGTTAGCATCCTAGGAGTTTTTAATTTTGGATTAAGGTGAGCCTCAACTACATATCTTGGTCGATCTAATGATCTTTCCAGTATTGCTATTCCTGCCGCTGATAATCCAGGAAGTGCAGAAAGATAAACTAAGTCACCTACCTTTGCACCACTTCTTTTAATAGGAATAGCACTTAATTCCCCCAGGGCAGTAATACTTAAACTCATCTTTTCTGACTTGCTTAAGTCCCCACCAATCACCATGACGTTAAACTCATCCGCTATGGAGCGAATGCCCTTCGCTAGCTCTGTTACTAATTGAAGGTTATTTAATTCTGGAATTGCTGCTGCCACCAGTAGATACTTAGGCTCAGCCCCCATTGCCAATACATCAGCCAAACTCGCAGTTGTTAACTTGGCACCGATTTGAAATGGTGTAGACCAATCCCGCCGAAAATGAACACCTTCGACTGCCATATCAACTGTGGCGACTAATTTGTTATCAATGCCACTTATAACCGCAGCATCATCGCCAATGCCTACCTCAACCTTGCCTGGAAATGAACTGCGAAATAGCTCACCCAATTGCGCGATGATCGCCTCTTCCGATTCCATAAATGGCACTCCCCAATTAACTCGCTATAGGCTACCCTTTATTAACGACGCAGTTCATCGCTGAACCTAAGTCGATGATTGAAGGGCTATAAATGTCTGTACAGGCTTACATACTTATTCAAACAGAAGTCGGAAAGGCATCTAGTGTTGCTAAGGCAGTCTCAGCAATCTCAGGTGTGACTATCGCAGAGGGCGTAACCGGCCCTTATGACGTAATTATGCGTGCTGAATCTTCATCCATGGAAGATCTAGGAAGAACGGTATTGGCTAAGGTACAAGGAGTCTCTGGGATTACTAGAACTTTGACCTGTCCAGTTACTACTTTTTAGTTTTATTTACGGGCTACATATTTTTTAAAAGTAGCCCGTTGTAAAGCAGTTTAAAACCAACGAATCATTCCTATGATTCCAGCACTAGCATAAAAAAATTGTAGGAAAAGTATTCCTTTATGTTTTCCTAAATACGCCCAAATTCCAATTAATCCTGAGGAAATAAACAATAGAGTGAAGCCAATAAACTCTGCGCCAATATTTAGTGCAACTAAAAGAGAATAAATAATCGCAGTTAAAACGCCAAGCCATTCAAAGACTCTTGGTTTTAATACTCTCTGACGGATCATATTTAATCTCCAACTACCATCTCAGAGGCATTGGTAATTGATCTTAATTCATTAAATGAGGTTGGGAAAACTGCATGAGGATGACCAGCTGCTGCCCAAACTACCTCATACTCACTTAACACCTTGTCGATGAACACTTTTGCAGGTGAAGTTATCCAACCCAATGGTGCAACGCCCCCTATGGCTTTTGAAACCATCGCTACTGAGGAAATGCTGTATGAGGTTCGAACTTGGTCACTCATCGGAAATGCCTACGCCGCTACTTCTGTTCGTTTTGTGTCAGACTTTAAAATTCGATAGAAAGCAAATGTAATGATTAATGCGGGAATAACGTTCCAACGCTCATTAGCACTTCGAGATGCTGCATTAGCAAGAATTCCCAAGGCTCCGAGAATTACAAAAGCTTTAACTATCCATTTTGGCTTAACTGCTATGCCGTAGGAGAAGCGAGTAAAAATCACTACCTGATAGGCAATTAGGGCAAAATTTAAAATGTAAATAATTCTTAGGTAAGTGGGAAAGACCTCAAATTGGCCACCAGCTGCGCGATCAAGTGCGTAAGAAGCACCCAACATGACACCACCAACTAAATATAGGTTCCAAGCAAAAGAAGCAAAAACTGCGGTTACAAAAGTTTTGTTCCTCATTTAACTAGTCTCCTACAAGCATTGGCTTAGCACCAGTACAAGAAATAAGTTCGTTATAAGTTGTTGGATATACCGCATGGGGATGACCAGCGGCTGCCCAAACAACGTCGTAATCGTTTAATGCTTCATCAATAAGGATGATTTCTGGCTTTGAAATCCACCCCAGTGGGCTCACACCACCGATTGAAAAACCAGACTTTTCTTTAACAAAATCTGCATCAACCCGCTCAAGTTTTTCAATACCAAGTTGACTTGCAACTAGTTCAGTATTCACCCGATGACGGCCTGAAGTTATTACTAATAGAGGTTTTTCATCATTTATTTTAAAAATGATCGAAGAGGCTATTTGCCCTACTTCTATTCCAAGTGCTGAAGCTGCCTCTGCCGCACTTCTAGCAGTTTCCATCAGAACTGTTATTTCAGTACTTAATCCAAAATCAGTTAACGCTTGTTTAACACGTTTTACCGCACTTTTTTCTAAAACTCCATCCATACTTACCGAGTGATCTTGATTGATCGACTTTTTGCAGTTTGGATTAAAGTTGTTATCAACTTTTGATAGGAAATACCTAACTTTTCCATCAACTTTGGGTATACCGAAGTGGGAGTAAATCCTGGCATAGTATTAATTTCATTAATAATGAGCTCTCCCTTATCTGAGTAAAAGAAATCTATTCGGGCTAATCCCTCACAACCAGCAGATTTGAATGCGGTAAGTGCATTTTGCTGAAACATTGCTTCAACGCCAGTGGGTAGATCAGAAGGAAAAATTAACTTCATAGAATCATCTAAGTATTTTGCTTGAAAATCATAGAATTCATACTTATCGGAAATTACTATCTGACCAACCGGGGAAACTATTAATTTACCTTCACTCTCAAGGACTGCACACTCTATTTCACGACCTGATATGGCTTGCTCGATAATTACTTTTGAATCAAACTCAAGTGCAGCATCAATTGCTAATTTGAGTTGTTCAGATTTCTTAACTTTTGTTGTTCCACGGCTAGAACCACTTCTGGCGGGCTTTACAAATAATGGATAACTTAAACTATCTGGCAAATTAGTTTGAGAGTTTGTAACTACAATTCCAGGCGCTACTTTTAAACCGGCTGCTGTAAAGATTGGTTTTGCGTAAGATTTATCCATACTTACGGCACTTGCTAAGACACCAGATCCAACGTAACGAAGCTGGATCATTTCAAACAAGCCTTGAATAGTTCCATCCTCACCATAGGGTCCATGAAGAATTGGAAATGCAACATCAATTTCCAATTTTTTTCCCTCAACAACTAACCCATCGCTTGTAATCGAAACGCCCACACCAGAATCTGGAATTTGTGGTAGGACACCATTTGAAATCTTAAATGTTGTGTCTTCAGGTAGGTATAGCCATTTACCAGATTTAGTTATGCCAATTAGCTCAACATCAAACAAATTTCTATCGATCGCTGCTAGTACACCGCTTGCTGAAATACAAGATATTTCATGTTCACTACTTTTACCACCGCAAATAATTGCTACCTTGGTTTTACCCATTAAATCTCAGCCTTAATACTGACCTTCATCAATCGATCTAAAGCATCTTTTGGTGAAATACTCCCAGCAACAACATCAGAAACTGCTTCAATTATTGGTGCTTCTACACCTACTCGATGCGCTAACTCCAACATTGCACCTGCTGAATAAACACCTTCAACTGTCTTCACTACTTGCTGTCTTGCTTTTGAAATTGATCCTGATTTACCGAGTACCTCACCAAAGCTGCGATTTCTAGAAAGTGGAGATTGAGCACTTGCAACAAGATCTCCAATGCCAGCTAGTCCTAAGAATGTAAGTGGGTTTGCACCATACGCCTCGCCAAGACGAGCTACCTCAGATAATCCTCTCGTAATCATTAATCCTTGAGTATTTTCACCATACCCCATACCAACTGCCATACCAACTGCAAGTGCAATCACACTTTTAGCAGCACCTGCAAACTCACACCCTACTAAATCAGTTGAAGGATAGATTCTAAAATAATTGGTCGAAAACATATCAATTATTAGATCAATAATCTCTTGATTCTCAGATGCGGCTACTGCTCCCGCTGGTTGACGCATAATAATTTCATTTGCCAAGTTAGGGCCAGTTATCAAACCTAACCGCGACTTTTCAATCCCTACTACCTCCTGCATCACCTCAGTCATTCTAAATTGAGTATCAACCTCAATACCCTTTAATGTACTAATGACCGGCAAATTTGTTGGAAAAAATCCCTTCCAATCTACTAAATTCTCTCGCAAAGTTTGAGCAGGGATAGCAACTAAAATTACCTCTGCAAATTCCAAAACAGCTTTAATATCTGTAGTCGCTTTTAATTCGCGAGGTAGATCAATTCCTTTGAGAAAGCGGCGATTAGAGTGTCTACGATTAATCTCTCGAACAACCTTCTTATTTCTACCCCAGATCAAAACTTGCTGACCTGAATCGACCATTACTTGACCTAAAGTCGTGCCCCAAGCACCAGAACCTAAAACTGCAACTTTTCTCATTTACTTTCCTTTTTGTAGTTTCCAGTTCTAGGGAGCTCTGACTTTTTAGGGTCAAAAATTTCTACCGGAGCCTTCTCATTACGTAAACCTTCCAGCAACTTAGTAATTGCACTCATTACGTAAGCAGTTGCCTCTTCTAGCGCAATTGGATCCTCTTGTCTGCCATACCATTTTGAGAAATCCAAAGGTTTGCCAGCAATAACCTTAACCTGACTTCTTGGGAATAACTTAATCTTTTTACTATATGCCGGCAAGATCTGTTGTGCGCCCCACTGCGCGCAAGGAATTACTGGCGCTTTGGTTAAAATTGCAAGCCGTGCAATTCCAGTCTTTGCCTTCATCGGCCAGTAGCTTTGGTCTCTTGTCAATGTTCCCTCAGGATAAACGCCAAGTAAATGTCCTGAATTGATAAAGGCAATAGCGTGACTTAAAGATTGGGAGGCAACTGCAGTCTCTCGTTCCACTGGAATTTGTCCGGCACCTAATAAGACTCGTCCAACTACGGGCAGTTTAAAAAGTGATGCCTTACCTAAGTACCTAGGGGCTCTGCCATTGTTATACAAAAAATGAGTAAATATCAGAGGATCTATATATGAGATGTGATTACAAACAACTATGGCACCGCCACTTTTGGGAAGATTCTCACCACCTTGCCACTGGCGCTTTGCAATTAAATTGAGAATGGGGCGCAATATTAACGCTCCGAATTTAAACCAATTTGTTGCTCCAAGTGGTTTTCCTGAGGGTGGTGCATAGGAAATCTTCAATTCGGTAGACACTGCTTAATTCTACGACCAATTGCTTAGTTGGCTATAAATGAGCGTAAAAAACGGGACCTCAAGCATGAGATCCCGTTTTTTATAAATGAATTGGCTTAACGACGACGCTTTGCTTTCTTTGCAGCTTTGCGTACTGTCTTTTTTGCCTTTGAGACTTTCTTTGCCGCCTTTGCAGGAGCAGCCTTTGCAGGAGGTGTTGGTGCTGCACCAAGCTTGCGGGCACCTGAAATAACCTCTTTTAATCCTTTAGCTGGCAAGAAACGAACTTTCTTACTTGCCTTAATTTGAATCGTCTCTCCAGTAAATGGATTACGACCCTTGCGAGCTGGACGATCAACTTTCTTAAACTTACCAAAGTCATTGATCATTACATCTTCGCCCTTTGAGATATTGCGAACAATCGCATCAAAAACTACCTCAACAGCGCGAGCAGCCTCTTTCTTGCTGTCACCAAACTGTGGTGCAAGATAGGCGATGAACTGTGCCTTGTTCATTTAATCCCCTTATTTACGCGTAAACATTAAGCATTTGCTTAACTAAGGGTTAATCTATGGGGTGATAGGAAATACTTTGATTAATTAATTCGGTGTGTCGCATTCAAATTATTAATATAAATCAAGGTTTTTTACACTTTTCGCATAACCCTAAATAATTACTTTAGAGTTTTAAATCAACGAATAGGTAGTGTTTTAGGCTTAAAACTAGCTCTTTTTTCTTCAAAACTTGAAACTTGATCAATTTTTGTAAATGTTAATCCAATGTCATCTAAGCCCTCCATTAGCCGCCAACGAGTGTAATCATCTATGACAAAATCTAAACTTGTTGAGCCGTAGCTAACCTTTTTGGCTTGAAGATCGACCGTAATGGAGGTCTCTGGTTTGGATTCAATCTCTTTCCAAATTTTTTCGATTTCTTCCTGCGGCAAAATTACAGTTAATAATCCAGCCTTTTGTGAGTTTCCTCGAAAAATATCTGCAAACCGGCTCGAGAGAACCACTTTGAAGCCATAATTTTGAAGTGCCCATACTGCATGCTCGCGTGAGGAACCAGTTCCAAAATCTGGCCCAGCAACTAAGATGGTTGCAGATTTATACTGAGGTTGATTTAACTCAAATGCAGGATCATTTCTCCAAGCTGCAAATAAGCCATCTTCAAATCCACTTTTAGTTATTCGCTTTAAATAAACAGCCGGGATGATTTGATCGGTATCAACATTGCTACGGCGAAGCGGAACAGCACTACCTGTATGTCTGATAAATTTGTCCATTATAAATCCGCCGGTGAAGCTAGTGTGCCCTTCAAAGCAGTTGCTGCTGCAACCAGTGGACTTACCAAGTGAGTCCGACCGCCCTTACCTTGCCTGCCCTCAAAATTTCTATTGCTGGTAGATGCTGCTCGCTCTCCTGGTTTTAACTGATCTGGATTCATTCCTAGGCACATAGAACATCCAGCACTTCGCCACTCGGCACCGGCATCAAGAAAAATTTTATCTAAACCTTCAGATTCAGCCTGTAATCTCACTCGGGCTGAGCCAGGCACTACCAATAGACGAAGTGAGGTAGCGATTTTTTTACCTTTAATTATCTCTGCCGCTGATCTTAAATCTTCAATTCTGCCATTTGTACAGGAGCCTAGAAAAACTGTATCTACCCTTATAGATTTAAGTGGGGTACCAGGTTTTAAATCCATGTACTCAAGGGCACGCTCAGCAGCTCCCCGATCTTCAGCATTTGAGATCTCGGCTGGATTTGGCACAGATGCACTTAGAGGCAAACCTTGCCCAGGATTTGTACCCCAGGTAACAAATGGTGCAAGCTCATCTGCGTTTAAATTAATCTCTTTATCAAATTTAGCATCATAATCTGTTACAAGTGTCTTCCAATAAGCAAGTGCTAAATCCCAATCTGCACCAGTTGGCGCATGTGGCTTACCCTTTACATAATCAAAGGTAGTTTGATCGGGAGCAATTAAACCTGCACGTGCCCCAGCTTCAATAGACATGTTGCAAATGGTCATCCTAGCTTCCATTGATAGTGCTCTAATCGCACTTCCACGATACTCAAGAATGTATCCCTGCCCACCACCGGTACCGATCTTGGCAATAACTGCCAAGATAATATCCTTACTGGTAACTCCAGGCTTTAATGTTCCTTCAACATTGATTGCCATAGTTTTTGGCCTTATAAGTGGCAAAGTTTGAGTTGCTAATACATGCTCAACCTCGCTAGTACCTATTCCAAATGCCAAAGCGCCAAATGCGCCGTGAGTTGAAGTGTGTGAATCTCCGCAGACAATTGTCATTCCTGGCTGAGTTATACCTAACTGAGGACCAACAACATGCACAATTCCCTGTTCAACATCACCAAGTGAGTGAATTCGAACCCCAAACTCTGCACAATTTTTTCTTAGGGTATCAACCTGTAATTTAGATACCGGATCGGCAATAGGTTTATCAATATTTAAAGTCGGTACATTGTGATCTTCTGTAGCGATAGTTAAATCTGGCCTTCTAACTTTTCTATTTGCAAGACGTAAGCCATCAAATGCTTGTGGACTAGTGACTTCATGAATTAAATGTAGGTCTATGTAAAGTAAATCTGGTTCGCCAGCAGTAGAGCTAACAACATGCTCTGCCCAAATCTTTTCCGCTAGCGTCTTACCCATTTCAACTTTTCCCTTCATACCTGTACTGTATTTGCTTCTCACAGAGTGAGATGGCATTATCAGAGTATGGACAGAAAGAATAGCGGAGTTGGTGTATTAGATAAAGCCGTGAAAATACTGGCCGCATTAGAGGCTGGTCCACAATCACTTAGTGACCTAGTCTCAACAACGGGAATTGCCCGGCCAACAGCTCACAGATTGGCAGTCGCCTTAGAACATCATCGGCTCGTGACCCGAGATTTTTCCGGAAGATTTATTTTAGGTGCACGCTCTTCAGAGTTAGCAGCAGCAGCTGGTGAAGATAAATTACTCGCAATTGCCGTTCCATCTTTAACTGCACTAAGAGATGCAACTGGTGAAAGTGCGCAGCTATATCGCAGACAGGGTGATTTAAGAATTTGTGTTGCAACCGCTGAACGGTTAACTGGGTTAAGAGACTCCGTTCCAGTTGGAACATCACTAACAATGCAGGCTGGCTCAGCAGCACAAATCCTTCTTGCATGGGAGGATCCGGAGAAACTTCATCGTGGTTTAGTAAATGCTAAATTCACTGCGGCAAATTTAGCGGCAGTCCGCAGAAGAGGTTGGGCACAATCGGTAGGTGAGAGAGAGGCTGGAGTCGCATCGGTATCAGCGCCAGTACGTGGGCCAAACAATAAAGTTATTGCTGCCGTCAGTATTAGTGGACCAATGGAAAGATTAAGTAGGCAACCAGGTCGAATTCATGCTGCTGCTGTTGTTGCTACCGCTGCAAGATTAAGTGAGCACTTAGCAAAAAATAAATAATAAAACTTGTAGCTCCGAGGGGATTCGAACCCCCGTAGCTGGCTTGAGAAGCCAGAGTCCTAGGCCACTAGACGACGGAGCCGTGCAGTACATCTATAAATCGCTGGGGTACCAGGACTCGAACCTAGACAGGCTGAACCAGAATCAGCAGGGCTACCAATTACCCCATACCCCAATATTTAATTTTTTAGCATTACAAGAATACCCTGCTGTAATTTTATTTGGAAATTGCCGCCCTAATTCGCTCCAGGGAACGCTCTTTACCTAATAGTTCGAGTGACTCAAAAAGCGGTGGTGAGATATGTGAACCAGTTATTGCAATTCGAATTGCACTAAAGGCAACTCTTGGCTTTAATCCCATTCCATCAATAAGTGCTGCCCTTAATCCCTCTTCAATTTCTTGAGTCTTCCAAATACCCAGTCCTTCAATACTCGCAAGAGCGGTAACCAAAATTTTTTGCGATGCATCATCTGATATTTTTGAACTCTCTTCGTGCACAATAGTAAAATCTTTCACAAACAAGAAATTAAGCATAGAAGGAATCTCAGATAGCTTAATTATTCGCTCTTGAATAATCGGCAATGCTGATCTAACAATTGCAATCTCTTCCTGATTTCCAGAAATTACCTTAGATTTCAATAAAAATGGAAGGGATAATTCGAGGAATTTATCTAATGTCAATGCGCGAATCTTGTCGCCATTTATAGCCTCAAGTTTTTTCATATCAAATCTTGCTGGG
>Ga0255170_1000344_pt1 | contig 19595 bp, 21 predicted proteins | sample Atl_Yuk_RepA_8d_FD_186015 | JGI IMG/M metagenome (GOLD analysis project Ga0255170, IMG submission 186015) | Freshwater microbial communities from Altamaha River, Georgia, United States - Atl_Yuk_RepA_8d | ecosystem: Environmental > Aquatic > Freshwater > River | place: USA: Georgia | collected...
AAGCGATGGCCAGCACCTGGGCGGCGACGTTTTCGGCCAGGCCGTGGGCCAGCGTGGCGCTGTCGGCGTGGATGACTTTGGAAACACCGGCGATCTGGGCGGCGGCTTGTGCGGCAGCGCCGGCATTGTGGCCAGCCACCAGCACATGCACATCACCGCCGCAAGCGGCGGCAGCGGTCACGGTGTTGAGGGTGGCGCCCTTGATGGCGGCGTTGTCGTGTTCGGCAATAACGAGTGCGGTCATGATCAGATCACCTTTGCAACATTTTTGAGCTTGTCCACCAGCGTGGCGACGTCGGGCACCTTGATGCCGGCGCTGCGCTTGGCAGGTTCCATGACCTTGAGGGTCTTGATGCGGGGTGCCACATCGACGCCGAGGTCTTCGGGCTTGAAGGTGTCGAGTTGCTTTTTCTTGGCCTTCATGATGTTGGGCAGCGTCACATAACGCGGCTCATTGAGGCGCAGGTCGGTGGTGATGATCGCAGGCAGGCTCACAGCCAGGGTTTCCAGGCCGCCGTCGATTTCGCGGGTCACATTGGCTTTGCCATCAGCCACTTCGACTTTGGAGGCGAAGGTGGCCTGGGGCAGATCGGCCAGCGCGGCCAGCATCTGACCGGTCTGGTTGCAGTCATCGTCGATCGCTTGCTTGCCCAGGATCACCAGGCCGGGCTGCTCTTTGTCCACCAGGGCCTTGAGCAGCTTGGCCACGGCCAGGGGTTGCAGTTCTTCGGCGGTCTCGACCAGGATGCCGCGGTCGGCGCCGATGGCCATGGCGGTGCGCAGGGTTTCCTGGCACTGGGTCACGCCGCAAGAGACGGCGATCACCTCGGTGGCCACGCCCTTTTCTTTCAGGCGCACGGCTTCTTCAACGGCGATCTCGTCAAAGGGGTTCATGCTCATCTTGACGTTGGCGATGTCCACACCGCTGTTGTCGCTCTTGACGCGGACCTTGACGTTGTAGTCCACCACCCGCTTGACGGGAACCAGAATCTTCATGGTGCCTGATCCTTAACTCATTTCAAATTGTGTGAATAGATCGTCCCGATCAGAGTTCCATCTTTTTCGCAATGATGTTTCGTTGGATTTCACTGGTTCCACCACCAATGGGTCCTACACGTGAATCGCGGAAGAACATTTGCATGTCGTATTCATTTGAGTAGCCAGCGCCGCCCATGATTTGCATGCCCATGTCAGCACATTTGAAGTTGTTCTCAGTCGCCACCACCTTTGCAATCGAAGCTTCGGTGACAACAGGCGCTTTCGCATCCAGGAGGTCTGCGACACGGTAGGTCATCTGCCGGGCCGTTTCACTCATGATCAGCATATCGGCCAATTTGTGTTGAATCACTTGGAACTGAGAAATCGGTTGACCAAATTGGATTCGTTGGCGAGCGTAATCGCGAGCGTATTCGGTGATTTTGTAGCAGTGCCCCACCGAAATCGCAGCCAAGGCCAGTCGCTCCAAGCCCAGGCAGTTCATGATGTTTTTCCAGGCTTGCCCTTCACCGCCAAACAGATTGCGTGCCGGCACACGCACGTTGTCGAAAAATACTTCATTGGCATGCGAGGTACGACGACCCAGCATGGACAAAGGACGAATGGTGACGCCGGGCGCTTTGGTTGGCACCAGGATTGTGCTGATACCGTTATGGCGTGCCTGAGTGTCTGTCTTGACAATGGCCACAATGTAGTCTGCTACGTGGGCACATGTGATCCACACCTTGCTTCCATTGATAACGTACTCGTCACCTTCGCGTTTTGCAGAAGTTTTGATTCCGGCGACATCAGAACCCGTACCCGGTTCGGACATCCCCAGCGCGAGCTTGACTTTGCCCTGGACGATTTGGGGAACAATTTCCTGCTGAAGTTCAGGTGAGCCAAATTTGGCAATGTGCATGCCTGCATATACGCCTGAAGTGGTGATGGCTTGCGCGATGCCGGTGTAGTAATAGCCCAGCGTTTCCAAGAACACAGCGATGTCTTTGTAAGAACCGCCCATGCCACCGAGTTCCTCTGGATAAAACAAACCAATGTATCCAGCTTCGGCGAGAGCGTTGTAGGCTTCATGCGGAAAGCCGCGTGTCTCGTCGAGTTGACGAATCTTGTCCCATGGCAAGTGGCGGCTGAGCAGGTCCAGCACACCTTCACGCATCATGGTTTGATCTTCTGTCAGGCCAGTTGTATTGATCAGGGATTGGGTCATGTTTATCTCCTAGATGTGATGTTTCAAATATTCAGTTTTCTTGAGACTCAAGAACAGGACGTGCAGCAAACAGCGGGCCGTCTTCGTACTGAAGTACAACCATTTCTACTGGCATTCCAGGATTTAGCGCTACGCCCTCTTCAGTCACCAAGCGACAGGCAAGGCGTACGCCTTCTGACAGATCGACAATGCCTACGGCGTATGGTGATTCGCTTGCGAATACGGCCGGAGCTGCATGAATTCGCGTCCACGAGTACAAAGTGCCCTTTGCGCCTAAGGGCTTCCAGCCAACCCTGGGAGACCAGCAATGAGGGCATACCGGCTTCGGCGGAAATGTCACCTTTTTGCAGTCTTCACAGCAAGTCGTTTGCCATTGCCCTGTACGAAGACCGTTCCAGAACGTTTGCGTAAATTCTGAAAGCCTTGGCGGGTAGGACAGATTTCCAACTACCGAAACCATTGGAAGTGGGTTGTGGTTCATGCCATGGCCTCCAAAACGTGAATCAATGCAGCGTTGTAGTTGCCCAGCTCGCCAGAGACCAAGCCAAGACGAGCATTCTTGACCTGACGTTCTCCAGCACGACCTCGCAATTGGTCTGCCATCTCGACGTAGTTGTAAAGCGATGTCACGTAAGCCGGATGACCACGTGAAGTCAGGCCACCTGAAGTTGAGATCGGGATTCGACCGCCCAAACGGGTTTCACCGTCAAAAGCAGCTCTAGCGCCTTGTCCTTTTTCGAACAAGCCAATGGCTTCGCTCACCAACACCTCGACGATGGTGCATGGGGCGTAGGGTTCAACAACATCAAGGTCAGAGGCAGTGATACCAGCCTGTTTGTATGCGTCCTGCGCTGCCTGTTTGGCGGATGTGAATGCGATCATGTCATTAGGCACGTCGCTGATCTGATGAGTGCCGTCGTGATAGAAGCCTCTTCCACGTACCAGGGCATAGGGTCGGCCCAGTGAGCGGGCGACTTCCTCGCTCGCCAAGACAAGGCAAGCGGCACCATCCCCTCTTGGTGGGACGTCGTACAGCCCCAAGGGCTCGACGATCGGCCTTTGAGATACAACTTCTTCCAGTGTGATGGGCTTACGGTATTGCGCCAGGGGATTAAGTGATGCGTGGTAGCGATTTTTCACCGCTACCGCTCCAAGTTGTTCACGTGTTGCACCGTGCTCGTGCATGTAGCGCATGGCATCCATCGCATACCAGGCAATAGGAGTGAATCCAGCCGAGGTATGGAAATCCACATCACCCGTGGTCCTCATGCTGCTCATCATGTGCTCGGCAGCTGAGACCGCGCTTTCCATGTTGATGCCCAACGCCAGAGCAACCTCAGCTCTGCCCAGCATGATTTCGTCGCAAGCTTTGTCAAACGCCAGCGCTGCAGTCATTCCATTGCCCATGACCTCCATGACACTGCCGCTGCAAGCCAATCGCAGTTGACCCATCAAGAATGTGTGGAAGTATTTCTGCCTTGTGTATGGTCTCGGCAGCGTAAAGATCAGGCTCTGCACATCCTCTTTACTCACGCCAGCATCACGCACGGCCTCGCTCACGAGGCGTGTCATGATTTCATGCTCCAGTACTTGCAGAGACTCGTTGTCCGCAGTCTGGTGACGACCAATGGGGATGGCGCTGGTGCCAATCAAAGCGACTCGGCGGCTCATACACTCACCTTTTCTGTCTGCTGATTGCTTGCCGTAGGGTTGTCAGCGCCGAACGCGCCAGCTGCACGTAGCTCGCTGAGGCGTTCACTGCTGATTTTCAAGTCGTTGAGCAAAATGGATTCGTTGTCGGCGCCGACAGCTGGTGGAGCGACTGGCGTCACGGCGGGGGTCCGGGAAAGACGGATCGGGTTGGAGATGTTGGGAATCCAACCTTTGACTGGATGCGGAATGCGCGTCACAAGTCCACGAGAGCGCGCTTCATCCGATGCCAAAGCTTCGCCCAACGTTTTGACATGTCCGCTTGGGACGTTCGCTGCCCTCAATAGAGGTGCCCAATGGCTCCAACGTTGCTTGGCGAACACCTCATTCATTACTTCAAAGAGGAACTCACGGTTTTTCAACCTGTTTTCCCGTTTGGAGAGTATGGGATCGTTGGCCAGATCTGGCCGATCCAACACCTGCTCAAACAAACGCTGGTAGATTTTGTCGTTGCCGCAGTTGATATAAAACGGCTTGTCCTGACTCATGAACACACCAGACGGACAGGTGTCAGGGCTGGTGTTTCCATTGCGCTGGGGTTCATAGCCGGTTGTCAGATGCTGCATGGCCCCAAAACCTGTCATCACGACCGCAGTGTCGAACAGGGCCACCTCGATGCGCTGGCCTTTGCCATCACGTTGGCGAGCAATCAAGGCCAGCAAAATAGCGTTGGTCGCTGTCATTGCCGTCGCCACATCCATGATCGCAGAGCCAGTACGCACGCCCTGGCGATCGGGATAGCCATTCATCGAAATAAAGCCGCTCTCAGCTTGTGCGATGGGGTCAAAGCCTAGCCGATCCGCATATGGACCTTCACGACCGTAGGCCGAAACTGAGCAATAAATTAGTTTTGAATTCAATTTCGAGCAGGTCTCATAGTCCAGCCCGAAGCGCTCCATGACGCCTGTGGAAAAATTTTCCACCAACACATCCGCCTGCGAAATCAGTTCCTTGGCGATCGCCAGGCCCGCCTCAGACTTCATATCCAGTGCCAGGCTTTTTTTATTCCGATTGCTCCACAGGAATGCGCTGCCTTGGGCAGGGATTTCGGGATCAACTGTGGGGTAGTGGCGAAAGTCGTCCCCCCGCTCTGGCGCCTCGATCTTGATGACCTCTGCGCCGAAATCGGCCAAGTTCATGGTGGCTAGCGGCCCGGCGATGAAGTGAGTGAAATCCGCTACACGCAATCCCTGCAATGGCGCAGGCGCAGTTCTCGGGGCTGATTCGTGGATTGGTAGGGCATTGATACGGCTCTGATCGAACACGGCTGTCTCCTTTCAATGGTTGAACCATTATACTTAGAGAATGGGTGTTGACAATACATTCACCAGCAAAACTCTTCCGCGTCCTTTTAGAACTGATCTCACCTGATGACTAAACCAAGTAAAGAGCCCGAAGGATCGCCCTCTGAAGATCGAACACCACTGCACCGTCGCAATATCGAACTTCAGGGATATCGGCGATCAGACGGCTTGTACGACATTGAAGGAGAGTTGCTTGATGTCAAACACTACGATTACGTCAACTCTGATGGAAAAATGCGCTTAGCAGGGCAGCCTTTGCATCGAATGAAAGTGCACATGACGGTAGATGCATCCATGACGTTGAGAGAAATCGATGCAGGGATGATGGCGACACCATTTACTGAATGTCATGCGGGAACTGCGACACTAGACTCCTTGATCGGGACGTCGCTGTCTGCTGGTTGGCGTAAAGCCATAGACAGGGTGGCAGGCCGAACGGCTGGTTGCACCCATGTACGTGAACTGCTGATGGCAATGGCCACTGCAGCTTTTCAGACCGTTGCGCACGATCTTTCTATGCAACGCCAAGCACGAGGAGAGCCTTTGTACCCCTCTGAAGCCCCTCCGCCGATGTTTGGTCAATGCATTGCATGGGACTTTGATGGACCGGTGGTGCAGCGAATAGCGCCGCAATTCTTCGGATATCGAGCGCCATCGTCCAACGCAGATGATCACACTTGAAAGCGCAGGAGTCAGCCTTGCACCTGGTGCTTGTTTGGTTCAAGCAGATTTGGCCGCGTGGGAGAGGTAGCTCTGTTGCAGCCGCTTGAGACTTGACTCCATTTCGGATACCGCACCCTGGATGTCGCGTGCCTCCATGCATTTGAGAAAACGCTTTCGAGACGGTAAAACGAAGGCGTTGTCGTAGTTCCCAATCGAGAAAACGTAGTGTTTTAGCACAGCAAGCACCCCATCCATGACGATCACCATGATGGGGTTTCCCGTCATGCGAGCCAGTATTCGATGAAATTCCAAGTGCGTGTCTACGCGCCGCTCAAAATCTCCAGATTCTTTGGCTTTTTCGGCTTGTTGAATGTTGGCGCGCAACAGTTCCAAGTCTTCAAGTGTTGCCCGTGGACATGCCTCCCGGATCACAACCGATTCCAGCCAAATTCGTGCCTCTGTAAGCTTTTCTGGAGTTATCGCCCCCACATGGAACATGTCCAACATGCTGGTGGTAATGGTTTCCCCGCTGACCTCGGTGATAAACGCCCCGCCTGTGGCCCCCTTCTGAAGACGCACGAGTCCTGCATGCTCCAAGGAACGCAAAGCCTCGCGAAGAGTGTTCCGAGAAACACCAAAACGCTCAGATAACGCTCGTTCAGAGGGTAAGCGGTTGCCTACGCGCAGGCGTCCTTCTGCCAGTTCTGCTCGAATCTGTGCCGCGATCTCTTCAAACGCCCGGGTAGAACGGATCGGCTGGAAATTCAGCTGTCCTACTGAATTGGTCTCGGAAACGGGTGTAGCGGTGGTTTTTGCCATGTGATATGTTTTATCTGCAGTGTCAATGATAGGACCAAATACCTGCGAAGCCAAAATGCTACGCGTCCCAGTCGGCAAGCACTTGAGCAACCGAAGTGGCTGTCAATGGTGCAGACGCCTTGATCGCCGACGGCGTGCGGCTAAAACGTGGGGCCGGTGCTGTGTGCATAACGCCGTCCACATTCACAAAGCCCTTCCTGGATTGAATGTGGGGGTGTCTAGCCGCCTCTTGTAACGTAAGAACTGGCGCGAAGCAAACGTCTGTACCTTCAAGCAAGTGACACCATTCATCGCGAGTGCGGCGAGCTACTGCAGACGCAATCGCATCTCGAAGCTGTGACCAGCGCGCTCGGTCGTTTTGCGCATCCCATAGTGGGTCCGGCAACTCAAGTTTTTGGCACATCAGCGCAAAAAATTTAGGCTCAATGGGCCCCAGAGAAATGCAATGCCCATCGGCAGTTGTGTATGCACCATAGTAGGGTGCGCCACCATCCAACATGTTGCTGGAACGTTGCTCGCGATACAAGCCACGCAATGTATGAGACTGGTTGTTAGTCATCAAGGACAGGACTCCGTCGCAGATGGCTGCATCCACAATCTGTCCTTGTCCAGAAGTTTTTGCCTCTAGCAGTGCGGCCAGCATACCCATGACCAGGTACAGACTGCCACCGCCATAATCACCGACCAAATTGAGTGGTGGTACCGGGGGGGCATCCTTTTCGCCGATTGCGGCTAAGGCTCCCGATAGAGCGATGTAGTTGATATCGTGACCCGCAGCCTGTGCAAGTGGCCCCTCCTGGCCCCAGCCAGTCATGCGGCCATAAACCAAAGCTGGATTACGAGCAAACACCGCAGAAGGGCTCAATCCAAGTCGCTCCATCACACCTGGGCGAAAGCCTTCAACCAATGCATCCGCATGGCAAAGTAAGTCCAATACCTGCTTAACAGCCTCCGGGCGTTTCAAATCGAGCAATATTGTCTTGCGACCGCGGCCAACAATGTCGTAGGGATTGCCCAGACTTGCATCGGGTCGGTCGATCCTCACAACCTCAGCCCCCATGTCAGACAGCAACATGCAGGCAAATGGGCCTGGCCCTATACCAGCAAACTCAATCACCCGAAGGCCCTGGAGTGGCCCAGATTTTTTGTTGCTGGAAATTGCCTCTGATTTTTTCTCAGTATTCATGTTTATCCCTTTATGGCCCAGCCAAGAATCATCGCTGCTCCGCCCAGACAAATGGCAACAAAGACTGAATTTGCACGTAGGCTGATGGTTAAGACGGGTATGCCGCTGAACCTTGCGGCCATCATGCTGAGCACTGAGAACGGTGTAACGATGATGGCCAGTCCCCAACCAACCAAAACAGCGCACAGGTGCGCCATAGATGGCAAATTTAGGAGTCCTGGCGTCAGACTCGACCCCACCAAAACGGCGCAAAGCATAGGATGGATTGAGGTCGCAGACAACATCACGATTGCCACCATGACCATCATGGATGCCCCCACAGGTGAGTGAGACGTCAACTGAGCAAGTGGTTCGATCACGCTCATAGGAATGACCTGAGAAATCACAGTTCCAGCACAACCTGAAACAAGGAAAAGCAGGACCTCTCCAGCTATGGCACCTTGTCCAAGCAAATCTTGCCGCAATTGCTTGCTGCCAGAGCGCCACCTTTGAGAAGCATCGGAGGGCTTCCAAACGTTCAGCAGCCAGGCAATGAAGGGCATGCTGACAATGATGATGGCTGAAACAGACGCATTCAGTAAGTTGCTGGCCCACATCATGAATCCCAGAAAGCACAGCATCAGTCCAATGATCGGTATGCCATCCTGAATTACATCAGCAATGGAACCAGCGCCAGTTGGTTGTGTCTTCTCTCGTGTCAGCGAAAGCTTCTCAATCAAAGTCCCCAAACCGATGAAAATTACCGAGATCGTCAGTGCGTAAGGCAATACATCGGTCCACGCAATGCCGTCATACATAGTCAACACAATGCTCATGTTGCTGTACATCGGACTCCACAGAGCCAAGGCTGCATAACCTCGAGAGATGGCGCTGAAATCTGCAATCTTTTCCCTCGAAGAAAGATCCTCACGTTGCGCAGCCATGTCCATCATCATGGTTAGACCTGCCAGACCCAGAAATCCACCCAGGAACTGAGCCCCTATGCCTAGCGCCAGAGGTCTTTGCCCCCTGGGTATTGCGTAGAGATCTGACATTACCTTGCGCATGTGCGGCACTCGCAGGGATGCTTTTGACATCAAACTGACCGAAATGAGCAAGGAAGCGATCAAAGCTCCGATTCGCATCCCTTTTTCCAGTGCGGTGAGCGGCTGATCAATCAGCACAAGCGCCACCCCAGTCATCAGAGCCAATGCGAGCGATGTGCGCCCTATGCCGCTGGCAATATGACGATGCTGAACCAACAGAAATGCCAAGCACGATATGGCTAAAGTGCCTGCGCTGAAATGCTGAGGTAGAACCATGTCGACCACCGTGGCGATTGGAATGGCCACCGTGGGCAGGATTTGTGCAAAGCTAGGGTTTTTACCCATCCTTTACTGCCGATTAGGTATTTGAAGAGCTCATTCAGCTACTATACAATGAATGGATCAACCATTGAAACATTGATCATCTCACCACCTTAGGAGACACCGAACCATGACACGTAAAGCTCAGGCAATGTTCGCGGCATTGGCCTTTTTCACCGTGGGAACTGTTGCGGCGCAAGATTTCCCGAATCGCCCCATCACTATCGTCATCCCGTATCCCGCAGGCGGAACAAGCGACGGTCAGGTTCGCATGTTTCAAGAGAAACTGGGTAAATTGCTGGGCCAGCCCATCGTGGTGGAAAACAAACCCGGTGCATCGGGTGCGATTGGTGCACAGTACGTGGCTCGCTCAAAGCCCGACGGACACACCCTGATGTACCCGAATACGGGTTTCTTGATCACACCGCTGCTTAGTGACAAGTCTGGCTACGATCCACTCAAAGATTTCAAACCGGTCACACAAACAACATCTGTGCCCATGGTGTTGGTGGCGAGCAAAACGGTGCCGGCCAATAACATCGCTGAATTCATTCAGTACGCACGCAAGCAGCCTGGTGGCATTTCTTACGCATCGGCTGGCACAACTTCGTTCGGACACATTGAATCTGCTCGATTCCTTCAAATGGCCGGGGTCAAGGCGGAGGCCATCCCTTACAAAGGAGAAGCCAACACCACGATGGCTTTGAGGGCAGGTGATGTGCAAATGCTGCTGACATCACCCTCTGCCACGATGCTTGGACAGGTTCAACAAGGAAACATCAAATTGCTTGGCGTCAGCACAGCGAAGCCAACCTCCTTGATTCCGGGAGCGCCCACCATCGCCAGTTCGGTTCCTGGATTTACCTCCAACATCTGGTTCGGTCTGGTGGCTCCGGCCGGTACCCCTGATGACGTGGTGAACAAGATTCAAGCAGCAATGAAAAAAATCATGGATGAGGATGAAATCCGAGCCAAACTCCAGCCCACCGGCGCCTTGCCACAAACCTCCACGCCTGCAGATTTCTCCAAGATGCTCAAGGAAGAATCAGCACAGTTGCGAGAAGTCATCACCAAATTCAACATCAAGGCCGAGTGAGGATCATGACTACGCTGAAATCTCAGTACGATGTGATCGTTGTGGGCTCAGGTGCGGCGGGGCTTTCTGCGGCCATCACAGCACGTAAGCGCGGCCTGGATGTGGTGGTTGTAGAGAAAGAGCCTGTCTTCGGAGGCACCACCGCATTGTCGGGGGGCGTGCTGTGGATTCCACTCAACCACCATGGTCGCAAACAGAACCCATCCGATACAGTCGAAAAGGTAAAAACCTTCATGCAGGCTGAGACTGGTGCCTTTTATGACGAAGCATCAGTGGCCTGTTTCATCGAGAACGGCCCAAAGATGGTGGAGTTTTTCGAGCGTGAAACCTCGATGAAGTTCCTGCCAACACTCTACCCAGACTATCACCCTACAACAGCGGGCGGAGTTGATATTGGCCGCTCCATCCTGGCAGAGCCCTATGACATCAGGGGTTTGGGCAAGGATATGTCGCGGCTAAAACCACCATTGAAGACCATCACCTTCATCGGCATGATGTTCAATTCGTCCAACGCCGACCTGAAGCATTTTTTCAGAGCAACGAAGTCGCTGGAATCTTTCCTGTACGTAGCTCGGCGCCTGATCAACCACTTCAAAGAGCTGGTGCTGTACCGACGTGCAGTGCAAGTGACCAGTGGCAATGCCCTGGCAGCTAGGTTAGCGAAATCCGCCATAGACCTGGACATTCCAATTCTGACCAGTACGCCCGTCACCCAACTGCTAGAGATGGAAGACCGCGTAATTGGTGTGCAGATCAGCGGACCCGACGGTGTAAATCAATTGACCGCGCGTCATGGCGTTGTGCTGGCTTGCGGAGGATTTCCACACGATCTCAAGCGAATAGCTCAAGCCTATCCGCATTTGCGTCGTGGTCACCAACATCTCTCACCGACCCCAGAGAGTAATACAGGAGATGGTTGCAACATGGCCGAGCGACTCGGTGGTGTGGTTGACATCCGATTCAAAGAGCCAGCCGCCTGGATGCCTGTAACCAAGGTCGATTTTGGAGGGGGTAAGTTCGGTGTCTTTCCCCACCTTCTGGATCGCTACAAGCCAGGCATCATTGGCGTACTTGCGAATGGCCAACGGTTTACCAATGAATCGAATTCCTACCACGATGTTGGAGCAGCATTGCACAAGGCCTGCGCAGGCATGAAAGAAACCGCCATGTGGTTGGTCTGCGACAAGGTAGCCCTGAGTAAGTACGGACTGGGTTATGTGAAGCCTGCTCCCATGCCCATCGAGCGATTTATCCGTAATGGTTACTTGATCAAGGGCCAAACACTGGAAGAACTGGCAAGAAATGCTGGTATTGATCCTGCTGGTTTCAAACAAACGGTGCAAGCGTACAACCAACACGCGACCCATGGAGAAGACCCAGCCTTTGGCCGTGGCAGCACCAGCTTCAATCGTTACTTGGCAGACCCAGATCACCAACCCAATCCCTGCGTTGCACCGATTGATCAAGGCCCGTTTTACGCCGTGAAGGTTCTCATGGGTGATCTCGGTACATTCGATGGTCTGCGAACAAGTGTGGTCGGAGAGGTTCTTCGTGCCGATGGTACGCCCATCAAGGGCTTGTACGCTGCAGGAAATGACCGCGCGAGCGTGATGGGTGGAAATTATCCGGGAGCAGGTATCACGCATGGACCGAACATGACTTTCGGCTTTGTAACAGCCAACTACATTGCCGATCAGGCCATGGCCATTGATAAAGCCCATGAAGTAGTAGCGGCATGAGTGTCATCTTGACTTTGCCTCCAAGCAAGCCACTGGTTGATCACCGGGTTTACACCATTGCTCTGCGCAAAATGCCTGAGTTTCTCGAAGTCTTCAATCGTCTGGCAATGCCAGTGCTGCTTGAGACGCTAGGACATCCCTTGGGATTTTGGACAAGTGTCGTGGGGCCACAAAACCAGTTCATACATCTCTGGGGCTATGACAATCTGGCCGATTACGAGCGACGCAGTCAAGCCCGCGATGCACACCCTGACTTTCCAGCTTACTTGCAGGCGTCCGGTCACCTAATCACTGCTCAGGAAACGCGTTTGATCCGGTCAGTTCAGTTTTCGGCGATGCAGTCATAGCGACCTATCCTTTAAACACTCAACCGATTGACCACTGAAATTGGTTGCCAAATTAAATAACAGCCACATGAGTGCATTGCAAACTCTAGCCCAGCAAGCTATCGCCATGTCAGGGGATCACATTCCGCTGTCGATTCTTAACCAAGCACGACTATGCATCCTTGATACCTTGGGATGCATCTTGGCCGGCACAAGAACTGAAGAGTGCAGCCTGATTCTGGCGTGTGAGTCTTCACAGCAATCTGAGGGGAATACGGTTTTTGGAACCGCTCAGCAGAGAGGACTGCGAGAAGCCATACGAATCAACGCTTATCTGGGCGATGTGTTAGAGCTCAACGATCTGATTGGCGGACATGCCAGCATTGGCACAGTCACAGCTGCGATGGGATTGGCTCAAGCTGAAAAGAGATCTGGTCTTCAGGTACTGGAAGCGGTAGTTCGCGGAATAGAGGTGACCAGCCGCGTTTATGAGGCCATTTACCCCACATTGCGTCGCTATACCGAAATGGGCTTGGTCCCAGTGGGAATACCTTCAACGATTGGTGCTGCAGCAGCTGCTGCTCACTTGTTGAGACTAGATGAACAACAAACTCTGAATGCACTCGCAATTGCAGGCAGTTTGGCTGGGTGGTGCCCAGCAGAGGTCATCTTTGGACAGGGGGGCACAGTCAAGCCTATGTTGTTTGGTGCACAGCCTGCAGACACGGGCGTAATTGCAGCCTACTATGCACTCGCTGGCATGACGGGTCCTCTGGAATTACTGGATAGCAAGATCGGTTACTTTACAACTACTTCAACGAGTGGACACTTTGACGAAGATGCCTGGAAAGAGAGATGGGCTCTTGGGCAACCACGTCGAAAGCTACACGCGTGTTGTGGTTACCTACATTCCCCGGTGGATGCTTTAGGTATGTTGCGGCAGGAAATCTCGGCGGATGCTATGCAAAAGGGGCAAATTTCGGTCCGTGTATCCCCCTATGTCGCCGATGTGGTCAGTAAGGAGCGGATGCCGAATTCCCCGAACGATGCACGTTTCCATCTTCAGTACTGCCTTGCCTTAGTGGCCTGTGGATCGGACGTCATCCTTCCTGAGCACAGCATTGAGTTAGATCAGCAAATTCTGCGATCAGATGTACGTGATGCGATGCAGCGCATTAGCGTCATCCAAGACGCAACTCTTAACCATTACCACCACTGCAGTGTTCAGGTGCTTGATTCCAATGGAAACTCACATGTGAAAAATTTATCAGCACCGCGTGGGTCCCCTCAAGAGCCGATGACAGATGCTCAAGTGATCGACAAGTTCCGTATGCTTGCAGAGCCAGTGATTGGCTCTGAACGTACCGAGAAAGCCATTGTTGATGTACTGACCATAGAAAAAATGGTTGATGTGAGTGCACTTGCAACATCGTTATCCAATCAAAAGAAATGAAGGAAAAAGCATGAGCCATCATCCTGAATACCGCCCGCGCGGCATGTACTTCGAAGACTTTGAGATCGGAAAAAATATCGTCACTTCGCGTCGTACAGTCACACAAACCGATATCGTCAATTTTGCGTGCTTGTCAGGGGATCACAATGCCCCTCACATCGATCATGAGTTCTGCAAGACGCAACCGTACGGCGAACCGATTGCGCATGGTCCGTTGGTTTTGGCCATGGTGGGAGGCCTTCAGTGCTTGAGTGGCATCAATGATGGGACGATCATCGCAATGATGGGACTTGACCAGTGGCGCATGCACCTACCAGTGAAAGCTGGCGACACCATTTATGCCGTGATTACTGCCAAGGAGAAAAAACTTACCAGCAGCGGCACGAAGGGCATCGTTACCTGTGATCGCATCGTTTACAACCAGCGTGATGAAAAGGTACATTCGATGGTGATATCGAATATGTACAAATGTAGGCCAGTTATAGAAAATTGATTCGCTTCAGAGTCAGATAAATTTCTGCACAGCACAAAAGATTTCGTATCTCTATATGGCTTTGCAAAGCTGGACGGCTAGTCTAATTTCAGAGTCAATGACTGCTTTCTTTAGACTCCAATGACCGCGAAGGGTCGCTTGCTGCCTATCGGCCCTTCGGGGCCGTTCTCATTGCTGGTAACGATAAACTGCCCCCATGTGCACGAACTTCACGCCAACCAAGCGCGCCCTGTGGGTCAAGGAGAAACTGGGGGTAGATCTGCCTTCAGGCTTCCCTGAAGAGTCCTACCCAGGGTTCGCTGCCCCCGTGGTCGTGAAGAGCCACCAGACCCATCGTGTGGCTTGCGGCTTGGCCAGATTCGGCTTGATCCCATCTTGGGCCAAGGACGAGAAGATCAGCCGCCACACCTACAACGCTAGGAGCGAGACTGCGGCAGAAAAGCCCAGCTACCGAGCAGCCTGGCGCCACCGCCAATACGGTCTGGTGCTGGTCGACAACTTCTACGAACCCAGCTACGAGACGGGCAGGGCGGTGCGCTGGCGGATTGAACTGGCCTCCGGTGACCCGTTCGGCATCGCCTGCCTGTGGGACCGCTGGACAGACCCGGCCTCGGGCGAGTTGGTGGTCAGCTTCTCCATGCTCACGGTCAATGCCGACAAGCACCCGGTGATGAACCAGTTCCACAAGCCGGGGGACGAAAAGCGCACTCCGGTGATCATTGCGCCGGAGTTGCACGACACATGGCTCAGTTCAAACCCGGTCAAGGCGGCGGAGTTGATGACCTGGGCGTACATGCCGGAACTACGGGCGGTGGCTGCGCCGAGAATCTGATTGCTGGCTTTGTCGCTCTAGTAATGCTGGTCGCAATCGTGGCAGACTTTTGGAAAAAAAGCGGCCAGCAAGCGCCAATCGTAATGACGCAGTTCCGGCGAAGAATTCAGTATCACCCTGCTATTCGATGCCCCAAGTGGTGTAGCTCTCTTTTGTGTACCAACCCAGCGATCCGCCCTTCGGGAAAGTTTCAGGATTGAAGTGACCAATCGCTGCTTTGAGGGGTTCCTTCTTGAATGGAATGTGAACGACTCCTGCTGCTTTGCTGATGATTCTTGATCTAAGGGAGCTTGGCCAGTACGAAGCGATGGGGGAGGTAGTGGATGGGTTCAAAATTGGGCCGGATATTTCTGTGTATGCGGCTATGACCGGAATCTTGCATTCATCGATTGCGTATTGAATTTCAAATGGCACCCAGTCAGTGTCTTCCTTGGTTGTTTTTCCTAGTATCAATAGTAGATGCTTCGAATTTTTAAGACGTGAAACAAGTCGTGCACGAAGAGTCGCTTTCAGGCTAGTGTCGCGAACGGCCGCTGTCTTTTCATGGCTATTAATCAAGGAAAAGTCATCATCTTCGCGAGCAGTCCAAGCCTTGAGCAAGTTGTAGTATTTGATGTCCGATGCAGTTGGATCAGTCTGACCGTTAGCGTGGAATGCGATATACGTACCATTTCTGTATGACATTGGAGTAGCCCTTTAGAACGTGACTTCCCGAAGATCGATATCATTCGCGAGTGAATTCGGAAGAACGATAGTCAATTTGCCGGTGATCTTTTGCTTTTTTGTGTAGTAGGCAAATGAGGTTAGCAGGATTGCAAGAAGGTTCCGTGGTGGAAGACCAATGCCTGATAGACCACTGCCAACAAGTGCCATTGATACTGGATCCCCATTACTGTGAATCGTGATGGCCTGCCAAAGCCCTGCGAGAGCATCCCAAAGCTCGTGAACCGTAGCTGTTGCCTTTAAAGAGGTGATGTCGGTCTTGGAAAGCGCGAACAGCAAGTACCTTGTTGGCCCGACATCGACGCAGGCAGTAGTTCCAATGCGAAAACGTCGCGTATTTCCGCCTGTTCTTTTAACTTGTTCAAACGGTTTATTAACAAGCGCAAGTCCGATGAGTCGGTCGAACTCCGCAGACTGGCCACGAAGCGTATTGGTTATGAACTGCCCATGCAATGAATTGACAGAGACATGGTCACCGATTTGGCTATCAAAGAACTCATTTACTTGAATAGCAATGCAGCCCTTTTTCTTCCAAAGATCTCCGAACTCGATTCTGATAATGCTGTCTGAGAATGGAACGTCAAGCTCAACACTCTTTCTAGGCCAAGCCTGCTGCAAGCCATACGACAAGGAGAGAAAAATCAACGCACCATATTGTTTCCAGCCTTCCGGCTTCACTTCTGGGAAGAACGCCCCAATCGACTCAATCAAGGTCCAAGCAAGACCATAGGCCGCAAGGGTGCGGATAGCGAATGTCTTGAACTGAATGAATTGCATCGAGTTTTCTTCCTGAATCATTTTGCATGTTGCAGATTTATATCAGTCGCTCCCTCGCTACCAGCTTCGGTGGCACCATTGGCGCAGCTTAATTGGGCTACCCAAAAGAAGTGTCCACGCTGAATTCACAAGTTCGAGTCCATTGTGTGAATAGTGTACTTGAAATGCTGTACGTATATCCAGTATATTCGACGGCATGCACGCCAATGTCCTGTCCATCGCCAAGTCCACCACCGATCTGTCCAAGGTGAGCTACTACCCTGGAGCAATCCCCGCCGGATTTCCTTCGCCGGCCGAAGACTTCGTGGTCGAGCAACTGGACCTGGAAGCCGAACTGACCAAGCACCCCCGCGCCACCTATTACGTACGTTTAGTCGGTGACTCTCTGCGCGAACTGGGTGTGGTGGATGGCACTTTGGCGGTGGTGGATTGCTTGCAGCGTCCAAAGAGTGGCCATGTGGTCATCGCCCGCATAGATGCCGATTTCACCTGCAAGGTACTGCAGATACGCAATGGGCAAATGAAGCTCAAGGCCGCCAACCCGACGTACCCCGACATCGTGCCCAAGGAAGGGCAGACGGTGGAAATCATTGGCGTGGTGACAGCCCTGATTCGCAAGTTGCCGGTGTGACCGTGCTGGCACTGGTGGACGGCAACAATTTCTACGTGAGCTGTGAGCGCATGTTCCGGCCCGACCTGCTGGGCAGGCCGGTGGTGGTGCTTTCCAACAACGACGGCTGCGCGATTGCCCGATCCAACGAAGCCAAGGACCTTGGGATCAAGATGGGGGCGCCATGGTTCCAGATTCGCCACATGGAGGAGTCTGCGGGTCTGGTGGCGCTGTCGGCCAATTTCGAGCTGTACGGCGACATGAGCGATCGGATGATGACCTTTGCATCCGCGCTTGGGCACCATCAGGAGATCTACTCGATCGATGAATGCTTCCTCGATCTCGGTGGCATCCCGGGTGACCTGGTACTTCGCAGTCACAAGATTCGCTCACGCATCCTGCGGGCCACCAAAATTCCCACCTGCGTTGGCATCGGTCCGACAAAGACTCTGGCCAAGTTGGCCAATCACATTGCCAAGACTGCCGAGCGCAAACCCGGCAGTTACCCCAGCCACTTGGCACAGGTGTGCCACCTTGGCGCCATCAGTGACCCCGAACGCCGGTCATTGCTGCAAGCGACTGAAGTAGGGGAAGTGTGGGGAGTAGGGCGCCGCATCGGGGCGCAGTTGCAAGAAGCAGGCATCCGCACGGTCTGGGACTTGGCTCAGATGAACCCGAGTGTGGCCCGTCAACGTTGGTCGGTGGTACTGGAGAAAACCGTGCGCGAGCTACAAGGCACACCATGCTTCACCTTTGAGGATCAGCCACCACCCAAGCAGCAGATCGCCTGCACACGCAGCTTTGGCCACCCGGTGACAGACCTGGTGGAGTTGCAGGAGGCCATCACGGCGTTTGCTTGTCGCGCTGCCGAGAAGCTGCGCCAGCAGGACGGACACGCAGGTGTGGTGATGGTTTTCATCCGCACCAGCCCGTTTCGCCAGCAGGACGCCCAGTACAGCGGCTACCGCCTGTTCAAGTTGCTGGAGCCCACCAGCGACAGCGCCAAGATCACTCAAGGAGCCTTGGCGGTGCTGCAGACGATCTACAAGCCCGGTTTCAATTACGCCAAGGCAGGCGTGATGCTCATGGAGTTGAGTCCTGCCAGCCAGCATCAGTTCAGCCTGGACTTGGGTCCGGAGCCCGATGAAAGCCGGGGGCGACTGATGACGGCGATGGACGCGCTCAACAAACGCTTCGGCAAGGGAACGCTGGCGCTGGGGACTGCGGGCGTAGCGAATGCACCCAAGCAGTGGGCCATGAAGCAGGGGCGGCGCACGCCGCGCTACACCACACGCTGGGATGAGTTGCTGACGGTCAAGTGTTGAGGCTGGCGTTGCTTGGCTCTGTCAAAATGAACCAATCAATCTGATTCCCTGATGTGATGCCTCCCCAGTCAGTCCAACTAACCATTTATTGCCTATGTGCCGCATGGTGTCGCACCTGCGATGCATACGTGGAGGTGTTTGAGAGCTTGAAGCAAGCTTGGCCTAGGAATGTTTCGTGGGTCTGGGTCGATATCGAAGACCATGCTGACTTGCTAGACGATGTAGACGTGGAAAACTTTCCGAGCTTGCTGGTGACCAGTGGCGAGTACGTGTATTTCTTTGGCCCTGTACTGCCACAAAAGGCTATTGCGACTCAACTGGTCGAGCGTGTGCTGGCGGGCAAGATTGATCCTCAAGAAGTCAACGCACTTCAAGCCTTGAACCAACGGTTCTTCAACAGCGCCTTACATGGCAAGTCGCCTCAGCAGATTTGAACCTGTTTTCCTGGAAAACCCTGTCACCAGGTTCTGCCAAAATGTTACGTTCCATAACCAAGGAGAATTGAGTGAACAAGGCTGAACTGATCGAAGCGATCGTCAAAGAAACCGAATTGTCCAAGGCCGCTGCTGGCCGTGCGCTGAACGCTGTGCTCGACACCATCGTCAAGACGGTGGCTAAGAAGCAAGACGTGCAACTGATTGGCTTCGGCACATTCAAGGCCGCCAAGCGCGCTGCCCGTACCGGCAAGAACCCCCGAACTGGCGAGAAGCTGAAGATCGCAGCGGCCACTGTCCCCAAGTTTTCTGCTGGCGCAGGCTTCAAGGCTGCAGTCAACAAGAAGAAGTGATCTGAACGGCTCAGATGATGCGGCTCCTGCGGGAGCCGTTTTTGTTGACATGAACCGATTAATGAGTAAAAGGACGGGTATATCCGGATGACAAGGTCGTGTAGAGAACGGCACTAACTTGTCTAGGGCTGGGGTGAACACGGTCCAAAATGACCTCTGTTAGGTCAGTATCTAAAATTCGTGTGGATGAGGCGTATATGCAA
>Ga0255170_1000354_pt1 | contig 18945 bp, 10 predicted proteins | sample Atl_Yuk_RepA_8d_FD_186015 | JGI IMG/M metagenome (GOLD analysis project Ga0255170, IMG submission 186015) | Freshwater microbial communities from Altamaha River, Georgia, United States - Atl_Yuk_RepA_8d | ecosystem: Environmental > Aquatic > Freshwater > River | place: USA: Georgia | collected...
ATCAGGAAACGGGCGTCTTGGCGGGGAGGAAGCCCGAATTCTTGAACCAGATCCACTTCTGCCCATCCCCTGATGGTGCCGGTGGAATGATCAATCACAGTCCCAAGGAGCCGGCCGCTCCTGTAGTCAAGGAGCCAAACCCCATCGCTTGGAACCCGGGTGTTGACTAGAACCTGCCCGGTACACATCACGTAATCATCGTGGCGGTCATTGGAAGCCAAGCCGTGGGCTTTGCTACCAAAGTGCTGGATACCCCAGAAAGCGGCGGCCCCTGCTGCAACTCCCATGATGAATGTGGAGGATTTGATGCCTCGGATCATTGGCTCGCATCCCTTCGTTGGGCCTTTTGGTTACCGGTTGGCTCGAATTGGTTGCCTGAAACAAATCTCTAATCCCAAACGGCACGGAAAAGCAACATCAGGCTGCCGTATTGATGGGCGCGTATAGCAGAATGGCTCAGGTGATTTCCGGGCGTGATGGAGTGGAATCAACCACGGAATTGGGCTCTTCCTTGTCATTCCCAAACTATTTGCTGTATGATCAGAGAGTTGGGTGGAAGGGCGTTTTTCCCCGGTGAAACGGGGTTGGAGGGGGACTATGACCTCGATTTTCGCCATGTTTGGCATGCCCGCCGGCACCGAATGGTTGTTCCTGCTGGTATTGGGTGTACTCCTGTTTGGTCGCAAACTGCCTGAAGTGGGACGCTACCTCGGCAAGGGGATCGTTGAGTTCAAGAAGGGCATCAAGGGCATTGAGGATGAGCTTGATCCCGCCGTGACTTCCCGGCCTGAACCGGCTCCCTTGGAAAATTCTCGCCCACCCCAAAAGGTTCAGGTTTCCGCCCCTCGTTTTGATGACAGCCCAGTTGCCAAGGGTTGACAATCCTGCTTTCCGTGGCAAGGTACCAATAGCCCCAAAGGGCGCTTAACTCAGCGGTTAGAGTGCCATCCTCACACGGTGGAAGTCACAGGTTCGAATCCTGTAGCGCCCAATCGGATGCAAGTGTATTAGGCTGAAGCACTTAGGTGCTACCTCCCTCTTTGTGGAGCGCAGCCTTTGGGATGGGGGAGTGGTAGGAAACTACCACTCCCCCGTTTTCCAGGGGGTGCGGGATGGCCAAAAAGCAATTTAAAATCAGTTACCACAAGGGGACCGGCCAGGCCTGTCTGGTTGTTTCCGGCAAGCGGATTTACCTCGGGAAATGGGCAAATTGGCCTGGTGAACCTCCGCACGAGGTGGTCGAGAATTTCAATCGACAAGTCGGGGCTGTCGCAAATTCCACTTCGAAAGCGGCCCCTAGAGCTTGCGGCCAACTGATTCTTTCTGAGTTGGCGGCAAATTGGCTGGAATGGGCCGCTAAGCGTTACAAAAGTCCTCACACGGCTGTAAACCTCCGCCTCGATATCCTTCCCCTGCTGGACATGTTCGGTTCCGAAATTGTGGAGACAGTGGGGCCCCGCCGGCTCGCTGAATACCAGTTGCGTTTGGCAGCAAGGGGTAGGACGCGGCAGGGTATTATGAAAGCTACGGCTAGATGTCGGCAGATGTTTGCCTGGGGCGTTTCTATGGAAATGGTTAGCTCAAGCCATCTAGTCGCTCTTAAAGCCATGCAACCCCTTCGCCACGGTGCCATCAACGCCCCTGAAAGTAAATCAAAGGAGGCAGTGGACCCGGAAACAGTTGCATCTACCCTACCCCATCTCCGGCCCACCGTTGCGGACATGGTGAGGCTTCAAGCCTTAACAGGGATGCGGCCAATGGAGGTCTGTGGAATCACCTGGGAGGAAATCAAAAAAGTTTCCCCCACCGAGTGGACTTGGGAGCCGGCAAACCACAAGATGGCCCATCTTGGCCGAAGGAGGGTGGTACCACTGGGGATAGAAGCCATCACCATCCTGGTGCGACAAGGAACAGCTTCAGGCCCCGTCTTCTCGCCAATGGAATGCGTCCGGGAATGGCGGGAGGAAAAACGCCGCAACCGCAAAACCAAAGTGCAACCGAGCCAATTGGATAGATCCAAAGATGATCCCGAAAGGGGGCCCGGGGACCAATACACTACTACTTCGTACCGGAGGGCCATCGAACGCGCAGGGGTGAAGGCAGGAGTGGGAAAATGGTCCCCCAATTCCCTGAGAAAGATGGCGGCCCAAATGGTTTTCGACACCATGGGACTCGATGCCGCGAGAGCACTTCTCGGGCACGCGGACGGGAAAATAACCAGACGGCACTACGCCAAACAGGATCTCATCACCGCTAGGAAGGCTACCAGCGCCTTGGTGGAAATTTTCGTTTCCAAGGTTGACGCATCCGGGGCATAATTTAAAATCCGGATATTGGAAATGGAAAGCCGGTTCCCCGCCAATGGGCGGACTAGCAAAAAGGCACGGAGGGCCTCAACCAAGCGAGGAACGCCGTACCCATGTCCGCCTCATTCGAATCCCCTAGGGCAATCGCCGCAAAAAAAGTGCTGGAATGCAACAAGAATGGAGAGGCACTTATCCCTGTCCATTCGCATCCCCTTCTCAGGCATATTAGTCGGACTACAGTCTGGCGTTGGATCAGCAAAGGGCGCCTACCAGCCATGATTATCGGCCGAGTCACCTACACCACGGATTCCCTAGCAAACCAAGCTCTTTTGATTGGTCAGGATAAACAGCGTAAGACCTCCACAGCTTCACGGGTGGAAGAGGCCATGAGGCGGATCAGATCCCTTGGAAAGTGACGCCAATAAAAATGAATTTTTCGTTTTCTACCAGGTGCGGATTCTCGTGGAATCTTCCATTCTGCCTTTAGGGCCTTCTTAAGCCGGTAAGGCTAAGTCAGGGGCGAATGGACTATTTGATGGGATTCGGAAACCTTGATTCCCTGCCTGGTTAGCTGGTCGACAACATTAAATATTTCTGCAGGTCGGCGCTTGTGCCCTACCCCAGGTAGCACCCCTCCTGGGTTTGTGAAAAATTGGGTAGGTTCAACTCGCGCGTTGCGTCGGCATATTAAAGATCCAATGCCGACGCCCTTTAGGAAGAACGAATTGCACCTCCTGAGTTAGAGCCTTTTTGATGCCTAACAGACCTAGGAATCGGAAAGGTAACATTTTCTGTACATTCGATTACGGCTTCTTTTTGTGGAAGCTTTTTTGAGAAAAAGTCTGATGAGGATCTTTCTGACCAGGTAAAAGTCGTTCACTCCTGGGGGATACCCTTCCGTTAAGAATCCACGCTGCGTGAATGCTTGAGGATTAATTTCATCAGGTGTTGCATTTTTTTAACCGCATCCTCAAGTTGCGGATTTGAGATTTTGTTTACCTCAAGGTTGGCAGACAAGATTCGGGCCCAAGACCACACCAACCGGCCAAGGACCATATCAAAGTTATCTGAAACCATGACTTTAGGTTTTCGCCCAGCTCTCTTCTGATTGGGTTGTCGGGAGGCAATAAGCGATTGCAATTGATGGCTGCTTAGGTTCCTTGCGAGAGCTTTACGGAGGATGGAATTTCTGACTGACCCTCGAGGTACAGCAAGGGATCGGATGAAATGGGATAGGTCCAGGCTCCTCCCTTTCATTCGGAATTGCCTGAATTGTTCATCCATCTCCTCGCGGCTGAAACCACGATTAGTGTCTGCCAGTACCCGGAACTTTCGCACCATTTCTTCGTGGATGGTGTGCCGCGTTGCCAACTTTTTCGTCAACCCCTTGGATTTGCTCTCCCCAGTTTCCTTAATCAGCTGCAGTCCTAAGTTGAATGCCCACAAGATTCTTTTGATCGAATCCTCGACTTCCTTATGGGTGTCCACGGTATGATCCCAATCCGATGAATTAACCTGATTATAAATTACGGTATTTAAAAAGTTTAGCAAACTGGATGCCCGATGGCGATTTTGTGATTTTTCATCCTTTCACTGTTTTCGGCTAGGGTCTCAAATTTCCCGGAAGATAATCAAATCCTGTTCTACCTGTCGCATATCGGGCCAGGGGGCGTGGGCCGTCCAATTTTGGATGTAGGCCAATGGGATCAATGGCCAATCTCGACCGGCCATTGACGAGGCGTTTCCATTCCGGGTTTCGTTCTTCCATCTTAGCCAATTCGGGACCAATGGGTTTAGCCGATGGGCCGATTGCCTTGAATGATTTGGCTTTCTCGGCAAATGGTCGGAGTGCAGCGGCTTGCCGGGCATGGACGAAATTTTCCATAAGGCAGCCCAATCGTCGGACGGAAAGGTTTTCGTAAGCGGATGCAGCCTTGGCCAAGAAATGTGTATAGGCTTTAATGCCCAATTCGTGGATAGCCTGCGCCACGCCATTGATCCCAAACGCCTGATGGAAGTACCGTCAATTTTCGAATAGGGGTGGCTCCGCCTAGGCGAACTCAGCAATCGCCTTAAGTTGTGCCACCCACTCGGGACGGTTTGCCTTGGCGAATGCCTGCGGGACAGTAATTCTTGGAACGCCTCTTGGCACCCTTGCCGCCATTGTCCAATTTCTTACGCCACGAGGACAGTTAGGAACTGTAGGTCCCCTCCTGCCGCAGAATCTCATTGATCTTGCCCGTGACTCGCGCCTGATTCGCCTCGGCAAGAATCCGCTCCATTTCAGGATCCTCTATCCGACGCCTTGTTTGGCTCGCCTCCACTTCGGGATCACGGGATACTCCGTTCTGGTCGCTCTTGCCCATCCCTTCATCCCTTGAAACCATTCAACTCCATCGACCAACTCTGGTCTCAACGGATGTTTGCATTGGGGGTACTTCAAGGTGTCGCAAAGTGGTTATTGGCCGGAGGAATTTTGATGGAAATGGCTGATCTTGTCGCCCCGACTTGTAGGGAAGCCGAGAATTGAATCGAATTTCGGCAACTAGAACACTTAGCAGAAATAAGTTCCGGGCATATTTCGAGTCACGATACGTGAAATACCCCTGGGAAATTGCAGCCAACCAGGGGCCGAGAGTAAGCATGCCGGCTCACCCGTGCTTTCACGGGAGGTTTACTCACTGGGACGGCCGAAGCCTTGTGTCCGTCCGGCGAAAAGCCTTCTTGTAATTGTTGTTAGCCTTGTGGTTTTTCGGAACCACGGGGAGAGCAGGTGATGCGGAGCAAGCGGAGCGGCAGGCTGGAAGCGAAATGGTGAGAGATTGTTGCGGGGCACCCGAGTAGCGGGCAGACAATCCGAGCGAACTGCAAGGCAAGGCATTTCGCCGAGGGGGCCTTCTTCTTCTGTCGCAAAGAGCTGGATCGTCGGGTACAACCTCTGGCGGTGCATCCACAACTGATTCCGATTTGGTTCCTGCTGGATCCATCCCTGCGGGTGCAGGTGGGTTGCCCCTCAGGTCATGACGTGCACCGGTCCAATCGCGTTGGGTCGTTGCTTTTCAACCTGTTTCTGTTCTTGAATGGCGCCGGGGTATGATGAACCACGGCATGGCGCAGATCTTTGTCTACTTTGATTCAATAGGAATGCGTAAGATTTTCGACACATTGGCCCAGATGTTTTAGGGCAACCTGGGCCATATTCGGTTTCGGTAGCCTGCTTCCTCATTCAGGGGAAGACTCGGGGATTTCCAGTTTCCTGCAAATGTTTTGAGCCAGGACTGCTTGTGAATCCAATCCACCGACCTTGGACTGGATCCCAAGTCCCTGGATGAATTCTTCAATTCCGGAATTGAGGGCAGGTTTTCCGCCCTCCCCTGCCCTGTTCAACTGTGGTGATATTTTCTTGGAACCATGTCCTAAGTGTATCCAACCTCGGTGGATTCCTTGCCTCAACCAAGATTTGAATCATTCCCCGCGGAGCATTTTTTTTAATTGCGAATTACTCTCTATTACTCGGTGATTATTTCCGTGCCATGCTCTTTGCTGAAAATATTTTCAGAAAAATTCTTGCCAATGTATCTTCTTCGTAGTACCACATAGATCAGCACAGTTTGGAAGTCGCCGGTTAACGGTCCTCTCTACTTTCCAGGCTGAGCCTTTTGCCACCCTGTCTCGCATCTGGGAGTGGTCATGCATTTTCTAAAACAGCTCTTTCGTTTTCTTCCTGGCAAATCGTCCCAGCCTTTTCGTCCCGCCGTTCCGTTCCAGCCCAAACTCGACCGCCTCGAGGAGCGCCTTGCTCCGGCCGCCAACTTGTTCGCCGTCGGCTCCCCAGCCGGCGCCCTGCCCCTGGTTAAACTGTACGACAGCGACACCGGTACCCAGGTCGACCAAGTGCAGCCCTTCAATTCCGCCTACACCGGCGGGGTGGAGGTCACGCTTGCCGACCTGAATCGCGATGGCACCCCCGAAATTCTCGCCGCCGCCTCCAGCGGCACTCCCCATGTTGTCGTGCTCGACGGCAAGACCCACGCCGTCACCGCCAGCTTCTACGCCTTCGCCCCGGGCCAGACCTCCGGGATCAGCCTCGCGGGTGGCGATATCGGCAACGGGTCTCGCGGTATCGTCGTCGGCTCTGGCGGCGGCATGACCGCCACCGTTTCCGTCTTCTCCACCACGGGTGAACTCCTCCGCTCCTTCCAGCCCTACGGTTCATCCTTCCAGGGCGCTGTCGATGTCGCCCTGGGCTTCGCCGAGAACGGCAACGCCGCCATCTTCACCGCCGCCGGCCTGGGCGCTGGTCCCCATGTCCAGACCATCGAAGCACGTTCCGGCACTGTCCTATCCAGCTTCTTCGCCTATGCACCCGAATTCACCGGCGGGGTCTCCATCGCCGCCGCCGACCTGAACAACGATGGCGTCAGCGAGATCATCACCGGCTCTGGCATCGGGGCCAATGGCCATGTCCGTGTCTTCAGCCGGGCCGGCAATCACCCACTGGCCAGCTTCCTCGCGTCCGATTCCCCTGCCAGCTTCGCCACCCGCGTGGCTTCCCCCTCCGCCGACCGCATCCTGGCCCTGGTCGACCAAAATGGTCAGCGTTCCCTGAAGCGCTACAGCGTCGCCGCCAACGGCTCCACCCAGGAAGTGGGCAATGCCGTCAACCTCGGCGCCTTTGCGATCGCCACACCCACCGCCACTGCCAAGACCCGGGCCTACGATGCCGCCAACCCTACCCCTAACCTAATTCGCGAGGCTTACGCCGACACCGCAGCCCCGGCCTCGCAAGCGGGGGCGGGGATGTATTCCGGCTACCCCATCCGCTACGGCGATGGCAGTCCCGAGATCGATATTGCCCTCGCCGGCCCTGGCCTGGAAGGTAGCCTCTACGGCGATTTCCTCGGCTACACCAACCAGCTCAGCTACACCAATAGTCAGCATTTTGGCATCGGTTGGTTCAGTGCCGGATCCCCTTCAGTCGTGGAGGAAGGGGGTTATCGACGGGTCCTTCTGTCTCCTTCTGAAATTGTCACCTTCCCCATTGGGTCTGGCACCCTCGGCGGTAAAATTCCGCCCCCGCCTCCGCTGTACGGGGAAACTGACAAGCTGTACACCGACGCCACCAACAACATCTTCATTTTCATCCGGGAAGATGGCACTTCCTACGAATTCTTCGACTTCTCCTCCACCCACGCGGCGCTGAAGCAGGGCACCCTCTCCAAAATCAAGGATCCTGCCGGCAATGTCCTGCTCGAAGCCAAAACCTGGGACGGTTCTGGTCGGGTCACCACCCTGGAAAAGTCGGTCACGCAGAACTCCGTCACCACACTGACCAAACGGACGCTCACCTACATCACCAGCGGGGTGAACAGTGGCCTGATCTCCCAGGTCGACTTCGCCCACAAAACCGGCTCCGGCAGTTGGGTCACCGACCGCACTGCCTTAATGGACTACTATTCGGGCACAGGCGATTCCGCTGGCACCGACAATGAACTGAAGATGATCACCGTCCAGGACGGCTCCAGCAATGTGCTCGACCGTTCCTACTTCCGCTACTGGCTCTCCGGCCAGACCAACGGTTACAACCAGGCCCTCAAGTTCGTCCTGAAGGGCGAATCCTACAACCGCATGGTCCAGGCCGGCCTCACACCCACCACCGCCACCAATACCCAACTCGCCGGCTATGCCGACCACTACTTCGAATACGATGACCAGTTCCGCGTCACCCTCGAAAACACCAATGCCTTCGGTTCGTACGGCTTCGCCTACACCACCAATCCCAATGGCCTCAGCACCAGCGATTTCAACTATTGGAATGTCAAGACTGTCGAGACCCTGCCCGATGGCAACCAGAACATCGTCTACACCAACTTCCAGAAGCAGGCGATGGTTACGGCTTTCAACGATGTCAGCGCCTCCGCCAAATGGATCACCTACACCCAGTTCAACTCCAAGGGCTATGTCACGCTGAAGGCACTGCCTTCGGCTATGTCCGGGTACAACGACTCGTACAATGATTTGGCCCAGTGGAGTGGCGGCAACGCCACCTACATCAAGGACGGCGAAGGCCTGGTCCTCACTAACACTTACGCTTCCAGTACCACTGCCACCAGCACTTCGGCCGGGGATGCCAAAGGTTGGCTCTCTTCCAGCAGCCTCAGCCGGGGTGAGACCGGCACCGCCGTCCCCCAGTCCGCCGTCACCTATATCAAGCGCACCCTCCTGGGCGTGGATTATTTTTTTCCAGCCAACCAGACGGTGTACACCAACACCAACGGCACCGGCTCCCTCACCACCAGCTACAGCTACACCTTCCAGGGTTCCACGGCCCAGCCAGATCAGATCACCCAGACCAATCCCACCGTCTCCACCGGTAAGAATGGTTCCAACTCCGCCACCAGCTCGGTCACCGTTTACGACGCCTATGGTCTGCCCATTTGGACCAAGGATGAGGCCGGCTTCCTCACCTACCGCGCCTACGATCAGGTCACCGGCGCTCTCACCAAGCAAATCGTCGATGTCGACACCACGCAGACCACCACCTACAGCAACCTGCCCTCCGGCTGGTCCACCCCCTCGGGTGCCGGCCTGCACCTGACCACTTCCTACGAGGTGGACAACCTGGGCCGCACCACCAAGATCACCTACCCCAATGGCCGGATCGACTACATCGTCTACAAGGACGATGTCCACGAGGTGCGCACCTACCCCGCCTGGGACGCCACCAACAATGTCCCGTTGCTCCCCATCACCGTCACCCGCGAAGACCAGGCCCGGGGCTATCGCGAAGTCCTGACCATGTCCGCCACCCCCTCGGTCACCAGCGGCCGCCCCACCGGCGCCGAGAGCATCTCCAGCCTGGAGAGCCTCACCCGCGAGGTGCTGAACTCCGTCGGCCAGGTCACCGCCACCGACCAGTACTTTTATCTCACCGGCCTCACCTACTCCGCTTCTTCCGTCACGCTGGGTACCGCCGGCACCAACTACTACCGCACCGAATACGGCTACGACTCCAAGGGCAACCGCGTCCGCACCCTCAGCCCCACCGGCACCATCACCCGCACCGTGCTCGATGACCTCAACCGCGTCTCCAGTGTCTGGGTCGGTCTCGATGACACTCCCACCTCCGGCACCTGGTCCCCTACCAACACCACCGGCACCGACCTGGTGAAGGTCAGCGAGAACGAATACGATGGCGGCGGCGTGGGCGATTCCAACCTGACCAAGGTCACCCAGATCCCGGGCGGCTCCGCCGCAAACCGCGTCACCCAGTACTTCCTCGACTGGCGCAACCGCGTCGTCGCCACCAAAGCCGGCGTCGAGACCAGCGAGGCCACCGACACCAACCGCCTCATCTCCTATGTCGATTACGACAACCTGAACCGCGTCACCACCACCCGCCTCTACGATGGCGACACCGTCTCTATCACCAGTACATCGGGGGTGCCGAATGCTCCCAGCTCTTCGCTGCTCCGGGCCAAGTCCGAGACCCAGTTCGATGAGCGGGGTCAGGCCTACAAGACCCTGACCTACAACGTCGATCCCTCCACCGGCTCCGTCTCCGCCTCCGCTCTGGTTAACCAGTCCTGGTTCGACCCCCGGGGCCTGGTGATCAAGCAGTCCTCCCCCGGTGGGGTGGTGACCAAGATTACTTACGATGGCGCGGCCCGGCCCACGGCCAGCTACACCACCGATGGCGGTGGAGACTCCGCCTACACTGATGCCGATGATGTCACCGGCGATGCCGTGCTGCAGCAGGTGGAGACCACCTACGACAGCAACTCCCACGCGATCCTGGTCACTGCCAAACAACGGTTCCACGATGAGACCGGCACAGGTGCTCTGGGCACTGCCACTACCGGGGTGAAGGCCCGGGTCAGCTACGCCGCCAGCTACTACGATGGTGCCGACCGACTGACCAACACCGTCGATGTCGGTACCAACGGCGGCTCCAGCTACACCCGGCCTTCTTCCGTTCCCAGCCGTTCGGATACGGTGCTGGTGGTCACGACTGCCTACAACTCCGCCGGTTTGGCCTGGAAGGTCACGGACTCCAAGGGCATCGAGTCCCGCAGCTACTTCGACGCCTTGGGCCGCGTCACCAAGACCATTGAAAACTATGTCGATGGGGTCGTCTCCGACACCGATGATAAGACCACCGAATCCACCTACAACGCGGTCGGCTTGACGACTGTGAAGGTGGTTCTGCCTTCCAGCGGCCAGCAGGTCACTGAATGGGTGTATGGGGTTACCACGGGGGGCGGTTCTGGCCTGAATTCCAATGACCTGGTCAAGGAGGTCCGCTACCCGGATCCCTCCACCGGGGCCAGCAGTTCTTCTTCGAAGGATCTGCTGACCGTGAACGCCCTGGGCCAGGCGCTGACCATGAACGACCGCAACGGCACGGTCCACACCTACTCCTACGATGTGGTTGGCCGCCAAACCGCCGATGCCATCACTACGCTGGGTAGCGGCGTCGATGGCACCGTCCGCCGTCTCACCACCGCCTACGACACCCAGGGCAACCCCTACCTCTTCACCGCCTACGATGCCAGCTCTGGCGGCAACATCGTCAACCAGGTCAAGCGGGACTTCAACGGCCTCGGTCAACTGACCTCCGAATGGCAGTCGCACAGTGGGGCGGTCACCGGCTCCTCACCCCGGGTCCAATACGCCTACAGCGAGATGCCCAGCGGTGCCAACCACTCGCGGTTGACCAGCGTAACCTACGCCTCAGGCTACACTGTCAACTACAACTACGCCTCGGGTCTGGATGCCAATATCTCTCGGCTGAGTTCGCTGAGCGATGCCTCCAACACCCTGGAAGCCTACAGCTACCTCGGCCTCGGTACCGTGGTCAAAAGAGCCCACGCCCAGTCCGGCGTGGATCTCAGCTACATCAAGCTGACCGGAGAATCGGTGGGCGATGCTGGCGATCAGTACACCGGCCTGGACCGTTTCGGCAGAATCGTCGATCAACGCTGGATCAACAGCTCCAACATCGATGTCGATCGCTACCAGTACGGCTACGACCGTGATGGAAATAGGCTCTACAAAGACAACAAGGTGATTGCTTCGTTGAGCGAAGTCTACACCTACGATTCCTTGAACCAGCTCGCCAGTTACAAACTCGGCACGCTGAACGGCACCAAAACTGATGTCACCGGCTCACCTACGACCAGCCAGTCCTGGGACTACGACGCCGTCGGCAACTGGGACTCCGTCACCACCAACAGCACCACGCAAACACGCACCGCCAACAAACAGAACGAAATCACCGCCGTTAGCGGCGCCACCACACCGACCTACGACAGCAACGGCAACCTGACCACCGATGAAAACAACTACCGCTTCGTCTACGACGCCTGGAACAAGGTCGTCCAGGTCAAGAATTCGTCGAATGTGGTGATCGTCACCTACGGCCGCGACGCCCTCCACCGCCATGTCACCGACACTGTCGGCTCCACCGTCACCGATCGCTTCTTCAGCAGTGACTGGCAGTTGCTGGAGACCAAGGTTGGCTCAAACACCGTCACTCGCAATGTCTGGAGCCCCGTCTATGTCGATGGCCTGGCCTTGCGAGACCGTGACACCGACGCCAACGGCACCCTCGATGAACGCCTGTACTCCATGCAGGACGCCAACTGGAACACCACCGCCCTGGTCAACACTAGCGGCACAGTCCAGGAACGCTACACCTACACACCGTTTGGGCAGGTCACCTTCCGGGATGGAAGCGGTTCCACCCTGTCAAATTCCGCGAAAGACTGGATCTTCCTGCACCAGGGGGGTGAGAAGATCGCGGCGGGGGATTACGAGTTCAGGAATCGGGTCTACAGCCCCAGCCTGGGCAGGTGGCTCAATAATGATCCGTTGGGATTTGGTGCCGGAGATCAAAATTGGTACCGGGCGATTGGAAATAACCCCGGAAATGGGAACGATCCGAGTGGGTTGGAATGGTGTGACATTTTTATTATTACGCCAGCTATTGATATGTTTCAACAATGGCGAAGGGGCAGAAAGCTTGACAGCGATTTGGAGGATTTAAAATACAAAGAATTGGATAAACAAGATTTACTTAATAAAGTAAGGCTGGCACCAAGCGGAAATGGGACAATCGGCGACTTTCGCAACAATACATTTGACCCACATTTTAACGCAAATTATCAACAGGCAAATGGCGATATAAAAATAGGTGGCAAAATAATCGAGTTGTCTTGGGATGCTGCAGCGGGTTTTGCATCATACAAAGGGGCCATTAGCAAAATATATCCGAAAGACTTTGCGACAAAAAATACAAAAAATTGGAGCAGTTTATATAAATCGGAGGGAGAAGCAAGAACCATTGCTAGAACTAAAATTGGCAAGAATCCAATTGAAATTGAGCCAGGCAAATGGAGAAGCGCAGATGGAAAATGGCAGTACCGGGCTAAGCCTGGGGATGTAGCCGAAAATCATATTCACATTGAAGAACTTGACCCTAGAACTGGGGAGGTTATACAGAATTACCACCTTCGCTGGCCTAAAGGAGAAAGTCGATGAACAAGGGCAGTCAATTAGAAATTAAGTTACATTTTAGACAATTAGATGGGCAAGATGTATTGAATGTCTTTGTGCCAAATAAATCTTTAAAAGACTGGTGCCTTTGCCTTCAGCTCCTATGTGATAAACTAATTGACACCTGTGTAATTTATTCGCCTAATTGTGGAGATAGATTAGAGTTAATTTGTGGCATGGCTTCCACTCTCAAGAAAAGTGGAGCCAAGTACAGTGTTTACCTAACATCTAAGTCCCTAGATTGCCTTCGTTTTTATTTTCTGAAATACTATCGCGATGGATTTGCTGAAGTGGACCATGTCGATTTTGAAGATGAAATAAACCAAAATGGGTATTTAACGTTTTCGGTTCCCGATTTTTCATCCGGAATCAGCAACAGTGAAATGCAAAAAATGCTGGATTTGAAATAAACAAGAGTCCCCGTCTGGACCGTATAATCAATTTTGAGATCAACCAGCTGGGCCAAGTGGTGTCTGACTATGATGCCGCACAGTGTCAACCACCTTTTTACAGGTTTCTGCCAGAACAGGTCCGCTGCCGAAGGAGATTGGGATTTAATCAACTATTCGCAGTCACGGGCATTTGCTCGGCCGCATTAATCTCATCCAACGCCGGCCCCCGCCTTCGTCAACACAACATCATCCTTTCGGATGTGTTAAGACGAGCGGTTGTTTTGAAAATGTGCGCATAATCCTGGACGTTATCGAAATTATTTATCATCCTGCACTTTCGAAAGTGCTTCCCAGAATAGAAGCTGCTTGACATGTATATCAGATGTTGATAGACAAGGTGTTTTTGCCAGGAGGAAAAAAACCATGATTTACAAGCGTTCGCAGGCAATCGAGCGAAGGCTGGAGCTGGTGCTACGTCTCATTCGCACGGGCGGCTACTCAACGCCTAGTCTTTCCGAAAAAATCGGGGTATCGATTCCGACCATTTCCCGGTGTGTCAATGCTCTACGCGAGCGTGGGCATGAGATACGGTCGGAGAGGCATTCTGACGGCTGGCGTTACGTTCTTCCAAAGAAGGGGGCCACGGTGAAGGTGGAAGTCGAAGGAAAATTCGCCAAAGTTAGTAAGTGAATAAATGGTAAGACACTTATAACCATTGAGCCAAGTAGGCAAGCCATGAACGCAGACACCCTTAAACGCATAGTTCGTGCAATCGCCGACGGTTCTCAAGGCGAGTTGGATAAACTCGCGCGCAGGGTCGTCGAATCAGAGAGGGAAATTGGCCATGCCCGCCTAGCCGACGAACTCGAATCAATCCTGAACAAACCAAAAAAGCCAAAAGCGGTGAACGGCCATTCCGCAACCACTGATTCTGGAAGGCCCCTACACGAACTTCCGATGAGCAGGCGTCATGGTGAATTGCTTGCAAGTTTGCTCCCGCGTGAGTCGCTTGAGCATCACATGATTTTGCCAACACCGATTGAAGAAAGGTTTTCTCGAATTGAGCGGGAATACGCTGCACGCGAACGGCTAGGAGCCTATGGGCTGAAGCCCAGAAAGACCGTACTTCTGTATGGTCCGCCAGGATGTGGCAAATCGCTCGGAGCAAAACGTCTGGCATGGAACACGGGCTTACCGCTTATGAAAGTCCGGTTCGATTCGTTGCTTTCTTCTTACTTCGGTGAATCGGCATCGAACCTTCGCACTGTGTTCGAGACAGCAAAAGAGCGGCCATGTGTGCTACTGCTTGATGAATGTGATTTCATTGCCCGTTCCCGCGTCCAATCCAAAGACATCGGGGAAGCATCAAGAATCGTAAACTCGCTACTACAACTCATGGAAGAATACGATGCGCCTGGTTTACTGGTCGCAACGACCAACATTGAAGACTCGCTCGATAACGCTCTATTTCGTCGATTCGACGAAGTGTTCCAAGTCCCGCCACCCGGCCAAGAGGAGATTGAAAAGTTACTGAAGCATTCACTCTCCGGAGTGCAGGTTTCGGACAAGGTGGATTGGCCAGAGGCCGCGAAAACCCTTGCCGGACAACCCGCAGCCATGGTTGTAAAGGTCGCTCAGGATGCAGCCAAAGCGGCAGTTTTGGCAGGCCAAAAAATCGTGATGCCATTCCATTTGAAAATTGCGTCCTCCGACTTAAGGCGTAGCGAGAGTGATCGGAACAACGGATAACCTATGCCACCGACACCCCAGTTTGAGTACCTCCCGCTGATCCTCCGCAAGCAAGGCCCGGCACGTTTTGCGCAGGTACAGATTCCGGAAAACCCTCTGACAGCAGCCAATAGGCAAAACCGTGCTGCCCACGGCGGGGAGCTGTCAAAACGCACTTCGAATATTGTGGCTTCTTGGAACACAAGACAGCAGGAACGAGCAGATGCAGGGCTGCCCGCCATCAATGGCATCCCTCTGCTTTTGAAGATTGACACAACTCTCGATATCGATGTTCTACGACAGGTTTTCCAATTTGAAATCGTGTCCGAAGAATTGGACGGGTTCGTCATCGTCGCCTCCGATGACCTCTCCCTGACGCAATTCCAGCAAAAGCTCACGGATTTCGTTGCAAGCGTTGAAGGTTCAGGTAACGTTGCAAAGATCATTGATCTTCGCGAGGACGCGACTCAAGAAGGCAGGCTCAAACATGTGCTTTCGGAAACGCTGTTCGAAGAGTGGCCCAGGATTCCGGATGACGCGCCATACATCTGCGAGGTAAGCATTTCTTGTACTGGCACTTGGGAAGTGCCTAAGAAGCCGTCCAAGAACCCAAGATGGAAGTCTGAGACCTGGGCACGAAAAGAATTGGACTGGTCACAGCGACGTAATGACGCTTACGAGAAATGGGAACGGCTGAAGGATCAGCGCCTTGAAGAAGTGCAGAACATCATTTCGCACTACAGTGCTGAGATTCTGCTCAATATCGATGGGATGACCACTGAGACACTGATTCTCCCTGGCGAATTCACACTCAGGATAAAGATTCCGGGCAGGGGCCTTAAGGACCTTGTGACCAACTATCCATACGTCTTCGAAGTCACCGAGCCGGACAACATCGAATTACCCCAGCAAGGGGCTAGGGATCTCCTTGCCATACAGACATCTCTAACTCTTGTCGCTCCACATAGCAGCATGCCTGTTGTCTGCGTGATCGATAGCGGTATTCAAGAGAGCCATTTGCTGCTTGAGCCGGGAATCGACAAGCCATCCTCACTTTGTTTCCTACCCGGAGCGGTGACAGACGTCGCAGATCACGTGAAGCCATCGGGGCATGGCACCCGTGTTGCCGGGGCAGTGTTGCATGGTGAGAATGTGCCAAAATCCGGAACAGTTCAACTCGAAGCCTGGGTTCAGAATGCTCGTGTCTTAAACAACGACTGCGACATGCCCAAGGAGTTATTCCCTCCAGCACTGTTGCGTGAGGTTATTCATAAGTACCACCTGGGTAGTCGCAAAACACGCATTTTTAACCATTCGATCAACGCAGATGCACCAAGTCGCAACGTGCATATGTCGGCATGGGCCGCTGAGATCGATCGCCTGAGCTTTGAAAATGACATTCTCATCGTTCAAAGCACCGGCAACCTCAAATCGAGCAGGCCAGCACCCCGTCCGGGCATTCAGGAACATCTTGTAGCGGGTAAGCCTTATCCTGACTATCTGGGTGAAACCTACTGCCGAGTCGCTAATCCTGCCCAAAGCTTCCAAGCACTGTCCGTCGGCTCCGTAGCCTACGGTTCTTTTGAAGCTTCTGGCTACAGGAGTTTTGCGGCACAGGCAGGCGAACCTTCTGCCTTCAGCCGTTCTGGCCCCGGAATATGGGGAAGCATAAAACCAGAGGTAGTCGAGTACGGAGGCGATTGCCTTCGAACTGCCGAAACAAGCCCAACCGTAACCACTCCTACTTTCGCTAAATCGTGTTACCCGGAACTTGTCGCGAGCACCATGCACGGTAGTCCCGCAGTTGACCGCGATGAAGTGGGAACTTCCTTTGCAGCCCCTAAAGTCACACGAATTGCCGCTAGGCTGCAAGCCACTCTCCCTGACGAAACATGTCTGCTTTACCGGGCCCTCATCGCTCAATCTGCCCGGTGGCCTGAATGGGCGAGCAGACTAACGCCCGCCCAGCAGGCAATTTTGCTCCAACGAATCGGTTATGGGATTCCCGATATTGCACGCGCTACGGAAAACGACAACCACCGCACTACGTTCATTTCTCATGGAGATCAAGAGATCGCACCGGGGGCTTGTCAGGTCTATCAGGTCCGTATTCCCGAAGAGTTGAGAAGGCCCGCCGACGAATACGACATCCTGATCGAGGTCACACTCTCTTACGCCGCCGAACCCCGCCGCACCCGAAGAAACCCTCGTGGGTATCTTGCCACATGGGTCGATTGGGTAAGTAGCCGTCGGGGTGAGGAACCAGAAGAGTTTGTCCGACGTTCCATCCGTGTTGATGACACCACCAACGAGGGCGAAAGTCTCGGCTGGACCATTGAAAACAACCCCGTCTGGGGGCGCTTGCCAGGCGTCCGGCGAAGCGTCGGCACCCTGCAAAAAGACTGGCTGGTAAAAAAGTCGAACGCCCTGCCTGAGGAATTCTGCATCGCGGTTCGCGGACATAAAGGCTGGAGCAAAGACCCTGACGTAACCGCTCGTTTCGCACTCGCCGTGAGCTTCGAGATACTCGGTAAAGAAATCCCGATCTATACGCCCCTGAAGACTTCTGTTCTCGAACTCCGTGCTGAAATCGAAGCGATGGTCGATACAGAAATTGAAGTGGATGTGACCGAATGAGTGTTGAACTCCAAAAAAGAAAAAATTCTTCGCAATGAACTTCGGCGACAAGGCCATTTCAATTGGACCGTCGCGGATATGCTGCTTGGGCCTTTAGGTGGGCCCCGTTTATTGGACAGTGTTTTTCTTATCCGTGCCGTCTGGCGAAAACCCTTCTTCAGATGGTTGTTAGCCTTGTGGTTTTTCGGAACCACGGGGAGAGCAGGCGATGCGGTGCAAGCGGAGCGGGAAGCTGGAAGCGAAGTGGCGTGAGATTGTTGCGGGCACCCGGGTAGCGGTCAGACAATCCGGGGGTACTGCAAGGCCCGGCATGTCACTGAGGCCTCCTTTTTCTCCTGGCGCTGTGAACTGGAACGCCGGGCAAAGCCTCTGGCGGTGCGTCTACAACTGATTCCGATTCGGGTCCTTCCAGATCCAACTTTGCGGGCGCAGGTGCGTTACCCCTCGGGGCATGTGGTGCGCCGGTCCAATCGCGATGGGTCGTTGCTTTCCAACCTGTTTCGGGCCCTGAACGGAGGCGGACCATCCTGAACCATGCCAAGGCGCAGATCTTTGTTTGCATGGGTCCGATGGACATGCGGAAGAGTTTCGACACATTGGCCCAGATGTTTTAGGATAACCTGGGCCATATTCGGTTTCGGTAGCCTGCTTCCTCATTCAGGGGAAGACTCGGGGATTTTCAGTCTCCTGCAAATGGTTTGAGCCAGGACTGCTTGTGGATCAAGTCTACCGACTGGACTCTGATTCCCAAGTATTTCGTTGAATTCTTCAAATCCGGAATTGAGAACAGGTTTTTCGCCCTTCCCTGCCCTGTTCAACCATGGTGTTTATTCCTTGGAGCCATGTCCTAAGTGGGTCCCTCCACGGTGGATTCCTTGCCTCAACCAAGATTGGAATCATCTCCTCGGGGCATTTTTTTAATTGCGGATTACCCTCTATTTTCGGGTGATTAATTCCGTGCCCAAGCTCCATGCTGAAATTATTTTCAGAAAAATTCTTGCCAATGTATCTTCTTCGTAGTACCACATAGATCAGCGCAGTTTGGAAGTCGCCGTTTAACGGTCCTCTCTACTTTCCAGGCTGAGCCTTTTGCCACCCTGTCTCGCATCTGGGAGTGGTCATGCATTTTCTAAAACAGCTCTTTCGTTTACTTCCTGGCAAATCGTCCCAACCTTTTCGTCCCGCCCTTCCCTTCAAACCCAAACTCGACCGCCTCGAGGAGCGCCTTGCTCCGGCCGCCAACTTGTTCGCCGTCGGCTCCCCAGCCGGCGCCCTGCCCCTGGTTAAACTGTACGACAGCGACACCGGTACCCAGGTCGACCAAG
>Ga0255170_1000360_pt1 | contig 18839 bp, 26 predicted proteins | sample Atl_Yuk_RepA_8d_FD_186015 | JGI IMG/M metagenome (GOLD analysis project Ga0255170, IMG submission 186015) | Freshwater microbial communities from Altamaha River, Georgia, United States - Atl_Yuk_RepA_8d | ecosystem: Environmental > Aquatic > Freshwater > River | place: USA: Georgia | collected...
TTGTTGAAATATCCGGCTCCGGAGGGGTCTGATCGATGGGCTCAACGCTATCGGGCAGTTCAACAATGGCCGAGCCATCGCTTGCCTCCTGGACGTTAAGCTGCATTTCTAGCTTATCGCTTGCATTCACGGTTTTCTCCCAAAACCTAGATGTAAATGTGCATCGTCAAGGGGTCCATCGTGACCTTGGCGATGATCTCGTGGTCGTTGAAGATGCAAAACAGCGCCTTTTCATCGCTTCCGGGTACCGCAACCTCCCATCGATCCCCGCCCCACTTGGGAACGCGGACAAATTCGCCGACTTCGCACCATGAGCCTTCCGGCCAGGGGTCCATCGAGTCGCGTTTACGGAAAGCAAGGGGGCCGATAGAGATAACCTTGGCCACTTGGCTGTTCCACTTTTCAACCTCTTTGGTCTCTTCGACCAAAACGATGCCCGAGGACGTCGTTTTCTTCTTGGGCGACTTGATCTGCACGAGCAATCGAGCGCCTAAGGGTGCTGCACCTGGGTGAACTTCAGGAAATGCTTCCCGAATCGCCGCTTCATTCGAAGCGTTAGTCATACTGATCCTCCGTTAAAAGTTGGTCGATAGCCTTCAGAGCTTGTTCAAGCCCTCGGTATTCACCTACAAGGCGCTGATACACCTCGTAACTGTTGGCATTACCGTTCGCCAAGGAGGTTGCAATATCAGCCTGCAACCCCTTGATGATCCCGATAAGCTGAGAAAAGTCGTTCATTTACGCTTGGCGGCCTTTTTTTCCTCAGGGCGTAAGTTGGGGGACTCGTCCTTCTTCTTGCTGGGGCTGCCGCCGTGTTTAAGCTTTTGGCCGGTCAGTTTCTCGCCCATGGCAAGACGCTTGTGCATGTTGATTGCTTCGCTCATTTTCAAACTCCAAAGGTTCGTTGTGCAGCCTCTTGCGCGGCCATAGCGGTGCGCTCTTGCTCTTGGGTGAGTGCTGCGTTCTCACCGGCAATTTTTGCCGCCTCGATCTGCTGGCGGGTAAGGTTATCCTCGACGTTCATTGCGATGTCGGCCTGGATCTTCTGGGCGTTTTGCGCCACGTCGGTATCTTGCTTTTCCTTCTTCAGCATGAGTTCGCCCTGATCCTTTTGGGCTCGGCGCTGGGTCTCTGCCATCGAAGTCTGAACAAGGGCCTCGACCTCCGGCGGTACCGGTGGCTTGGGCTGCATTTGCTGCGCGATCTGCATAAGCTGCTGGAGGATCGGCATCATCGGCTCGAAGGTCTCGGCCGAGTCGATATGAACGTGCCTTGCAACCGCTGACATGAGTTGCTGGGCCTCCTCGAAGATCGGCGTGACCTTCAGGGTGTCCATGTCCTTAACTTCGGTGGCGCTGATGTACTCGCCCATGCGCTTGAGGTACCAGAGCGTTAAGTGCTGCTTGGCATGTTCAAGCATGGCCGGTACGAACTTCTGCCCGATGATCGGGTTCATGCCGTAAACAGGGTCCATGGCGTAGGCCAAGTGCGTCTGCAAGTGCGCGATATGGTCCTGGTTCGGGAAGGCTGCGACCGGCTGCCCAAGGGACATGGCCACGTTCTCGAGCGCAGGGTTCATTTCCTTGACTTCGCGGACATCCGGCAGGACCTGATTGATCTCGGGCACCTTCATCTGCTTCAAGATCCGCTTCATGACCTCCCGGCGATCGAATAGGTCGGGGTTGTCCTTAGCGAGTGCAGCCAGGGCTTGGTTTTGGGCAAAGCGCTGGGTCTCGCTGAAGATATGCGGATCAGAAACGGGAACGATGTCGGTGTTGCGGTCAAAGTCCTGGCGGCCAATGACGAGGTCCTCGACCATATCGCCCTTGCGCATATCCTCGAGCCACCAGCGATTGATCCTGCCAAGGACCATCAGCATCTTGCGCATGGACTTGTGCAGTCTCATGTGGATGCTGGAGTAGACCGCGGCGCCCTGCTCGATCAAAGCCTGGGTGGTTCCGACCGGTGCGTTGTTGGATATGTCGGCGATCTTCTCTTCGCTCGTTGTTACGACGCCCTTGGCCGCGTTGGTAATCCAGCCCAGCAACTCGAAGAGCACGGGCGACGGCGGATTGAAAGGGAAGGGCATGGCGATCTTCTTAATATCGTCAACGCCTGGGGCTCCCTCGATCTCGGCAACCTGGGTAGGCTCAACTTGCACGCTCTGGCCTGTTATACGGGCTCCCTTGAGCTTGAGCATGGTCGGTGAGTTGTTGATATGGGCAGAGTCTAAAAGGGCTCTCAGGGCCCCTGTAAGGGCCGCAGACAGGCCTCCAATCAACTGAGGCAAACCGATCGCGTAAGCACCGCGCCAAGGAATAAATTTGAACTCGATGAGCCAGTCGAGCTTTTGCATCTGCTCGTCGCCCTCTTCCCAGTTGCGGTAAAGGCCGACCACCTGCCGGGACTGCTCGTCGATCATCAGGATGTAAGGCGCAAGGTCGCCAGCCTTATCATCGTCCTCGATCGTAAGGTTGACGTAGGAATGGAAGACGCGACGCTCACCGTCGATGTTCTCGCTGCTTGACTTCTTGCCCTCGATCTTCTCGTTAGCCTTTTGCGCGGCCGTGGGCTCGGGCTCCATACTGGCGCGGGTAAAGCTAACGTCCAGGTAAAGGTTTGCAGCAATCCGACGGTTGAACTCCTCCTCGGATATATCCTGCATCTCGGTGCAGCGCTGGGCGGTGTAAAAGCTTGGCGCGGAGAAGGGCAGCAGGATCTTATCGATGGGCACGAATTCGGCGCAGGGACGCTTCTTTTGCTCGTCATACCAAAGCTTCAGGTACTGGCTACCACCAAGGGGAAGCTGGGTAGCAAGCTGCTCGAGTTCATCGCGAAGCTCTTCGATCTGCTCGGTACACTGCCAATTCATGAAATCGCGCTTACGCTCAGCAAGGTTTTGCTTTTGCTCAGTAACCTCGCCAAGGATTTTTGTACCTACAGGACCATCAGGCGGCATGATCTCTTTCATGCACCGGCTGGCAAAATCCACGCAGGCTTCGGCAATTACTGGGTGTACAGCCTTGGATGCGCCCTGGAAGGTTGCACCGCCTGGAGCCTCGTTACCAAGGCCGGATCGCTTTAAGCCTTCCTCGTACTGCTTATCGCGCTCCTTACGGGCCTCCATATCCTTCTCGAATAGCTGAAGGTACTTAAGCGCGAGGTCGTCCAGGGTGTTTGGATCGATCTTGGCTGCAAGGTTTTCGTAAAACTGTGGATCTTCTTCCGGACCGTCGTTCTCGGTCATGCGGACAACAGCCGACCCGTCCTCGAGTTCTTCGACCTCGGGCTTCTCGTCAAATAGCTTGTAGATCGTCTCGTCGCCCTCGGGGCTTTCCTCAAGGGGTAGATTCATTTCGATCGCCATGATTTCCTCATCATTTCAAGACGCATAGCGTCGGTATCGGGCTCTCCGCCCTCTTTGTAGCCACGCAACGCCCTCATAAGATCTTCGTGGGTCGTCTTCTCGTCGGCTACCTTGTCCCAGACCGCGTGATGCGCTAGGTGCTGGTAGTACGGGTCAAGCGATGGATCAATATCAAGGCCAAGTGCAGACTGCCTAGCCGCCAACCGATCGACTGCTTCACGAGCGCCTAGCCCCTTACCCCTTTGCATCATCGTCTGGGGGGCTACAGGGCTCTCTAGGGAGTGCAGGTTAAGCTGCCTTGCGTCCAGGGTAGGTAGGTCGCCACGACCCAGCATCGAGCCTATAAAGCCGCTTTTAGCGCCTGCTATGCCCTTAATGCTTTCGGCCCAGTCGCGGTACTCATCAGCCGACCCAACGAGCGCCTGCTGCATTTGCGGGACTAAGGTCGACATGTTGTTGACGCCATACCGAAGCTGCTCGGTAAGCTGGTTGGCTTTGCCGAAGGGTGCGAACTTAGCTCGAATGTCGTCCAGGGCCTTCTCGTTGACTACGCCACGCTCAGCATCGTCGAGGAACTTCTGCCCCTGCTTGGAGCCTAACCATTCAGCGAAGGCGCCCTCCGGCCTTACCAGCCCTTCGGTCTTCGGTACCTTCAGGCCTGCCTTGGTTGCCGTGTCGTAGGACAGACCGCCGCGGCCAATGCTCGACTGTGTAATACCGTAGGCCTTGATCAGGTCCCGAACTCCAAGGTTACCGGCAGCGGCTCGTTTGCCCTGCTCGATCATGAAGTCTCCGTACCCACGCTGAATGTAATCCGGAACTTCGGCAAGGTTAAGCTGCTTGTTAACCTCAGCCAGGGGCTTCCACTGCCACTCCTGGATCTTGGTGGCCTGGGGGTCTTGGAACTTGGCGATAGCCTCGGACGCACGCTTAAGCTTTTTTGCACCGCCTGCCGCCATTTTCACCACCCCTCCATGTTTATACGGGATGGGCTGGCTAAATTTCTCACGGATCTCGGGGGTGATGTCAAAGCCGATCTGATCCATGGACTTTGACTTGCTGTACAACTCGTCAAGGTATTGCTCGGCCCTTTCGAGGCTTCGGAATCCAGGATGATCTGGTATCGCAATGTCGGTATCAGCATCGACCACATAGTACCGATCGCCTTGTAGCGAAACATCAAGCGGCCGTTGTTGCGTAATGCCTGGGATAGTCCGGACATTGTCCTTACCAACCAGAGCCTTGAGCCTGCCGGGGACGATCTCGTCATAGAACTTGCGCATTCCTGCCTCAGTGGACTCGCCCTTAGCGTCCTGGGGAAAGCGCAGGAAAGACTTGTAACCGTCAATGAACGCAACGCGGTCGTAGCCCTCATCAACTGCACGCTTGATGATGTTCTTCAGGGACAGGTCAACCCACTCGTTTGTGTTCTTAACGAACGGGCCTTCAGGAATCCCTGCGTTTTTGGCATCGATTAGATTGTTTCCCCAGTCTATTTCCTCGGCTTGTTTGCTTGTAAGTGCGCCGTATTCGTCCATGAGGCTAATACGCTCATCAGGCGCAAGCCCTGGCTGATCAAGCTTACTTTTGATGGCTGCAAGTTGATCACGAATTATCACTAATCTTTTTTCGCCCTCTTTTATTTGACGCTCAAAGTCTTTTGGTGCAAACCCTTTCTTGCGACCTTCTTGCGCCCAGTCAGACTGAAGCTCCTCGATGAAAAGCACGTTCTTACCTTCAGCATCCACACGGTCATTCATCCTAATATGGGATATGACGTTGGGATCTGACCAGTGCGCCGATCGAAACTCAGGATTTGCCTTACGCGAGGCAAATTCAATGTCGTAATCGGTTAGCTTATCTTCGGGTTGAGCATTCAAGATCCTCCGAGCGTCTTCCTCGCTAACCCTTTTTACCGGCACTTTGAGCAGGATCTCGCGGTAGTTCTTGCCCCCAGGTTCTTGGTAATCGTGAAATTCGGTCAGCCGCTCCCCAGGCTTGGTGCCATAGCTGTGGGTCCGGCTGAACTTGTTGATGTCCTCTTCGGCCTTCATCGCAAACTCGGCCGCATCGAGGTCGTTCTCCGCAAGAGCTTTCTTATAACGCTCATCGGCAATCTTGCGCAACTGATTAATCTGCCTGTAATCGTTGACATCGATGTTGGGCATATGCAGGTTGGCAAACCCTTTCATGTAGGGCGGTATGACAGATCTGCTCAGGACCACCTCCTCAACGTCGGGCATCGTGCCCTTGGTCATGGCCTGAACCTCTTCACGCGTGACGTTGGGCGCGGCGGCAAGCTTTTGTGCTAGGCCTGCATCCTCGAGGCGCTGCTTGCTGATACCTGCCTTAGTGAACTCATTGAGGAAGGCCTGCCCTGGCCCTTGCTTGCGCTGCAAGGTGGTGGCCATTTCTTCGATGGGATTGTAAAAACCGAGCCTGCTGACCGGAGCATTGACGTTCATGGGCGAGACAAAACTTAAAGCGTTTGCAAGTGGGCCCTGTCCGAACATGGCGCTATCGATTGGGCGAAGGGCTCTCCTTCCCGCCGCCTTGATTGCAGGCATGGCAAATTTGGCGCCTGCGCCGAGTAGTGGCATATAACCAAGAGTAGCCTCAAGACCTGGACCCGTTATTAGCTCGTAAAGGTCGCCTTTCTTTGCGGCCTCGGACGCTTCGTGATACAGGCGCTCAGGGTCGGGCACAAACATGCCGACGCTTTTATCCAACAACTGGTTGAGGCCTCGTGCTTGCGACTTAGGGGCGCCAAGGGCCTGCAAACCGCTCACCACGGCTCGATCGATCGTGGTTGGCATAGCAGACCGAGGCGTCTCGGTCATTTGCGCAGGCTCGGGCTCGATGCGCCTAAGCAGGTCCTGGGGCGTTGACCCCATCACGCTCTTGTACCGATTGGCCTCCGCGGCCTCGCGGCGCATGCGCTCCTGCGCGGCAGCCTTGGCGGCCATGGGGTTGAAGTTGAACATCTGGGTGGGGTCGCCACCGTCTTGCATGCGGATCAGGCCGCCCTCGGCTTTGTTAAGCAAAGGAGTTGAAGTGTCGTAAGTACCTTCGTTACCAAGGGCGCTCTTGATAGCGCTGGGGTTGTAGGAAACCACCTCGCTCAAATTGCCATGGCGGTCATAATCTAAGAGCCCGTCATATCCGGCAGCCTTTGCCCTGCTCTCAACTTCCTTACCAATATAACCCTTTGTCTCGTATGCACGCTCAACCATCTTGGCGGCTTTTTCGGAATCCATACCTAGCAATTCCAAAGCTTCAATCATCGGGTCCTTGTATCTGTCTGGGCTTTTTTGGCGCAATATCAACGGGTTTTTAATTTGAGCATAGACCGGGAGGGTATAGCCGCCCGGAGTCTCCGCATATGTATTGGCGAAATTAGGCTGCGGCGTCAAATAAGTTCCGGAGCCAAGTGCTCCTTCCTTGCTTGGCTTGAATTGTCGAATGGCCTCCTGGCCTTTGCCCCCTTCGGTCGCGCCTGTGCCATGGTAAAGACGCATTTGCACTGCGCTTGGCTCCAGGAATTTGTCAAGGTTTGCCTTGCGTTCGGCGGCGGTTAAAGCTTTGGCGACTTTTTTAACTGCTCCGCCAGCGGCCTTGTTGATGTCCGGGTCAGTTACGTCATAGGTACCCTGATTGCCAAGGTCGGACTTAATCTTCTTCGGGTCGTATATCCCCAGGTTTTTGATGCCCTGCTCTTTAACGTAGAAGCTATCGTGGCCAAGATCCCTTATAACTTCTTGCATCTCAGGCCTTTCGATGCCGGTCCAGTTATCCTTTTCCCGCAACGGAAGCTGACGCATAGTCTCTTCAAAGTAATGGTGCCTCTTAGATTCATGGGAAGGAACGGCACCTGAACTATCGCGAACAAGCGGGAATTTTTCCTTGTAAAGTTTTATAGCGGCTTCGATATGCTCCGGGTTGTCGTAATCCCAGGGGTTTTGCGCCTGAACGCGCACGGGATAAATGGTTGGCGCAGTCCCCGGACCTACATACCAATCCTCCCCAGAATATCTGGACGCAAATTGTGGATCTGGGGTTAAGAAAGTCGCGTCTCGACCTTGTGAATGCTCGAAGGGCTTAACTTTGATTTGGGGATAACGCTCCTCCAGCAGTGTTTTTCCGGTTTTGAACTGAACAATATCGGGATTGGTTGACCCGTGGAACATCCGCTCCTTGACAACACTTAGCTCAAGGAACTTCTTTAGATTCTCGTCGCGCTCGGCCTTGGTTAAGGTCTTTTTCGCGGCCTTCTTGGGCAGGTTAGCAGTGAACGGATTGATCGGTTTCATTTGCGACCTTTCACTATGCCGCCCTTCTTCTTGCTCAGCTTGACGCCCTGGACGTCGGAGCCTTTGGGCGCGATTAGTAAGGATTCGTAAACGTCGTGGGGCATCTTGCTCGACTTCATATACATGCGCCCAACGATGTCGCCAATCCCGAAGACATCTCCCTGACTCTTTGGCCTTAAGGTCGGGTTGTCGCCCGTCATGGTATTGAACATCTCGGCAGGCGTGGCGTACTCAGTGGCCAGCCCGTACTTGTGTCCCATGCCCGATTGCTCGAGGGCCACGAGGAAGTCCAGGTCCTTGAGGATCGGATCGCCCTCGGTCTCGTATAGCTGCTTGCGCACAAGGTTTGACTTGGTGATCGAGCCCTTCTTGCGGTCGCCAATGGTGAGGTCCGTTTCCTTCTCGGCGCTCATCATGGGCCTGCCGGTATTCGGGTTGATCAGTACGCCGACGTCCTGCATGACCTTCTTGTCCATGACCTCGCCGGTACGCGGGTTCACGAAGGCGCCCGAGTAAAAGTCCGAGCGCTTCATGTTGTTGACCTCGAGGACCTTCTCGACAAGCTTTTGCACGTTCGGGTTGTTCTTGGGATCAAGGAACCACCGGCTAGGCATCGGCAGGAGGTTGATGCGATCGGGCTGGGACAGCCTGCTTGCGATGTCCATAGTGGGATCGATGGCCGACGTGATCGTCTGCTTGGCAGGCTTATCGAGGGCCTGGAGGCCGCTCTTAACCGCCTTGGCTATGCCGCCTGCTTGCATCTTTTTAACCTTCCCGCCCTTCTTGTAACCAGCCTTTTGAAGCTTAGTCAGTAGCTCTTCGGACAAAAACTGGGATGGCGCGTAGCCTCGAGTCCAATCCATGTACCCAGGCTGCCGACCCTTCTCAGTAAGGACCTTGTTGATGTAGTCCTCCATCAGCAATTCTCGTGGCGCAGGTATGAAGCTGACGCCAAGGTCCTCGCCCTTAAGGATGGTCGGGAAGGCTGGGTGAAGATCGGGCCTTTCCATCATCTCGCCGCTAAGCTGAAAGAGGCGGTTGCCAAGCGAACCCGTCGGCACTTCCAAGAGCGCCGGATCTGTCGTGCGCTGAATGATCCGATCGTAGTCAAAGATCTGGCCCTTCTTACCGCCAACGCCGATACCGCCCATAACGTCAGCAGCGGCTGCGCGTTTGTCGAAGGTGTCGACAAGCTTGCGGAACTTCCTGGGGTTCGTAATGTCGACGTCGGCCGGGAATAGGTTGTTGCCCTCCTTATCGACCACCGATGCAAGCTTTGCGTTCAGGGTGTCCTTGAGTTCGGGCGTGAGCTTTTCTTGCTTGACGCCGCCCATAAACTCCTTGTAAAGGCGGTCGAATACCATCTGGTTTGACTTGTGCTGGGTCGGCGTCCCTAGCATGGTCGTCCAGATCGCTTGGCCTTCAGGAACGCGGCGATTGGACCCTATGATGGTCTGCCCCACTCCAGGCGTCTTAACGCCCCAGGTTGCACCGGCATAACGCGGGTCGGTAAGCTGAATGCCTGAGAATCCCGGACCGCCAAGAAAGCCCTCTCCGACTTTAGTTCTATCGGCCTGGGTGATCATCAGCGTCTTGCCTTCGTGCTTACCCAAAGCTTCGGACGGCAGGATGAGACCGGTCTCGGTGATCTCCAGGATTCTCTTCTCGATGTCCTTGGGCATTTCCATGTTCAAGCCAGACTTGCCCTGAAAGCTTTGACCAGGAAGGGCCTTAAAGGCCTTCCCGGCGGCCTTCTTGGCCAAGCCACCGTCTGCCATGCTTACGAGGCCGCCTCGAGCGCCGCCCTGGTAATTACCTGGATCGTCCGGCTTGGCTGTGGGTACGATCGGCGTCGTTAAGTCGACCGTGGTAGTTGCTGGGTCGGTAACCGCTGGGCTGGTAACCGTCGGACTGGTCGTCGTAGATCCCGCAGGAGGGACGTAGGTCGACAGCTTGGGTGCCAGGGCATTCAGGCGTGCGATTTTAGCGGCTGCCAACTGGTTTTGCCGTTGCAGGCGGAGCGCGTCTTGATTGGCAAACTGAGCGGCTCGGTTTTTAGCCATCAGGCTCGAAGCTGCATCCCTCGCTACGGACTGCTGTCTCATTTGGCCCAGGCCGGTCGCTATGGGATTGATACCCCTGTAAGGAACGCCGCCAGCAGCCATGCCGGGAGTATTGCGCCAATTCTCCCCTCCGGTCCCATCGTCGTTGCTCGAGCCGTCTACCAAACCGCCGCGTGCAAAGCCACGGCCAGACATGTCCTGGGCTACGCTCGGATCGTAGATTGCATACGCCTTGCCCGTTGCGTTGGGCATTTGAGTACCAGCAAAGCCAGCGTCGAGGATCTCCTGGCGGATCATGTCCTTACCGATCCCAGACTTGACCATGGCCTGCCTGCGCAGCATGTCGTAGTAGTCAAGGCCTTCCATTTGACCTTGGGGCGTGTCGTACATCTTGTCGAACATCAGCATCCGGTTGCGATCAACGTCGACGGGCGTGACGTTGGCTCCAGGCTGATTGCCGGTGAACTTGTTGGCGTACCGGGGAAGCTCTGCCGTGTAAAAGGCGCGACCCATCGAGGCGTGGGGATCTGCCCTCATGATGTCGAACTTGCCCTCGATCGGGACACGCTGGCCAGAGTAGACGCGCATAAAGTCGGGCTCGGGCCCCTTGAGTACCTCGGCTACCGGCTTGGGCGCCTTGGGCATCATGGACTCGACCTTCTGCATGTTGTTTAGCCTGCCTGCCATCTTTTGCAGTGCGGCATTGGTCCCAGCCCCTCCGGCCATCGATGCAGGGACTGACCCGAAGGTCTGGCCCATCTGGGCTGTATGAGCGCGGTCAGGCTGCGTTAAAGGGTTCGGGGTCATGCCTCGTAGGGCGTGGCTCATTTCTTCGCTTGTAGGCCCTTGTAGGCCCCTTGCAAGCATGGCTGGCATGAAGCCTGCCGTCTTGATGTTGCTCAGCGCCTGGGTAAGGTCGCCTGCCGTACCCAAGCCTTCTGCCAGGGCGCCTCGTACCGCACCGCGGCCCATGTCGGCTAGGCCTTGCAGGGCCTGGGGAATGAACGTCGGATTCTTCTGGGCGCGTGGGTTTGGCATGGTGGTCCCTAAACCGCGTAAGGATTGACCCGCCGAGGCCGGTCCTCGGGGTATTGGCCGTCATTATCCGGCGGCGGAGGATCAATGACAAGCCATCCCATGTCTCGCAGCACGCGCAGGGCCTGGGACGTTGTATCCACGAGGTCGTCATGCCTGACCTCAGGGAAGGCGCAAAGCTGATTGACGAGGGGCTCAGCCCATGACCTGGGGTGGCCTTCGTTCTTCGTGCTCTCCGGAATATACACCCGTCCGGCCTTGATCAGTGGGGCGATCAGGTTGACCCGCTGGACCTTGTCCGCTCCGCCGGGATTGTATGACCGACAGGGTATGTGGGCACGCCCCAGGTCCTGGAGGAGGGAGATGCCGGAGGACTTGTCTTCAACCAGAACCATGTCAGTCTTCTTGCCCCGTCCGAATTCATTGGGGTCGCCATAAACCGTGCCGAAGTCTTCAATTACCTTCTCCTTCAGGTCAGGATATTGCAAGTGCTCCTCCCAGCAATCGATCAGCATGGCGCAAAAGCCTTTGTCTTCGCTGGGCTTGAAGATCCCCCATACGCTACAGGCTGAGGGGTCGTTGATGGTCCTTTCGGTATAGGCGCCGTCGTAGGACTGGACCACGAACTCGAAGCGCGGAAAGGGCTTCTCTGAGGGCCATAGCTTGATCCAGGCGCGTTTGATGATCCCAGCCTCTTCAGGGTCGATGATCTCGGCATGGATCTCCTGGCGGCCCAGGGAAGTGCCCTCGTACTGCAAGATCTGGTTTTTGAACGTCCCGGCAAGGTTGGCAAGGTTGTCGTAGGTCGAAGCCTGCGTGACGACGACGTCCTCGCCGTCTCGGTTCAGCAGGTCGATGATCAGCGGCTTAGGCTTTGGCGTGGTGGTAACAACAATCCGCGGCTTATCACCCAAGCGAACCGAGAACATGATCTGGTCCCAGGCTGCATCCAGATATTCCCAAGCTGCCAACTCGTCGCACCAAGCATGGTGCCATTGCGGACCCCGGAAGCGCTCAGGCTCCGAGGCCGGTATGCCCTTGATCAGTGAGCCGTTCGTAAGGACGATCTCGTGCAGGCTCCTGGTGTACTTGACCCTGATCTCCTCCGGCATGCAGTTAAGTAGGCCTGACTCGCCTTCGATCATCGTGTCGCGGATGTCGGCCGAGGTCGGGCCCGAGATCAAGATGCGGATGTTGGGCGTCGTCCAGGCTGTATGCCAAACGTCCTCAGCGGCTGTCCTGGTCTTGCCTGCGCCCCTGCCTGCAAGTAAGAGCCATGTCGTCCACCAATTGCCCTTAGGTGGGATCTGGTGCTTATGCGCCCTCATGAGCCATTTCATCCGGGCTCTGAAGGCTGCCGCTGCTTCCGGGGGTAGCTTCTTCAGCACCTCCTGGTGCAGGGCAAGCTTGGCTTCAATCCGCTTGCTTTGACTTGCTGTCAGCATTCTGGCGGATGCCGGTCAATTCATCGATCAGGGATTGTGCGACGTCCATCACCATGTCTACTTGTACGGGGCCTTCATCCTTGCCGGTGATCTCGTGCTTAGTCCGGTCGGTGTAGTCCTTGGGGAATCTTGCGGCCATCGAGCGGGACCAGAGCGAGGTGTTCAGGGTCACGCCGTCCTTAGTCTGCTTCAGGTGATCCTGGGCTATGTCCTCCCACCACTGGAGGGCTAGTTCCTCTGAAAGGGCCAAGGCGTTAAAAAACTCTTCATGCTTTTGCGCCCAGCCCCACATAGTCACCCTAGTGACACCTATGGTCGCGGCGATCTGCGCCTTGCTTTTCCCCTCTCTACCCATAGCGATAACCAGTTCGCAATATTTGGGGTCGTAGTCGGTTGGTCTTCCTCCGGCCATTCTGATTTTCCTTCAAAAATCAAGCACTTACCTTTAGGATACACGAAAAAAACCCCCTATGGAAGGGGGTAACGTCGTGAGGGGAAGGACCCACAACCAGGAGACACACAGAAAACGCCCCTATTGTACCTCCGCTTCGGGCTGCTTGTACATCCTCATCCTAATCAAGTCCGACACGCCGAACATGCCCACTGGCTCGGCCAGGGTTGCGCAGACTTCCCGCTCCTCGTCGAGTAGCTGCTGAACATAGGCGGTTAGCTTGTCGATGTTGAAGGCGTACTGCTTACCCTTGATCTGCTTGCTCTTCAGGGTTGCGATGATCTGATCTCTTAGCTCTTCGTTCATGCTTCTTCCTTTACTTTGGGTGATCGTTCTTCGGTCCAGAATTCCTCCTCGCACTGCTTGCATTTGTGTCGGCGCTCTACGAAGTAATAATGCCTTTCGGGGTTCCAGAATGTTCGGGTCTCGAGAATCTTGGTCTTATACCCCTGACCCTTTGGGGTTCGGCAGTAGGGGCAGATCATGTTCACCCCTTCGGTGGTTCGTAGTTCATTGTCACCTCTGCGGGTTAAAGCCAAGCCGACGCATCCCCAACTCGATGAGCATTGCGGCGTCCTCAAGGCGATTTTGACTGCTGCTCATGCCGGTCTGCCATTCGCCGCCTACGCGTTTGCCGACAATAGCCACCGTGACGACCTCCCCGGACTTGGCGTCTTCCAGCCACTGCTCCAGCATGTTTATGACATCAGAGTTGTCAGGGGTTGTAGCCTTGATGAACGGTTTGATGTTGCCTGTCATGTTTAACTCCTTGCACGTATAGCGGCGGCGTATGTTGGCCATTCAATCAGTGTGTTTTTGTTCTCACACGTCTTCGCACACGCTTCACGCTCGGAAGCAACAAGTGCCTTCAAACCTTCTCGGATTTGTAGATGCGTTAGCGTCAACAAGTCGCGGTCGCCATATTGATTGCCGTGGCGATCTACCAATCTCATTGCCAGTGCGTAACGTTCAACCAAGGTCATGATGTCCTCGCGGTTCATCCTTCCACCCTTTCATAAGTCATCTCAAAGATGTCTGGCTTGCATGGGTAGTGCTCACCCTTCACGCCGGTGATGATCCAGTCGCCAGTGGTGACCTCCATCGGCCCTTCAAGCGTTGGTATGTACGCTGAAAAATTGTTGGCTGTGGAACCTTTCCGCAGTTTTACATGCGGGTGGTCACCTTCTTTGAACCATTGTGTGGCTTCAATGACCACGGGCTTTTTTCTGAATTTCATTTATTTCCCCTTGCGTTTTTAATACGCTCTTCGATCTGCCAGTCCAACTCTTTCAGCAGGTCCTCGATCGTGTCACCATGGCCGGTCGCATATCCGCGGCTGATCATCCACTTGGCCACCTTCTCCCGGTTGACAATCATCGCAACCGCGGCCCAGGTCTGAGCATCGTCCGCCTCGAGCTTGTCCATCAGGCCCGTGCTTTCCAGGTACGACTTTGGCTTTTGGTGCATGTTGTGGTCGCCGCTCATGCCTGACGCTCCTTGATCATTTTTTTAATACGCTCAGCTTCCGTTTTTGGGATCTGTGCCGTGTCGATAATCCTGCATACCGAGTCCCTTTCCATGCTCAGCAGCAGGTTTGCAAACCGATCGAGGTCTTGCAGGTAGGCCATGTATGCCACGTCCTCGATCGTGTCTTTAAGGCCTGCCTCCAAGGCTAGGTGCCGCAGTCTTTTATCGTCCATCGTCGATCTCCACGGTGATTTTGTACTTGCGGCCATTCTCACCCTGGACGCGAACGATCTTCTTAGAACTTAGGTATGCACCCTCCGGCGTAAGGTCCAACTCGATACCCGAAGGGTCCTTCATGAGCCCGTTCGGGTCCCTTTCCAGGGACTCAAAAACGAGCGCGGCAATGTAGTCGCAGTAGATCATTATTCTCCCCACCCAAACTTTCCAGCGCATACGGGGCCAATACCAAGGTCGATAGATTCCTGATTGCTAAGTTCGCGTCCGCAAGCGCTGCAAGATCCAAACTTTTTACCGTAAGCGATAGCAGCAGACTTAGGGTCATGGGCTGCGTCAACAATGCGCTGCTCTTGTTCGGCGCTACAGTCACGCGACCGAAAAAGCTTGCCATTCAGCACCTTGCCCAGGTAGGTCTCACCCTCCTTGATATAAACGGCTCCAGCATTTGCGCTATTAGCCCCAGCAGGCGAGAAGATAAAGGTATCGAGGCGTAGCCTGGGCCACTTGATCCCCGCGTCCCTAGCGGCCTTAAAAGCTACCTCAATGGCTTCGACGGTAACTTCTTTGGCTTGTGCCTTAGCTACAACGCGATCGGCCTCCCATTTTGCCTTACGCTCAGCAGAACCGACGGCACACTTGGTAGCGGCGGCCAACTGCTTCTCGGTCAGCTTGCCCCACTTCTTAACGGCCTCGAGCATAGACTTGGCAAACTCGAAGCGACTGGCCTGCTCGTTCATCCACTGCCATACAAGCGGGTTTTCCTTAGCAAAGGCCTCAAGGGTTTGCTGCTGCTTGCGCTCGGCACGGGCCACGGCCTTCTGACGACGGGCGTCGCGCTCCGACTTTGTGAACTTAAATACGCGATAACCGACGCCTTTGCAAAGGGTACAACGACGATCGCCCGTCCAGTCGCCATAGCCAGTCCAAATGCCAGTACCCGAGCACTTGCCGCAAGTCTCGCGAATTTCGGTATTCGCAACAATCGGGGGCGCGTTAAATATTGCGTCGAGGTCGTCTTTAAGGTCGATCATCTTAGTTCTCCTGTTTCTCACAGCAAAATTGCTGTATGCGTATTAGAACTGCTTTTTATCCACTTGTCAACAAGAGGCCGCAGCCCCGATTATTAGAATGAAAAATCGTGGTACTTCTCGCGCTCACCGAGGCGAAGGCCGCAGCCCTCCGACTTAACGAGGCGTTTGGTCTCGGGATTCACGAAGTGCTGGACCCACTGGCCGCTCTTCATCTTGCGGAAGATCCGCTTGCAGTTGCTGGGGTTTTGGGTGTACTCGTAACGCTGGCTTTCGCTCAACCCATTGCTGTCAACACGCTTGTAATCGTCGTCTTGCACGACGATGTAGCGCTTGGCCATGTTGACCTCGACAACCGTGCAGGGGTTGCGATCGGTCCAGGAAAGCAAGGTTGCTGGCATACCAACGTAGGGCGCTGGCTCACCAACTGTCATGCGGCTGTAGAGGCTGTTTACAAGGCTTGCTGTTTGCATCATTTTCTCCTGTTTCTCACGGCGGAAGTGCCGTATGCGTATTAGAACTACTTTTTATCCACTTGTCAACAAGGGGCCGCAGCCCCGAGTGTTTAATTAAGCCCAAAAGTTCGAAAAGCCATCGCCATATTCAGCGAGGATCTTTCGAACCTTAAGTTCTTGGGGCTGGGAAAGCTCGCCATTAAAGTCAAACCACTTCAATAATTTTCCGGCCAGGATGTTCTCGCGGCGGGGGAGACTGGAGGCGATCGATGCGAGTTCGTCAATCATGGCGACTTGCTGAAGCTGGTTGGCATTGATGTTCATTTTATTTACTCCTGGTTGGTTTTGTTGAGGGGCCGTAGCCCCGGTTTTTAGTTTTGAATTACACGAAGATCGGCGGTCAGGGAGACGCGATTGCCAAGCTCGTCCCAACCTTCAGCCAGAACATCTTTAACCTTCCGTATCTGGCCTACGACGTTACCAGCAACGAGGCGGTGGCTTCTGGGTAATGCAGCCCAAATGTTTGCTATGCCGTTGCTCTTAGCCACTGCGACGAAGTCTACAATTGCGGCTTGTTGTTGGCGGGTGGTTTGCATCTGGTTTCTCCTGTTTCTCACAGCGACTTGCTGTGGATAGGATTACAGCACAGTTTTTTATCCTCCTGGCTTATTTTCTTTATCCAGCCGACGAACGGTACGTTGCGCCCGAAGAGCGCCGACCATAAGCGCTACCTTGGCCTGCAAGTCCTGCTCCGTAATCCCGTAATGCTTGGGAAAACCCTTAGTCCCCAGGCCGTGTACGCCCGTCTTTCCCCTATGGTGCTCCGGGCACAAAGGGATAGCCTCGAAGTGCGTAGCCTTCCTGCCCATGCCTACCCCTGACCGAGGGTGATGGATCTCGGCCGGGGTCCCTGGTGTACCCAAGTACGCGCAAAGGATGCAGCCGATCTCCGATAAGTCGTTGAGCCACTGCTTCTCGTTGTTGGTCATCGGATAGCTCTTAGGACCCGCTGCTGGCGGCCGCTACGGCCCGATCGTCTTAAGCCGGTGTCTTCGATCCAACCCTTGCGCATCAGCGGCGCAAACCGAGGCATAACGGACTGCGATCGCTCATTCGGGAAGTGCTGGATTATCTGGTCGGCGATGCAACCCTCCTGGCCATAAGCCTTGATAATGTTGAGCACCTGTAGCTCTAGCTCAGTCGGATCAAAGGACTTGGCAGCGTCGTGGCTCGTGTCGGGATCGGTCGACCTTGCGAAGGCTAGAGACGATACGCCGAAGAGGTCCTGCTGCTTGCTGGCCACGCGCTTTTTGAGTGCCGCATTCCAGGCTGCCTGCCAGCAGTTCGCAAGCGTTTGGTCCTTGATGCCGGTGCTCTCGTACCATTCGCGGTAGGCGTCACGCATTGCGGGTGTATTGGCCCAGGTTCTCATAACTATTCTCCAGTTTTTGTTTGACGTTCGGGGGAATCTTGGGCAATGGCGCCCAAGCGATAAATACTCGGCTCCAGGTTCCGATGCAGGCAACGCCTGCCGGGTTAAGCAGCAGCATCTTCGAGCCAAGCGGGGGCGGTTCCTCTTCCGGGTCACGCCACTCACAAATGCCTGCTATGTGCTTCATAGCATCGCCCAGGCAAGCACGGCAAAAACAATGCCGAACAAAGCGCCACCAAGCACGAGCGTAACCTCATCAGACCTTGTCGGACACGCCCTTCCTTGGCTGCAATCACCGTGGCACGGCGGGCAGGTTTTTATAGCACTCATTATTTTGCTCCTGCGATTTTAAGCATTTCGGCGCCGTGGCGCGTCAAAAGTTCGGCGGCTTTTAAGCGATCGCGTGCCGGGGTGTTCTCATCGCGCATGATGCTGAGCAAGGTTTCAAAAACCTCAATCTGCAACTTGTTTTGAAATTTCATAGCGATCTGTTTAGTGGATTCAAGGGTGGTGTTCATATGTTCTTCTCGTCCATTTAATTCTTTCGGTAGTAGTAGGCCCAGGCCCCGCGATCCAGGCGCCGTTTGAACAGCGAGGTCTTGCTGATCAGCCCCCTTCCCTCGAGCGCCCTTATCATCTTCAGGGCGTTTTGCGGAGTGCAATTGAACTCGTCGGCCAAGTCTTGCAGCGACTTCCAATCCTTAAGTGCCTCAAGGTATGCAAGCTGCGTTGGCGTTAACGGCCTTGGCGCTACACGCTTGATGATCAGCTTGCCAAACTGCTTAACCGACTCCTCAAATTCTGGACGACCCGAGATCATTACCCCAGCCTTCTTGGCAAGCGCAAGAACCTCATGGCTGTTCATGGTTCTTATCCTTCAGTTTGCCAATCTCAGCGGCGGCTCTGACGATGGCGCGGCGAGTTGCGGCTTTTGGGTCATCGCCCTTTATCTCCCCGACCTCAATCATTGACGGGATATGCTGGGCGCATACATTTGCATACGGTACCTTCTCGTCAGCGAATGTCCAGCCGTGATGAACGCCGATGTCTAAATCGACCATCAAGCGAAAAGCATCTTTGTCGTCGCGGAATGGGCTCCATATGGACGCGCCGGACTCCTTTCCGACCCACAAAAGACAGTTCGTCTTCGGCCTATACATGGTTGGCTCAACATACCCCGCCGCTTTTGCGGCATACCTCAACAGGTCTTCGTCCGTCATGCGTTCTTCTCCCTGAGTTTTTCTTCGACCGTTTTGATGAACGACAAAAGTTGGGCGTTTGTGTCGTAAAACCTCAATGCTTGATGTAACAGAAATTCTCTTTCCTCCTCCGTCAGCCCAACCCATTGCTTTGGTGGTGCGGTGTAGAGGGGTTCTAATTCATGGTCAGCAAAAGCATGCGACTTAGTTTTTAGGACAGACACAGACCCATCAGACCAAGTTTTCAGCCACGCCACCGGCTCTTGCTCTGTCTCTAATGCTTCGTGCAACCGGCGCAGTTCGGCAGCGGCTTCTCCGCATAAACCCGTGTGGCTGAATTGCGCGTCAAG
>Ga0255170_1000366_pt1 | contig 18556 bp, 20 predicted proteins | sample Atl_Yuk_RepA_8d_FD_186015 | JGI IMG/M metagenome (GOLD analysis project Ga0255170, IMG submission 186015) | Freshwater microbial communities from Altamaha River, Georgia, United States - Atl_Yuk_RepA_8d | ecosystem: Environmental > Aquatic > Freshwater > River | place: USA: Georgia | collected...
TGACATAGGGCAAGAGCAGACCTTCAACTTCTGCAACGTCGCCCAGCGCGTAAATGTCGGTTTGGCTGGTCTGCAGTTGGCGGTTGACGACGATGCCGCGCGCGGTCTGTAGTCCGGCAGCCTTTGCCAGCGCGATCCGAGGGCGCAAGCCAACAGCCGATAAAACGAGGTCGCTGGCCAAGCGGTGGCCATTGGCCATTTCGACCTGCAGACCCTGCGGCGCTGCGAGCACTGCCTGTACCGAGGTGCCAAAGTGAAAACGCACGCCAGCGTGCGCAAGCGCCTGCTGCACCTGCTGCCCCGCCTCTAGCGGTAGGAGTCGGCCCAAGGGGTGAGTGCCAGGATCGATCACATCAACCTCATAACCGGCCTGCACAAGGTCATTCGCAAATTCGCAGCCGATCAAGCCTGCGCCGATGACGGTCACTCGCTTTGCACCTTCGAGCTGTGCACGAAACGTCGCGTAATCTTGCAGGTCATTGACCGAGATCACCCGGTCCGCTGCATCGCCCTGCAGGGGCAGACGCACCGGGTCAGCGCCTAACGCCAGCACCAGACGGCTGTAAGTCACTGGCCCCAGGGCAGTGGTGACACTGCAGGCGACCGGATCGATGGCCGTCACATCGGTCTTAGCCATCACAGTGACCCCCAACTGCTGCGCCATGGCCGCGCTGGTGGCGCTGACCAGCTGAGCTGCGGTTTTGCCGCTGCTCAGGGCGTTGGACAACATGGGCTTGCTGTAAAAGTCGCCGTTGTCGCGGGTGATCAGGGTGATGGGTGTCTGGGCATCGAGCTTGCGGAACTCCCGGACCAACGTCCAGGCCGCGAGACCCGAGCCCACGATCACCAGGCTTTGTGCAGGCGCAATCATCAGGTGCTCCTGTCCGCTTAGCCGATCTCGACCATTTCGAAGTCGGCCTTGGCCACGCCGCAATCAGGACATTCCCAGTTTTCAGGGATGTCTTCGAAACGGGTGCCGGCGGCGATGCCGTCTTCAGGGATACCTTGGGCTTCGTCGTAGATGAAACCGCAAACAATGCATTGCCAAACTTTCATGATGTTCTCCAAAAATTGAAACGTTGAATCGGTGTGGATGGCTCAGGCCTGAATGGCGTCGAGGGCCTTTTGGTAGTGGTTGGCGTGGCGCTCTTCAACTTTGGCCAAGGCAGCAAAGCGCTTGGCGGCCTTTTCGAGCACGGCCTTGAACTGATCGGCGTGTTCTTTGGACTCGCTGATCTGCTCGTCGATCTCGGCAACGGCAGCGACGTTGCCTTCCTCCACAGCGGTCTTGCGAAAACCTGGGTACATCTCGCTGTACTCGTAGGTTTCGCCTTCGATGGCGATCTGCAGGGCCTTAGCCGGAGTCATGTCGGTCGCTGGGTAAAGCAGATCGAGGTGGCCGAAGGCGTGCATCACTTCCTGATCTGCGGTTTGCTCGAAGATGCGGGCTGTATCTTCGTCACCAGCAGCGCGCGCCAGTTTGGCGAAGTAGCGGTACTTGATGTGGGCCATCGATTCGCCGGCAAATGCGGCTTCGAGGTTTTGGTAGGTTTTGATTTCTGGACGTGCCATTTGAAGCTCCTTTCAGGGGGTGGTTTTGTTGCGATGGATGAATTGTGAAATTTCTCAATCAATCAGTCCAACGGATAATTTTTATTGAATCAATCTAAAATATCGATAATGAACTTTTAGCAACTGAAAGAACACTCCCTATGGCCGCCTTGCCCTCGCTGCGACAGCTGCGCTATCTGCTGGCCTTGGCCGAGCACCTGAACTTCACCCGCGCTGCTGAAGCCAGCTTTGTCAGTCAGTCCACTTTGAGCACAGGTCTCAAGGAGCTCGAAGGTACGCTGGGCGTGCAGCTGGTCGAGCGTGACAAGCAGAGCGTGGCGCTGACGGCCGTGGGCAAAGACGTGGTGACTCGTGCGCGGCAGGTGCTTGCAGCAGCCGAAGACCTGAGCGATTTCGCCTCTGACGCTTCGCGCCCCATGCAGGGACGATTGCGTCTTGGAGTGATTCCGACAATTGCGCCATTCGTGCTGCCCGCCGTTATGCCTCTGCTTCGCGAGAAGTTCCCGATGCTTGAGCTTGGCCTACGCGAGGACCTGACTGCGCATTTGCTGGAGCGGCTGCGAAACCGACAGTTGGACTTTGCGCTGATTGCGCTGCCCTACGACACGCCAGACCTGCGGGTCTTGCCGCTCTATAAGGACAGGTTTTGGCTGGTGGGGCGGGAGAAAGACCCGGCGATCCAAGGACGTGCCATCCAGCTGGGCAGCGAGTGGACGGAACGTCTGCTACTGCTCGAAGAGGGACATTGCCTGCGCGACCATGCTCTTCAAGCTTGCCAGGCAACCGAAGTGGCCAGTGTGGACGGGATCGAAGCCACCAGTCTCCTCACACTGGTACAAATGGTCACTTCGGGAATGGGTGTTGCGTTGTTACCTGAAATGGCCATCAAGAGTGGTGTCCTGGGTAACTTGCCATTGAAATCCAGACCCTTGGCGCCTCCGGCGCCTGAACGAACGATAGCGTTAGTCACGCGCTCAACATCTGCCCACATGGTGGAATTCGAGGCGATTGCTCAATTGATTTCCTCTGTTCACCGAAAAAAATGAACTGCTCGAAGACCTGCTGGAGCATGAAAGCAGACATTCCAAACCCAAAGACCAGTGACGGCTTTGGGTCGTGTGAAGCCGGTCGCTACTGAGTGACTCAGTCCGACCCATTGCAGTCATTGGGGATTTGGTGAAGCGGTCACTTTTTGAATCAAATCTTCAAACGACAACAGTCATTCATGACCATTTTTCTCCGCTGTTGTTCGTCATCTGGTCGAACTATGGGTTATTCCCCAAAAAGCTTTATTTGAAAATTAAGTCTCAAACATCAGATTAAATATCGACGCAAATCCACTCCCCCATTGACGGTGCAGTTACAGGCCAATCATTGGCTGAGTGAATAGATCGATACCCGCCAGCTTGCAAGAACTGGACTGCCCGAATCACGCCTGCGTGTGTGATCCACACTGTTTCTGGTACCGACTGCGACAATGTTTCATCTAGAGCTTGGGCCACACGGTCAATCACTTCTTGCGTGCATTCATTTCCACCAAAGCGATGATGAGCAAAATCAGCTGTCCATGCGTCTATGGCTTCTCGTGGAATTTCCGACCACGGCTGAAGCTCCCACACTCCAAAATCCATCTCGCGCAAACGCATATCGACATTCGGTCCCTGCAGGTCTCTGCGCCGACTCAGCAAGGCGGTCGCCAGTTGCTGTGCGCGCGCAGCCGGAGAAACCCAGAGACTGCTACCCGACACTGGAATGTCTGCAAATCGCTGCGCTACTGCTTCGGTCTCGGCCTGATCGGCATACACCTCGCTCATTCCGTAGCATAGACCTGAAGACACCAAAACGCGCGCATGACGAAGTAACCAAAGCTTCATGCAGAGTTGGCGGCCAACGCCACCCCAAGCAAGAAACCGATTTCTGCCATTTGCTGAGTCGCGCCCAAGCCATCACCGGTGAAGCCTTGCAAGCGCCGCTGTAAACGCCAAGCAATACAAAGCGCGAAAAAAGCGGACAGCAGCGTACCTGCAAACAAGTGTGCTGACGGCAACCAGAAGCCGGACAGCACCATGGACGCGCTCCACCAAAGCAAGCCCACAAACACGCCTGCATTGTCGATCTGCTCGGCCAAGGGCTTGGACTTGGATGTCGGCATGCTGCCCACATGCACCATATTGCGAATCAAAAACAGTGGCATCAGTCGCGACGTGACATGTGCTACAAAAACGCAAGTCACGGCAGATGCCATGCCGATCTGGGCCAGTAGCACCAACAGGCCCAATTTGGTCCCCAGAGCCAGCATCAGCGCAATAGCGCCGTAAGTACCAATGCGAGAGTCCTTCATGATGTCAAGCGCACGCTCGCGTGTCAGCCCACCCCCTAGGCCATCAGCGGTATCGGCCAACCCATCTTCGTGAAAGGCGCCAGTCAGCACAACACTGAACGAGGTGCTCAGAACAGCGGCCAGCCAGGCACTGGCTGGCTGCGGCGGCAGCACGATCGTCCATACTGCAAAGACCGCCGCCGTCAACCCACCCACAACCCATCCCACTGCCGGAAAGTGGGCAGCACTGGCCCGCAGCATGGCAGGCGAATAACCGACCCATTGCGCCAAGCGTCCTGTCACGGGTATGCGTGTAAAAAACTGGAGCGCCAACAATAAGTGGCGGGCAAGACGGACCAACCTGACCGACATACTCAAACTTTCTGCAGTGCTGCGGTCTCCTCCTGGCGGGACACCCCAGCGGACTCGAAGCTGGCCATCTCGCGCAGCACGGCGCAGGAAGAAACCAGCAGCGGCCACGCCAAGGCCGCCCCCGATCCCTCTCCCAGGCGAAGACCCAGGTCCAGCAAGGGCTCAGCCTGAAGATGGGCCAACATCAGCGCATGACCTCGCTCGCCTGAGCGGTGCGCAAATACGCAGCGCTGCAGTACCGAAGGTTGAAGCTTGCTGGCCACCAATACGGCAGACGTGGCAATGAAGCCATCGACCACGATGAGCCGCCGCTGCGCGGCGGCCTGCAGCACAGAGCCGACCATGGTGGCGATCTCGAAACCACCGAATGCCGCAAGGGCATCCAGCGGCGCATGAACATCGGCATGGTGGGACAGCACCTCACGCAGGATGCCAATCTTGCGTAGTACCGCAGGAGCGTCCAGTCCAGTGCCGGCGCCTGTGCAGTCCTCGATATCGAGCCCGGTCAAACGGCTCATCAAGAGGGATGCTGCCGAAGTGTTGCCAATGCCCATTTCCCCCAGCAACAGGGCGTTGCCAGGCAGGTCCTGGAGCAAATCGGCCCCATTCGCAAGGGCCATGTCGCGTTGCGCTACGGTCATTGCAGGCCCCTGCAGTGCATCGGCAGTCCCAGCAGCCACCTTGCGCACTAACAAACCTGCGCGTGGCCCAAAGTCGTGCCGCACACCGCAGTCCACCACGGTAAGGCCAATGCCGTTCTGGCGTGCCAGCACGCTAACTGCGGCGCCCCCGGCTAGAAAATTCTCCACCATCTGCCAAGTCACATCACTGGGGTAGGCTGAAACCCCGCGCGCTGCCAGGCCGTGGTCACCTGCATAGACCACAAGTTGCGGTTCGTGCAGCTCTGGGGCGTCGCTGCCCAACACCAATCCGATGCGCCTAGCCAGCGATTCGATGCGCCCTAAGGAGCCCAGCGGTTTGGTCTTGTTGTCGAGCTTGTACTGAAGCCGCGCGGCAAGTTCGGGCTGGGCAATGTCGTCGATATAAGGGATGGAATAGCTCATGGTCAGTCCTTTTCAATAAGAGCGTCGAGCACACCTGGCTCGACATGGATTTGCAGAAAATCAGCCAGTCCTTCAAACACTCGCTCCAGCGAAGGAGCCTCAGCACCGAACAAGGCATTCAGTACAGCGGGTGATTCGAACAATCCGTGTAGATAACAGCCCAGCACGTTTCCATTCCGATTTTGCCAAGCCAAATCGGGCATGACCTCTCGGGCGAACTGACCTTGTTCAGCCATGCCCAGGTGTTGCATTGTCTGGCCGTGATGAATTTCGTAACCGCCCGCAATCACGCCAGTGAGTCCCGCCCAGGGCCCGGTCAAGGTACCAAAATGCGCTTGCGTGCGACAAACGATTTTGTGCGGTTCGAAGACGGTGACGAGTGGCAAAAGTCCCAGACCGGGAGAGTTACCGTCGATGCCGTGCGGGTCGATCAGTGCTTCACCCAGCATCTGCAGTCCTCCGCAAATACCGAGAACAGCACCGCCCTGTGCAGCGTGTTTTGCAACCGTCTGGTCAAGGCCCTGTGCACGTAGCCAATCCAGATCTGCGGCACTGGCCTTTGAGCCAGGCAGCACTATCCAGTCAACTAAGGCGCAATCTGCCGGCGTGCGGGCCCAGATCAGGCGCACGCCAGGTACATTCTTGAGTGGCTGGAATTCATCCACGTTGCTGATGCGTGGATAGGCGATGACAGCAACTGTGCGGGTGATTGCACCATTGGCGTGGGTTCTATCGTCGAACACACCGTCTTCCTCAGGCAGTCCATGCTGCCACCACATGGGCAGCGTAGCCACCACCGGGACCCCAGTCATCTCATACACCATTTGTGGTGCAGGCGCAAGTAACGCGGGGTCGCCTCGGAATTTGTTCAGCACAAAACCGCGTATGAGCGCCCGCTCTTCTGGAGGCAGTAGCGCCCACGTACCGTAGAGATGTGCAAACGCGCCTCCCCTGTCGATGTCGGTGACCAAAAGACACTGTGCTTGGGCGTGACGCGCTACACGCATGTTGACGATGTCGCTGGCGTGCAGGTTAATCTCCGCCGGGGATCCTGCACCCTCAATAACCACCACATCGTTTTCGGCTCTCAGCGCATCGAGAGCTGCCACGATATGCGGCCAGACTTTTTCGCTGCGGCCGCGCCAAGGCATGGCGCTGAGCTCTCCACTGACCTCACCGAGCAGCACGACCTGGCTGCGAGTGTCTGCTTCAGGCTTGAGCAACAAAGGGTTCATCCGCACCTCGGGCTCGGCTTTTGCGGCCAAGGCCTGGAAATACTGGGCCGAACCGATTTCACCCTCCCGGTCACCTGCATTCGCCACCACTCGGGCATTGTTGCTCATGTTCTGCGCTTTGAAGGGCACGACCTTGAGTCCCTGACGGGCGTAATAGCGGCACAAGGCTGTAACCAACCAGCTCTTGCCAGCGCCGCTGGTGGTGCCCAGCACCATCACGCATCGAGCAGTCATCTTTTATCCTTTATTCGGCACCAGGCTTGCGACAAGGCATCCTGTGCAACGGGCGGTAGCACACCCATGCGCACCTGTCCCGGCAAACCGAACGAGCTCGTATCGCGCAACTTGATGCCCTGCGCACGCAGGGTGGCCAAATCCTGCGCCATGTGCGCTGTGTCAGGCGTCGCCAAGTGAAAATTGGTAACGCTTGAACCGGGCTGCCAGCCCAACGAAGTACAAATAGCCAGCTGGCGTAGTTTCCAACGCTTAAGGATGTCCCGACTCTCTGCTAGCCAATCTTGCACGTCCTGTCGCACCCAAGCGGCCAGCATGGCGCAGCCATGCGCCCCAATAGGCCAGGAGGGAGCCAACCCTTCGATTTGTTCCACCTGCTGCTGAAATCCAGCCGGAGCAATCGCGTAAGCCGCCCGAATACCCGTCAGACCAAGCGCCTTGTTGGGGCTCCACAATTGCCAAACCCGATCGAGATGATGATCAGAAAGTGCCAAATCGCCATCCAACCGCAGGGGGCGGTAAGCGCCATCTAGCACAAAGGTCTGGGTGGGCAATAAATCCTGTACACGCTCTGCCAGCCTCATGTGGGGCTCACCCAGCGGGCTCGAAGGATCACAACCCCAGATCAGATCAGCCTGGGCAGGCGACTCGGACGCCGCTAGCCCCCAAGCTGTGGAGGCATGGAGATAGTCACCGTAACCATGTACGGGCAGCTCAACTCGGGCCGTGCGTTGCTGCCGATGAGCAAATTGCGCCACCCATGCACTGATGCGGAAGATGAACTCGCTGGCACTTGCAGCCAAAACCACATGTGTAACGTCTACCTTGTGAAAAGCTGCGATCGCTTGACGCAACTCTGCATAGAACGGGTCTGGGTAATGACTTGCATCTGTAGCCTGAATCTCTTGGAGCACAACCGGACAGGGGCCGCAGGCGTTGCTGTTTGTTGAGAAATCATAGAGCGGCTGGCCCAGCGCATCTGCGCCGCCGTGGATGCGTTTTTCAAGCATGTGCCATTCCTGCTAAAACCCCGCATACAAACAATCCAAGCCCCACCGCACGCTTGGACAAATGGCAGGCATGTTCAGTGTCTTCTGGCAAAACGTTTCTGCCCGCACAGTAGAGCATGTAAACATCAGGTTTGCCCAGCCGCACGCCCAAAAGCAAAGCCATGGCACCCATGGGCCAGCCCCCATTAGGGGAAGGGGTACGCACAGCCTCACTGCGTAGCCCTGGCAACCATAGACGACCAGCAACCAGCACCAGCAAAACCGCAGTCAGTCGCGCAGGCACCCAAGAAAGCACATCGTCGGCTCGGGCTGCCCACTTGCCTGCCCATGTCCAGGACCGACCCGCACGGTTACCGGGGTAGCCCCACATGGCGTCAGCGGTATTCGCGAAACGGTAAAGGGTTGCCCCCGGCAGACCGGCGACTGCAAACCAGAAAAGTGGGGCAATGACCGAATCGTTGAGGTTCTCGGCCAAGGTCTCGATGGCGGTTTCACGCACTTGCGTCGCATCGAGTATGTGCACATCACGGCTGCACAGCCAGCCAAGCCGTTTGCGCCCTGCGTGCAGGGAATCCGAAAGTGCTTGCTCTACCGCCATCACCTCTTCACGCAGCATTCGCCAAGCCATCAAAGGTTTGAGGATAAGGCCAAGACAGAGAACATGTGCCCAAACTGGCAACCGTGCCAGCAAAGCCGCGGCACCCCAAGCCAACCCGGCAACGACCACAGCGCCAGCCAGCCAAGCCAGAGCGCCACGCGCAAAAGCCCTTACATCCATGCGGGGCGTGATCTGCTGCGCTGCAGGCGCAACCCAAGTCCCCGCCCAGCCCAGGAAATGTCCAATCCAAACCACGGGATGCCAGCCTGCAGGCGGCTCCCCCCAGACCGTATCCACCAGCAAAGCCACCGCCATCACCAGAATGGCGAGCGTGGTGTTATGCAGGAAGGCCTCCATATTCAAGGCTGAGCCTTCTCATCCTGCTTTGAAGCAAACAGACTGCAGGGCTGCCCCCAGACACCGTCATAAACCAGTTCAGCCAAGGGTTGGCGACGCGCCCACTTTTGCTGTTGCAACATGGGCTCGTTGTAAAACTTGCGCACCGGCCCCAGACACAGCAAGGCAATAGGTTCGGCTCCCGCAGGCAAACGCATCAGTCCAGCCAGTTCGGCAGGTTCAAACAAGGATACCCAACCCATACCCAGCCCTTCGGCACGGGCTGCCAGCCAGAGGTTCTCGATTGCACAGCTCGCCGAGGCCAAGTCCATCTGCGGCAAGGTACGGCGACCAAACACATGCTGCTCGCGCCCATCAGCCAGACAGACGAGCAACAGCTCGGCAGCATCGAGCACGCCCTCAACCTTGAGTTGCATGAATTCTTCCTGCCGCATACCCAGTGCCTGTGCCGTGGCCAACCGTTCTCTTTCAACCGCGTCGCGCAGACGATGACGCTGGGCAGGATCCTGAATACGAATGAATCGCCAGGGCTGCATGAATCCCACACTGGGCGCATGATGAGCTGCGGTGAGCAAACGGAGCAATACTTCAGGAGCCACACTGCCACCGGCAAAGTGGCGCATGTCCCGACGCTCGAAAATGGCCCGATACACGGCCTCGCGTTCATCAACAGAAAAAGCCTGTGCCTGCGGACTGGACGATGATGAATGCATCTTAGTCCTCGATGCCTCGCTGGGCCGGAATACCAGCCTTAAAGGCGTGCTTGACCATTTGCATCTCGGTCACGGTATCGGCCAGCTCGATGATTTCCGGGGGACAGCGGCGACCGGTCAGACACACATGCACGTCGGCCGGACGGGTACGCAGTGTCTGCAAAACGTCTTGAAGGTCAAGCCAACCGTAGATCAAAGGATAAGTGACTTCATCAAGCACCACCAGGAAATGTTTACCGGCAAGAATGATCGCCTTAGCTCGAAGCCAGCCTTCTCGGGCCAGCTGGGCTGATCGGTCCAGATCCTGGCTCTTCCAGCTGAAGCCATCGCCCAGCCCTTCGATCGGTATGCCAATCTGTTCGAACATACGGTGCTCACCAAAGCGGGCACTGGGCACTTTCATGAACTGATAAATCTTAACCGGCTTGCCGCGCCCATGCGCGCGCAGCGCCAGACCAAAAGCGGCCGTACTCTTACCTTTGCCATCTCCGGTGTTGACGATCAAAATGCCGCGTCGCTCACCTTCGGGTTTTTCGTAAGGTTTTTCTGTTGGTGGTTTTTCAAGTTGCATGAAATTTGACTCCGCAATCAGGCGGGCGATCTGGGCAAGGTCACCCACTGGCCTTCGAGCGCCCGCACCATCAAACGGTGATCGAACACCGCCTCCAATGCCCGGTGGGTTTCTGCTGCCGAGCTTGCACCCTGATGGGTCACACACCCCTTAGCCAAGATGACCAATTCGTCAGCCTGCAGTGCCATGGGGATTTCGTGCAACACACTCACCACGGTGCGTCCTTGTTTCACCAAAGCTTGCACCATGTTCATCCAGTCTGTTTGATGTGGCGGGTCGAGGTTGGCCAGCGGTTCATCCATCAGCAGCACAGTCGCTTCAACAGCCAAAGCACGCGCCAATAAAACACGCTGACGCTCCCCTCCGCTGAGTTGACCCAACGGTCGTGCACGCCAGTCCCATGCCTGGGTAGTTCGCAGGGCCTGCTCCACTGCAGCGCGGTCTTGCTCATTGGGCTGAGCCAACCACGCTTGATACGGCAAGCGACCCAACATGGCCACATCCCAAACCGTCAAATCATCGGCGGAGGCTTCATTTTGTCCAAGCCATGACATTTGGCGGGCCCGTTCCCGATGTGTCCAGCTTCGCAATGGCGCGCCCAATAGTTGCACATCCCCCTCGCACGGCAACAAACCGGCAAACACTTTCAACAAAGTGGATTTGCCCGCGCCATTGGGACCCACAATGCTCGTCCATCGGCCTGCTGCAAGACTCAGTGACACGCCGTGCAGCACCTGCTTTCGGGCTGCACCATGGCCCAAGAACACATTCACATGGTCCACTTGCAGCGCACGCAAATTGCTCATGGCTGTCATCCGGCTTCTCCTGGACGTGTCTGACCCCGGTGCATCAACCAGAGCAGATAACCCCCTCCCAAGACGGCCGTCAAAACCCCAACCGGCAATTCTTGAGGGGCAATCAGGCCACGGGCCAAAATGTCAGCACTCAGCAGCAAGATTCCGCCCACCAGACTGGCCAATAGCATGAGGTTAGCGTGTGTGGTTTTGACAAGAGAACGCGTCAAATGTGGGGCAGCTAAGCCCACAAAAGCGATCAAACCCGTTTGGGCCACTGCCGTGCCAGTGGCCAGAGCCAGAACAGCCACCAGTGCAACACGCATGGGCCCCACAGGCAAGCCCAGGCTGAAAGCGGTTGCATCGCCCAGGCTGAGACCATCCAGCACACGCGCCAGCAACCAGGAAACCAACCAGCAAATCAACCAAACCCCCAGCATCAACACCGACGATGTCCAGCCGACAAAAGCCGTGGAGCCAAGCATGAAGGCTTGCATAGCCTGAAGAGAATCCGGCGAAAACAGCAAGACCAAGTGGGTGCAAGCCCCCAGCACCACCCCGACAACAACGCCTGAAAGCAAAAGACGCAAGGTGTGCCCGACACCACGCGAGAGCAGCAGCGTCAGCAACACGGCCAAGACGGCGCCCACAAATGCAGCGCCTGTTAAACCCAGTCGCACCCATAGGTTGCTGGAAAAGACGCCAATGGCCATGCCGCCATTCATCATGCTGGCCCCGCCCAGCATGCCCGCACCACCACCCAATGCAGCTAAAGCCATAGCCACACCCAGCGAAGACCCTGACGCACTACCCAGCAGATAAGGGTCTGCCAACGCATTGCGAAACAAGCCCTGCGCCACGGCACCAGCCAGCCCCAACAAGGCCCCTGCCGCCCACGCCCCCACCGTTCTGGGCAAGCGGATTTCCCAAACGATTTGCCTGGCCATAGCTGCCTGTTCAGTAGGAACATCAGCCCTCCAGAGCAGCAACATTAGGTTTTCCAGGCCTGTACTGCCAACACAAACGCCAATTGCAGTTAGTAGCAATGCCAGCACCACGCCCAACAAGACCAGCCAGCGAGTTCGTTGCTTCATCATGGTTTCTTTCCTGCCATGATTTGCGCTTTGGCGGTAAGACACCCAGCCATGATGCGTGCAGCTTCAGCCATTCGAGGACCTGGTCGAACCAACACATTTGACTGATCAACCTCAAATACACACAACCGACTCTCTCGAATAGCTCGAATCTGCCCCCACCCTGGTCGTTGGACCAAACCAACCGCACTTCGTTGTCCGACCATGATGAGGTCAGGGTTGGCTCGAACCACAAACTCGGGATTCAGTTTAGGAAAAGGGCCCATCTCGGAAGAGACAATGTTCTTCACACCCAGTCGCGTCAGTGTTTCACCAATGAATGAAGACTCACCTGCTGCATACGGTCCTTGATTCACTTCGAAATAAACACGGGTACCTCGAACCGAGGATGGCAAGGACTGCGCAGCAGCAGAGACCCCAGCATCGATCGCACGCCAGACTTTCTGAGCATCGGGCACCTCCAGCAATTGACCAACTTTGAGCAAGACGCGCTGCACATCGGCATGAGTTCTGGGCTCCAAGGCCACAACTTTGACTCCCAGCGATTGCAGACGATCCCCCACCTTGGACGATGTGGCCATCAACACCACATCTGGCCGCAGCGCAACAATGGCCTCGATGCTGGGATCGAGTCCACCTCCTACCTGAGGCAAGCGTTGCACAGAGGCCGGATAGTTGGAGTACCGGTCAACGCCGACCAGTCTGTGGCATTGATCGAGTTCACAAACGGTCTCGGTCAGCGACGGCAAGAGACTCACGATCCGCTGGGGCGAGCGATCAAAGGATACCGAAACTCCTCGGTCATCGATCACCGTCAGGGCATGCCCCGATACAGGGGTCCAGGCAACCAATACCCAAGCAAAGGTGCGTAAAAAAACCTTCCATGAACTCATGGGTTTCCTTTCAAGGTCAAGGGCAACCCAGCACTCATGAGTGTGACGCGCGAGCACTCTGCAGCCAGGAGTTGATTCAATCTTCCTTGTGCGTCCACAAACATGCGGACATCCTTACCCAGAGGGATTACTCCGAGGCCGATCTCATTGCTGACCAAAACCACCGGGGCCGATGCATCTGCAATAGCTTGAATAAGTTGCCCAGCGGCCAACTGCATCTCCTTCTCGTCGAGTGCTTTGCTTGCATTGGCGGGCATCAACAAATTGGTCAACCACAGGGTCATGCAGTCCACCACAATGAGCGTTTGGCGTGTGCTTAGCTTGATTATTGCTTCGGCAATCGCAACAGGTTCTTCGACCGTCTGCATGCCTGGCAAACGCTGTGCCCGGTCGGCCTGATGCCTTTCAATCCTGGCCTGCATTTCGGCATCCCAAGCTTGAGCAGTGGCCAGCATGACAGCACGGTGTTGGGCATCTTGAGAGAGCCATTGACTGGCCAGCATTTCTGCGCGACGCGATTTGCCGCTGCGCTGCCCACCCAGAATCAATTCGCTGCGGGCAATTTCAACCATAGGTCACCATCCATTGGCGCACGATGCGGTGTAGTTGTTCCACCCCATCGGTCAAAGCGGCTGGCCCCGGTTGCAGGATGTCGGCCGACTTGATTTCAAACAATTGAGCATTGCGTACAGCAGGAACTTCTTGCCAGCCAGGGCGTTGCGCCACTTTTTCAGGGCGAAATTTCTTACCACACCAAGAGCCGATGACTATGTCTGGTGCTCTCACAACGATTTCTGCTCCATCCGCAATGATTCGATTCTTCCCCATCGGCTGCACAGCCAACTCAGGAAAAATGTCATCGCCACCTGCAATGCCGAGCAACTCGGACACCCAGCGAATGCCACTGATGTGCGGCTCGTCCCATTCTTCGAAAAATACCCTCGGTCGGCGTTTGCCTGAATTCTGCAAAGCCACAATTTCGGCACAGATAGCTTGCAAACGCTCTCGCATGACCGCAATGCGCTTCATCCCATCTGAAGCACAATCCACCATAGCCGCCACCTGGTAGAGCATAGAAAAAATCTGCTCCACACTGCGCTGGTTAAACACAGTGACTTGCACACCGGCACGAATCAAGGCTGCAGCGATGTCGGCCTGCAGGTCGGAAAATCCAAATACACAGTCTGGTTGCAACGCCAAAATCTTGTCAATCTTGGCGTTCAAAAATGCACTGACCTTGGGTTTTTCATCGCGTGCACGGCGCGGACGCACGGTGTAACCCGAGATGCCGACGATGCGCCATTCTTGCCCAAGCAGGTATAGCCACTCGGTCGTTTCCTCGGTAAGGCAAACAATGCGTTGTGGCCCCAATGCTATTTGAGTCATTGCAGCGCCTTGGAGAACAACATGGCAGTCGTTTTGGGATTGGAGGGGAACCATGCATGGAAATAACTTGCACGCAATGACCCCATGCCGTACACCGCTTCTGGTTTCCCATAAACACCTTGTGGCTCAGTGTGGGATAAAGGTGTGAGTGTCGTTTCGGTCAATGAGTGATGAAAAGTGTGACCACGCAGTTGACCGTTAGACGTTACCCATTGCTGTGGCCCCAGAGCCACCAGGCGTTTTTGCATTCGCACGTAACCCGGCAAGATGCCCCACATAGGAACCTCGGTGCTATCAACAAGTGAGAGCCCCTGAAATAGTGCCATCATGCCGCCACATTCTGCCCAAACCGGCTTGTCTGCCTCCAAATGGAGTTGAAGGGAGCCACGAAATTTCTCGGCACCTGATAGCGCTGGCGCGTGAAGCTCTGGATACCCCCCAGGTAGCCACAAGGCATCACATTGAGGTATAAGCTCGTCTGCCACAGGCGAGAAGAACACCACGTTGGCCCCTAACTCACGCAAGGCATCAAGGTTAGATGGGTAGATAAAACAAAACGCGGCATCTCGCGCCACCGCAATGGTCTGACCGGCCAAATAGGGCGTTATTGACAACGGTGGGGGTTCAGGAAACTCGACTGCCCAACGCTGCCAATCGGTCAGCGACATCTGACCTACGGGCTCAGTCGCCAGCAAATCGGCAATCGCATCCAACCGAGACGTTGCATCAGCCAATTCGGATGCAACAGTCAAGCCCAAATGACGTTCTGGCATTGCACCTGCCTCACTTCGATACAAAGCACCCAACCAACCGGCATCAAGGGCCTTTTTTTGCATTGGGTTTTCACATACAGCCGATGCCAGCATGCGGGCATGGGAAACACCGGCCACCCGATTCGCCAGCACGCCCGCCCAAGGCAAACTGGGGCAGTAGTGACGCAAGCCATACGCGATGGCACCAAAAGTACCTGCCATGGCCGATGCATCAATTACAGCCAATACAGGAATACCTAATTTAATCGACAAATCTGCTGCACTCGGATCTCCATCAAAAAGGCCCATCACCCCTTCGATGAGAATCAGATCTGCCTGCTTTGCTGCTTGGTACAAGCGGCGACGAACATCTTCTTCGCCATTGAGCCAAAGATCAAGGTTGTATACCTCATGACCGCTGGCCAGGGTGTGCCATAACGGATCCAGAAAATCCGGACCACATTTGAACACCCGCACCCGCATACCCTGCTTGGTCAATAGCCTGGCAAGGCCTGCAGTAACCGAGGTTTTACCCTGCCCGGAAGCAGGGGCTACGATCATCAGCGCAGGGCAGCGGATGCTTTGAGACATGAGCCCTTATTTTTGCGGGGCCCAAGTCAACCCCAGATAGAACGTGCGACCAGGCGTGGCATAGCCATTGGCCAGAACATAATTCTTGTCATTGAGGTTGTTGAGCTTGGCCAGCAATTTCCAGTCACGGTCAATTTGCTTACTGGCCGAAACGTTGATCAAGTTATATGAGGCCAGTCGGGTAGTGTTCGAGGCATTGTCAAAACGCTCTCCCACGTACTGCAACTCGCCTGCAACTCGCCAATCAGCAAGAGGCGCGTCAGCCGTCAACATGGCTTGATTACGCGCGCGGCGTGCGAGGACTTTTCCGGTATCCAGATTTTGGGGGGCCATCCAATCGACCGAGGCGCCAAGATTGACATTGCCAACCCGAGTTCCACCCGAAATCGTGGTCCCCGTCATGCGCGCATGACCCGTATTGCCATAGCATCCCGCGTATGCGCCGACACCGTTGATACATGTACCAGGGCCACTGACATAATTGATCAGATTGTCCACATCGTTGTGGTACACAACCACTGAAGCACGGTTTTCACCGGACAACCAGCGAAGTCCAATCTCATGGTTATTGGACGTCTCAGCCTTCAGATTAGATGTGCCATAAATGCTGAAGCGCTGGAACAACGTAGGTACGCGAAAGGCCGTGCCCGTTGAAGCTGTCGCTCTGAGCGTTGGGCTGATGGCGTATCCATAAGCAAGAGCGCTCGTAGACTTTCCACCAAATTCACTGTCTTCGTCATGACGTGCATTGGCTTGCAGCGAATGATCACCTAACTTGATACCGTATCCTAGGGCGACCGCATTTTGACTGCGATTTGTATTAGCGCTAGGACGAGTGCTCGAGTTCTGAAGCTCATCTTCTCTTCGCTCCAGGTCGGCAGTCAACAATCCTGAGGCCAGACGCAACTCATTGTGAAACAAATAGGTCGTAACCTGCGTTTCTGTCAGGTAAACAGAAGGTGTTGTTTCATATCGATCTGTTCCCTTGGTCATGCCCAATCGAGTAGACCAATCATCACTCCAGCGAGATGACCAGTTGACACCAACTGTTTGCAAATGATGCTTGGCAATATCGTTTTGAGGCGGCACTGAACCATAACCGTCGTAACCCACTTTTTGATCATTGTCCAAAACTGTCAGCTCTAGCTTTTGACCTGGCTGCACTTTCCAACCCAATCGACCAGAAAAAGATCTATTGCGATAGCCATCACGGTCATGATTTGTTCCGTTTGGCTGGGCGTCGAAGCCATCACTTTTATCTTCCGCCAGCCCCAGGGCGTAAGTCACATTACCTTCACCACCCCGCAAAGAGGTACTAATTTCACGAGTGTTGTACGAGCCAATGCCAACTCGAATAGAGGGATGAAATCCCGGCTCCCCATCGCGAGTGAAAATCTGAACTACTCCTGCCATGGCATCAGAGCCATACACAGCTGCAGCAGGCCCTCGCAGTACCTCGATTCGCTCCACTTGAGCCAGCGGGATGGATTCCCAAGTAGCGCCGCCAGTCGATTGCGAGTCAATACGCACACCGTCAACAAATACAGCTGTAAAACGACTCTCTGCGCCACGAATGAAAACACCAGTTGTAGATGCCGGACCACCAGTTTGGCTGATTGTGATACCGGGAAGACGAGCCAATACATCGGACACGGATGCAGCGCCGCTACGTTCAATCTGGTCGCGGTCAACAATGCTGACATCAGCTAACACTTCAGTCAGTGATACAGCGGTACGTGTAGCTGTAACAACGACAGGATCAAGGGTCGCTGCCGTTTGGGCAAAAGTTTGTGAAGCAAAAATGGCTGACAGCGAAGCTGCCACCAGCGTAAGACGTGGTTTCATAAAATCTCCTAACGACTAAGCGCACCCGCAGTCGTATTGCACAAAAAAAGTGCAGGGAGCATTCATACGAACCATTAATGGCCCAGCCACACCCCGTAGCACTTCGGTGATGCCATAGGCCGGTATCCGGGCTTGTAAGTTTTGACGCACCGCCTTCCCAGGTCTGAACCCAGTGGCATATTGGTACGCCCGCACTTACTTACCGTTGCGGGGGCAGCATCGGCTTTGCTTCTCTTGAAGAGAAACTCACCGCTTTCCCGTTTAACTTTGACTGCATGGGCAATCAAAGCACCTATAACATTCAAGAGTCTACCAGACGGATGCGTGCTTAGGGACCGTAATCAAACGATTCGGCTCGAATCGTCAGCGGAACTTTCCTTTGCTTTTTGTAAGTTTTTAATAAGTTTTTAAGATCACGAAGCGCCATGTTCGCTTCTTCATAGCTGTCATAGGTGAAGCTCATACCTCTGAGCTCGTCATAAATGGCTCCTATTGGTCGCCAATCATTTGGCGCAAACTTGCCCAGAAGAATGTATTTTTCTTGGTACATCGTTCTATCAGTCTAAAACCTCTGGCAGTCGGGCGATCAACCCTTTTTGGAAGAGCGCAGGCCGACTAGACCATGGCATCACACCATGGGGGTCTTCGCTGTGGAGTTCTGCACATTTGAGAATTTGTTCTACTGTCTCCCTGTCGGGCTTCAACTCACCGAACAAATACTTCGTCTTGCCTTTGGCCTGAAAAGCCACCGTGCAGGCATGAGAGCAGCCACTCATGCATTCAACAGGCCGGACAGAAAAGGGGGGCTCCTCTTCAAACGCCTTGTCCCTTAGTGTCTCAAACAAGCGCTGCCCCTCTCTTGGATCATCTCGGGACAGTTCAGGCGGTTGACATGTGATGCACACTAGGATTTCGGTTGTCATTACAGTTCTAACCCAGTCAGCGCTTTTGCATTTGTTCTCAGCATCTCAAATAGCTCTTGCCATTAAGGAAAGTCAGGATCAATAGAAATTGATCCTGCATGAATTCATCTTCTTGCAATGGTAATTCATTACATTGGCATTCCCCCAAATTAGTAGACAAATAATGATGTCAAAACTGAATTGGAGCCATGCAAATGCAACGAACGAAATATGCCGCCGAGTTCAAGTCCGA
>Ga0255170_1000369_pt1 | contig 18417 bp, 23 predicted proteins | sample Atl_Yuk_RepA_8d_FD_186015 | JGI IMG/M metagenome (GOLD analysis project Ga0255170, IMG submission 186015) | Freshwater microbial communities from Altamaha River, Georgia, United States - Atl_Yuk_RepA_8d | ecosystem: Environmental > Aquatic > Freshwater > River | place: USA: Georgia | collected...
CTGGTGGACTCCGTGAAACCGGGGCCAAACCCGAAACGGAGCAAACGGTCAACACCAGCCTGGCGTTGACCGAGACCGAGTTGGCCGTCCGGTGGAATCTGTCCCACAAAACACTGCAGCGCTGGCGCTCTGACGGTATTGGACCAATTTTCTGCAAGCTCGGTTCACGTGTCGTGTATCTGATCCGGGACATCCAGAACTACGAGCGTGAAATCTCTCGTTATTCAACGGCCGCTCGCGTGGCTATTTGAGGAGACGGAGATGACCAATCTGACGATCTATCCCCAAAACCTGGCTCAAATGAGTGTTGCCGATTTGGCTGCTCTGCCGCCCGCGCAAAAGCATGAAGTCGCTTCGAATCTGAAAGAGGCCATGGTTTGGCTCAAGCAGCAGCAGGCGAAATTTTCCGCTGCACTAGAGCAGTCCTATGGCGAACAGGGTCGGGAAGCTTTACGCGAATCTGGCCGTGACTTTGGCACTGTGCATCTAGAGGACGCGTCTATACACATCAAGTTCACAGTTGGGAAGAAGGTGTCGTGGGATCAGAAAAAACTAGCGCAGATCGCGCAGCGCATCCTGGAGTCTGGTGAATCACTCAATGGCTACATGGATGTCCATTACTCGATCTCGGAGTCCATGTACCAAAACTGGAATACCGCCAAACGCAACCAGTTCGATGAGGCGCGCACCCTGACACCGGAGACGGCTAAGTTCGAGTTGAGCCTGCGGGAGGACTCGAAATGAACCGCCTTCCCATTGTTTCAGCGCAAGAGCGCATGGCAGAAAAGCGTGGTGTGAAATTGCTGATGCTTGGTAAATCCGGCATCGGGAAGACCTCGCGCCTGAAGGACCTCGACCCCAGGACCACGCTTTTTCTGGATGTCGAAGCGGGCGATCTGGCAGTTTCCGATTGGCCCGGTGATGCAATTCGCCCCGGCTCCTGGCCGGAATGCCGAGATTTCTTTGTCTACCTGGCCGGGCCAGACAGGTCCCTTCCTGAGGGGGCCTCGTTTTCTCAGGCCCATTTTGACCACGTCGTCGAGCGGTTTGGTGAGCCGGGTCAGCTGGATCGGTACGAGACCTTTTTCCTGGATTCAATCACGCAACTGTCCAGGATGTGTTTTGCCTGGTGCAAGGCTCAACCTGCAGCTATCAGCGATCGATCGGGGAAGCCGGATCTCAGGGGCGTCTATGGCTTGCTGGGCCAGGAAATGATCGCTGCGCTCACGCACCTTCAGCATGCCCGTGGAAAGAACGTGATCTTCGTCTGCATCCTGGACGAACGCCTGGATGACTTCAATCGCAAGGCGTACTCACCCCAGATCGAGGGTTCCAAGACCAGTCTCGAGTTGCCTGGAATTGTGGACGAGGTGGTCACGCTCACCGAGATCAAAGCCGATGACGGCACCTCCTACAGGGCCTTTGTTACGAATGCGGTCAACCCCTATGGCGTGCCTGCCAAGGACCGCAGTGGTCGGCTCGATCCGCTCGAGCCCCCCGATCTGGCTCAACTGATTGCCAAGTGCGCCGGACACAACCCGCCGGTTGCAACTGCGGCAAACCCCAAACAACAACCTCAAGTTTCAAAGGATGAAAAATGAATACGAACCACTGGACCGATTTCAATGATGCAGAAGCTCAGCAAGGAGGCTTCAACCTGATCCCCAAAGGAACACTCGTTGCCGTGCGGATGACCATCAAGCCGGGTGGCCACGACGACTACAGCCAGGGCTGGACTGGTGGCTACGCCACGCAATCGTTTGACACTGGCGCCGTGTACCTCTCATGCGAATTTGTCGTCACTGCGGGTGAATTCGCAAAGCGCAAGTTGTGGACGAACATCGGCTTGCATTCGGCAAAAGGCCCCAAGTGGGGGCAGATGGGGCGCAGTTTCATTCGGGCACTGCTCAACAGCTCCCGGGGCATCCAGCCCGGGGATGTGTCGCCTCAGGCGGTTGCAGGCCGCCGCATCAGTGGCATCAATGAACTCGATGGGATTGAGTTCATTGCACAGGTGGACATTGAAAAGGATGGCAAGGGCGAGGACCGCAATGTGGTCAAGCATGCGATCGAGCCTGACCATCCTGGATACGCCGCCATGCGTGGCCAGTTGATGAGTCCTTCGCCGATGTCTGCGCCGCGTGCTCCAGTTCAGCAAGCTCAGGCTCAATCGCAACCCGGTTATCCGCAAAGTACCACCCGTCCCGAGCAATCAGGCAAGCCGGCCTGGGCTCAGTAAGGGGGGATCTTGAAATGCTGGGTCTGCTCACGACAGGCCCGGGGTTTCAACCATTCGGATGTACGTCATCCGGTTGGCCGACCCCGGCGCTACCCCATCGACTGGGTGTTCTGCTCATTTCGATGTCAACAAGCCTTTCATGCCTTGTACGGCAATTGGGTGAAGGCACTCGACGGCCGCCATGCCCCGAAGGAGCTCGACATGGTTGACCCCTCAGAAGTGGAAAGCCAGGCCATGACGGCATGCCTGAAATTCTTCGGAGAGGCCGCTGGCGAGATCGGTTTCGACAAGCCCCTGGGTGCCTATTCACAACGGGAGGCTCTGCAGGTGATCGAAGCCATCGTCACCGGCTACACCGAGGCCATGTGTGCACACCATGAAAGAACCAAATTTCCACCAGTGCGTGGATTGCCTCAGTCGCCAGATCCGATGGCTAACCCATTCGCAGACATGGCAAACGACTTGCCCTGAGAGGGCGATAGAACAGGAACACAAAGTGATTGATTTCAATTCGAATTCGACGGTCTCGGGACAGATCGAACATCTGATCGATGCGGGCCTGCAAAAGGACCGAACCAGTCAAAAACCCCGGGAGTATCTGGGCGCATCCCGCTTGGGCGTCTCCTGCGAGAGGGCCTTGCAATATGAATTCGTCAGAACGCCTGTGGATCACGGACGTGAGACGAGTGGGCGGATTTTGCGAATTTTCGAGCGCGGTCACACCATGGAAGACCTCATGGTCGAGTGGTTGCGAGCGGCTGGGTTCGATTTGCGAACGCGCAAAGCCAATGGCGAGCAGTTCGGGTTTTCGGTGGCTGACGGAAAACTGCGAGGACACGTCGACGGGGTCATCGTCGATGGACCGCCCGGATACAAATACCCGGCACTGTGGGAAAACAAGTGTCTGGGTTCCAAGTCCTGGCGGGATCTGGAAAAAAACAAACTGGCGGTCTCAAAACCGGTCTATGCGGCTCAGGTGGCCATTTATCAGGCCTACCTGGAGTTGCACGAAAACCCCGCGTTCTTCACTGCAATCAATGCAGATTCGATGGACATTTACACCGAGCTTGTGGCATTCGATGCCGCACTGGCGCAGCGCATGTCTGACCGGGGTGTGAAAGTCATCACGGCGTCTAAGGCAGGCGAGTTGCTCCCCCGGACCTACAACGATCCAACCCACTTCGAGTGCCGTATGTGCACTTGGCAAGACCGTTGCTGGAGGAATCAGGCATGAGCACTTACAAGCGTACCCATGCATCTGAAGCCGAGCCTTTGATTCATGGAGAAAACATGATCGATGGTCTGACGGCATCGTCCATTTTGAAGTTGCCTTATTTCTGGTTCAGGAATCCGACGCAGCGCCGGATCCACCGCATACCGCACTACTGCTTCTACCGGTTTGTGCGATTCCGTCCCAGCGAGATCACTCATTGGGCGCAGGAGTACCGCAACGGAAATATCAAGGTTGATCCTGAAAATTCGGGAGGCACTGATGCTTGATTTCAATGAAGCTCAAGAGCAACCAGGGGTTGACCATCCTGTTTCACAGGATGAAGTGAAGACGCTGATTCTGGGGCGAATTGAGAGTGTCCTGAATGGATTGTTCCCAGCGGGAAAGATCCGCAAGGGTGTTTATCTGATCGGTGATGTGCTGGGCAGCCCAGGCCTCAGTCTGGAAATTGTTCTCGCTGGGGATAAGGCCGGATTGTGGACAGACCGTGCCACAGGGCAGGGTGGGGACATCTTTGACCTGATCGCTGCCAACCAGGGCCTGGACTCTCACCGCGACTTCGGCGAGGTCCTCAAGGCGGCTCAGCGAATCAGTGGCCAAGCACCATTGCTCCCAGTCAGGACCAAGCCCAAAACCCCCAGTCTCGATGAGTTGGGGCCCGCAACCGCCAAATGGGACTACCTGGATTCACAGGGAAAGTTGCTCGCGGTGGTTTATCGATATGACCCACCGGGTGGCCGCAAGGAATTTCGGCCATGGGATGCCAAACGCAGGCGAATGGCGCCCCCCGAGCCAAGGCCCTTGTTCAATCAACCAGGGATGTTGCATTCGGATGTAGTTGTTCTGGTTGAGGGCGAAAAGTCGGCGCAGGCTCTGATCGAATCCGGGGTGTGTGCCACCACGGCCATGCATGGTGCCAATGCGCCAGTGGACAAGACCGACTGGACACCTCTTGCTGGTAAAGCTGTGCTGATCTGGCCAGACAAGGACAAGCCTGGTTGGGAGTATGTTGACCGTGCCTCGCAGGCCATCCTGAAATCAGGGGCCCGCACCTGCCACATCCTTTATCCACCAGAAGATTGCCCAGAGGGCTGGGATGCGGCCGATGCACGCGATGAGGCCTTTGATCTGGCTGGGTTCATCGCCAACGGACCACGTATGCAAATGCACCTGGTTGATGACGATTCGCAAGACCTGGCCAATGCGTCCGGCCCCGAAGAGGCCGTCTGGGGTACAGAGGACGGGCTAGCGCTGTCCTTCACCCGCCGCTATCACAAGGACTGGCGTTATGTGGCCGGATGGGGGAAATGGCTGCTCTGGGATGGCCGACGCTGGCGCTCGGAAGATACGCTGGCTGCCGCTGACCTGATCCGCCATGTCTGCCGCCATGCCTCGCTGAACACACACAACCCTCGAATTGCTTCGAAGCTTGCCGCTTCCAGTACTGTGGGCGGGGTGGAGCGCTTGGCACGCGCCGACCGCCGTCATGCGGCAACGACCGAGGAGTGGGACTCTGATCCCTGGCTGCTTAACACCCCTGGTGGCGTAGTCGACTTGCGCAGCGGCCGTTTGCGTCCGCATGAACGCACGGATCGGATGACCAAGATCACGACATCCACGCCCAAGGGGGAATGTCCGCAATGGAGGGCCTTTCTCAATGACGTGACCGGTGGAGATCAGGGCCTACAGGACTACATGCAACGAATGGCTGGATATGCCCTGACTGGTTCTACCCAGGAGCACGCCTTGTTCTTTCTCTACGGAACAGGTGCCAATGGTAAATCGGTCTTTGTGAATACCCTGGCAGACATCCTGGGGGAGTACGCCACGAATTCGCCGATGGAGACTTTCATGGAGACACGCGGCGATAGGCACCCCACAGATATGGCTGGGTTGAGAGGGGCACGATTTGTGGCGGCCATCGAGACAGAGCAGGGCAGGCGCTGGGCCGAATCGAAGGTCAAGAGCCTGACGGGCGGAGACAAGATCGCTGCACGCTTCATGCGCCAGGACTTCTTTGAGTTCTTGCCGCAGTTCAAGCTCTTTGTGGCGGGCAACCACAAACCTTCAATCCGAAACATCGATGAAGCGATGAAACGCCGCCTTCACCTGATCCCGTTCACGATCACTGTTCCCCCGGAAAAACGGGACAAGCATTTGCAACAAAAGTTGATGGCTGAGCGTGACGGGATCCTGGCATGGGCGCTGGAAGGATGTCTGGCCTGGCAGCGTCTAGGCAGGCTCGATCCGCCCCAGCAGGTCGTTGACGCTACGGACGAGTACTTCGAAGCCGAGGATGCCCTAGGGCGCTGGCTCGACGAAAGGTGTGTTCGCGCGGGCAATGCCAAGGCCTTGACCGCTGAACTCTTCTCTGATTGGAAGCAATGGTCTGAGGCTGCAGGTGAGTTTGTTGGCTCTCAGAAGCGGTTTTCCGACCTGCTGTTGACCAAAGGGTTGGAGAAATGGCGCAACGGCATGGGGTTAAGGGGCTTCCAAGGCATTGGCCTGAAGGTACCCAGCACCCCTTCATACACCCCGTACACGGACAACTGAACGACATGAAAACCCCGATCTGACGGATCGGACGGATGTTCTCGATATCCCTCAATCGTGCGCGTCACGCACGCGTGTAGAGAGTTACGACATGACCCGTCCGATCCGTCAGACCGAACCAAACTGGAATGACCAAATGAATACAACGATTCTCGCCCTCGATCTGGGCACGACAACAGGATGGGCTCTGAGCGGCCCGGGTGGCGCCATCACAAGCGGTAGCCAATCTTTCAAACCCCAACGCTTTGAAGGCGGTGGCATGCGATTTCTTCGATTCAAACGCTGGTTGTCGGATCTCAAGCAGTGCAATGAGGGGCTGGGCCAGGTGGTTTTTGAAGAGGTCCGCCGACATGCGGGCGTAGACGCCGCCCACGCCTATGGCGGATTTCTGGGGCAATTAACCGCCTGGTGCGAACACCACCAGATTCCCTATCAGGGTGTCCCGGTGGGAACCATCAAGAAGCACGCCACAGGCAAGGGCAATGCCAGCAAGGAGGAAATGATCCTGGCGGTGCGAGCCAAAGGTCATCAACCGGCCGATGACAACGAAGCCGACGCGCTGGCGTTGCTTGGTTGGGCAGTCGAAAACGATCAGCCGGAGGCAGCATGAAACCCAGAAGTGAAAGCATTCGGTCTCATTTCGAAGCGCTGGCTCTATGGCACTGGACCGAGGTTGCCGATGAAGCCAGACAGATGTGGGATGTTTTATTCGATGATGAGCTCAGTGGCGACGGCGAGGTGATGGCATTGATCGATGGTGCCTGTTCGAGGAGCTACTACGGGGCGATCGAGGCCGTGGCCGGTGCAATCGGCGCCACACCCGATGACCTGTCCAAAGCAGTAGCACTCTGGAGTGAGCAGCAGATTCGCCTGCATTCAGAAAACCTTGAGGGTCGTTGACATGAAAACGCCCGCAAATGCTTATCGCTGCTCCCTGGGCAAATTTCAACCTACTTCCATGGACGTCGAGACCGTCAAACGCAATGGCTGGAGGGAGGACCAGATCCTTGTCATTGCCCAAAGCGATTCAAGACTGGACTTTATGGAGCGCGAGTTCATTCGCCGTATCGGCGAGCGGCTCTACGGAAATCAAGGAGGCGCAAATGGAAAAAATGATGGATAGACCGCAGTGGACCGAGGACAAGGTGGCCGAGAGGTTTCGTCTGGCAGCCATTACTGCCATGCGACTTCCCAGAGTAGGGCCATATGGATTTCCAAATCCCTGGGGAATGCTCGGTTTGCCGTCCACGGACAAGTTCCCGGACGCCTCTCGAACCTACCGGAAATTGCCACCTTCACCTCAGGACATCTCCGAGATGCTGGAGGTCATGAAGTGGGTCCAATGCCTGGACATTGCCTCCAGGCAATTGATCTGGATGAGGGCAAACCGATACGAGTGGCAGCAGATCGGTCGCAGGTTCGCTTGTGACAGGAATACCGCCTCCAGAAGGTGGAATCGGTGCATCGAACTGGTGACCTATCACCTCAACGTGCAAATGAGCATTGACCGCTATGAGGGAAAGAGCGTAAGTCCTGGCGTCTATGTCCAAAGGATTGCTTGAATGTCCTCTTGGGGGCTAAAAATACATAGTGCATGGAGCCCCTGTTTCAGGTACATTTTCGGTAATGTGAGTCGATTTGGGTGTGGCGATCAAGCGCCTTGAATCCAACTCAAAAATCATCAAATCCCTTCAAACCCGCCTTTGCATCTGCCAGGGCGGGTTTTTTATTGCCCATCCAATTCATGTCCGAACTTCAAGTCGAATACCGCTTCGTCGACTCGCTGATCCCTTACGCCAGAAATGCAAGAACCCACAGCGATGAACAGGTGGCGCAGATTGCAGCGAGCATTCGTGAATTCGGGTTCAACAATCCGATCTTGGTGGATGGCCACAAAGGTGTGATCGCGGGACATGGCCGGATCCTGGCGGCCCGAAAGCTCAACCTCGCGTCAGTTCCGGTCATCGAGCTGGGGCATCTGAGTGAAACGCAAAAGCGGGCCTTCATCCTCGCCGAGAACAAGCTCACCGAGCGAGGCGGTTGGGACAGCAATCTTTTGAGCGTCGAGCTGTCCGATCTGCAGGAGGCAGGCTTTGACTTGGAGTTGACGGGTTTCGATGATTCCGAACTTAAAAGCTTTCTGGAACCAGACTCTGAAGAGCCCTCCGGCACCCCGGAAGATCCTTCTCTGAATGACGAATCACCGACGGAACTTCCGGTAAAGGTGGTTTCCAGGCCGGGTGACATTTGGAAGATCGGTCAGCATCGCCTGATTTGTGGCGACTCCACCAATCACCAGGATGTCCTTGCTCTGATGGAAGGGCAGGAGGCGAGTCTGTGTTTCACATCTCCCCCATATGCCTCGCAGCGTGAATACACGGGGGATGCCATGAACTGGGATGACCTCATGCAGGGGGTGTCCGCCAATCTTCCCTTGGCCGAAAACGCACAGCTTCTGGTCAACCTGGGGCTGGTACACCGAGATGGAGAAGTCCAGCCTTACTGGGATGGGTGGATTGCCTGGATGCAGGCGAAAGGGTGGAAGCGCTTCGCCTGGTACGTCTGGGATCAGGGGCCTGGGTTGCCGGGGGATTTCGCCGGACGTCTGGCGCCGAGCTTTGAGTTCATCTTCCATTTCAACCAGACCAGCCGCAAACCCAACAAGATCGTCCCCTGCAAATTCGCAGGTCAAGAGGTGCACTTGAAGCCGGACGGGACCGGAACGGCCATGCGCGGCAAGGATGGTTCGATCATCTCTTGGTCGGCCCAGGGTCAGCCTACCCAGGACTTCAAGATCCCGGATTCAGTGATCCGGATCACTCGGCACAAGGGGCAGATCGGCAAGGACATCGATCACCCTGCAGTGTTCCCCGTGGCATTGCCCGAGATGGTGATGCAAACCTTCAGCGATGCCGGAGATGTGGTTTATGAGCCGTTCTGCGGTTCAGGGACTTCGCTCCTGGCTGCTGAAAAAACAGGAAGATCGTGTCGGGCGGTGGAAATTTCACCTCAATACGTCGATGTCGCCATCAAGCGTTTCATCCAGCACTACCCAGACGCCAGCGTGACGTTGATCACCACCGGTCAGTCGTTTGACGAGGTGCAGGCCGAGCGACTTGGGGTCATCCATTGATGCCATGCCCCGAAGTGCACCAACTCCTTGTCGATATCCAGGTTGCAATCAGGTGCTCGCCATGCCCGGCTATTGCACATCACATCAGTCAACGGTTCACCGTGACTATGGCCGCAGGCGCAGGTCGTTTGATGCGGAAGTTGACTTCTACAAGTCACCGCTTTGGCGGACTGTGCGTTCGGCATTTCTACGAGACAACCCCCTTTGCCTCCAATGTCAGTCCGAGGGGCGGCTTCGGGGTGCGGTCGTTGTTGACCACAAGCTGCCGATCAAGGTGGGTGGTGCGAGGTTTGATGTCTCGAATCTTCAGCCGCTTTGCATCTCCTGTCACAACCGCAAGTCTGCGCAGGAAAGAGGCGCAAGCAGGGGGTAGGGGGTGCAAATCTCTGAGGATGCCGCGCAACGATGCGTGCGCATGCGCAGATTTTTGCGCGTGCAAATTGAACTAAGGGGGGGATCCCCCAGAACGGGGGAGTCATGGCCGGAAGAAAGCCGTTGCCCACAAAGATCAAACAAATCAAGGGCACTCTCCAAAAGTGCCGGACAAATCTGCGGGAACCCAAGCCAGTCGGTGACCTGGTTGAGCCGCCCGAGTACATGCCCGAGGGGGCCAAGGCCGCCTGGCAATATGCACTGGAGTGTGCGCCGCCGAACTTACTCAAGCGGTTGGACATGTCAGTGCTAGAGGTTTGGGCATGCGCTGCCGACCTGTACCGCAAAGCACAGGCTGGCATCGCCAAAACTGGTCTGTTGGTCAAGGCGCCCAATACTGGGGTGCCGATGCAGTCACCCTATCTGGCCATCGCCAACAAGCAGGCGCAGATCATGACAAAGGCAGCTACGGAGATGGGGTTTACGCCCGCATCCAGGTCACGAGTCACATTGCCCATGGAGGCAGCAGACGACGACCTGGACCCGTGGGCCGACATCGCAGGATAAGTTCATGGCACAGGGCAGTTATGCGGACATTGCAAAGATGTACGCAGAGAAAGTCGTGTCTGGCGAAATCCTGGCCTGTAAATGGACTCGGCTGGCCTGTCTGCGTCAACTCAATGATCTGAAGACGTACAAGGGCAAGGCCAGTCCCTATCGGTTCAACCCCAAGCTCACCAGCAAAAGCGGCAAGACCTACCACCCGGCAGACAACTTGTGCGCCTTTATTGAGCGCCTTCCGCACGTCAAAGGCCCCCTGGCAGGAGAGACCATTTCGTTGGAACCGTGGCAGGTTTTCATCCTGACAACCGTGTTCGGTTGGGTCAAAGCAGATGGGACCCGCCGGTTTCGTCGTTCCTACATCGAGGTGCCTCGAGGCAATGCCAAGTCCACCCTGTCGTCTGCGGTGGGGTTGTACATGTTGGCCGCCGATGGCGAGGGAGGTGCCGAGGTGTATTCCTTGGCCACCACGCGTGATCAGGCGCGCATCGTGTTTGGGGATGCGCAAACCATGGCCCGTCGCAGCCCGGGGTTTCGAAAGCGGTTCTCGGTGAACGTCGGGGCTCACAACATGAGCGTGCTCGCCTCAGGCTCCAAGTTTGAGGCGCTCTCAGCCGAAGGCTCCACGTTGGACGGCTTGAATATTCACTTTGGTTGTGTGGATGAACTCCACGCCCACAAGACGCGCACGGTGTACGACGTGGTCGAAACCGGTACCGGTAAGCGGGACAACTCGCTCTTGTGGGTTATCACCACGGCGGGCAGCAACCGCGCAGGCATCTGCTACGAGGTTCGGTCCTTTGTGACCAAGCTGCTGGGTGGCGTGTTCGAAGATGAGACTCAGTTCGGGATCATCTATGGCTTGGACGATGGGGATGACTGGACCACAGAGGAATCTCTCATCAAGGCCAACCCCAACTGGGGCATTTCGGTAAGGTCCGAAGTGCTCGGGCCTCTGCAGGCAAAGGCGATGCAGTTACCCAGCGCCGTGAATAACTTCAAGACCAAACACCTCAATGAGTGGGTGAATGCGGACACGGCCTGGATGGATATGCGTTCCTGGGACGCCTGTGCCGAACAAGGCATGTTCATTGAGCAATTCGAGGGCCAGCCGTGCTGGATTGGCCTGGATCTCGCCAGCAAGACGGACATTGCCGCGCTGGTGGTGGTTTTCCGTCATCCGGAGATCTCGGATGCCTACGTCACCTTTGGCAAGTACTACCTGCCCGAAGACACGGTCAACGGCGCAGGCAACAGCCAGTACGGTGGCTGGATGCATTCGGGACGGCTCATTGTCACCCCTGGCAACGTGATCGATTTTGGCTGGATCGAATCGGACCTGCTGGACATGGCCTCGCGCTACGAGATCCAGGCAGTGGCCTTCGATCCGTTTCAGGCCACGCAGCTCTCCACCCGGATGCTGTCCGAGGGCCTGCCCATGATCGAAGTGCGTCCCACGGTGCTGAACTTCAGCGAACCGATGAAGACGCTCGAAGCCCTGGTCCTGCAAAAGAAGCTCGTCCATGACGGCGACCCGGTACTGGCCTGGATGGCCAGCAACGTGGTGGCGCACCTGGACGTCAAAGACAACATCTATCCACGCAAGGAGCGAGCAGAAAACAAGATAGACGGCATCGTGGCACTGATCATGGCCCTCTCAAGGGCGATCAAGCCGGGGGACTCGGTTGTGCTCGGATCCGACTATGAGTTGATGGTGCTCTGAGGCAATGGGACTTTTCACATTCATCGATCGATTCAGAGCCTCAAGCAGTGACCGCTCCCCCTGGGGAGACTTCTTCTTTGAGCCGGTGTCGGTGCGGAGCGCCTCCGGCATGCGCGTCTCGCCCGATGGGGCGCTGCGATTGGCAGCGGTGTACGCTTGTGTGCGCATCCTGTCGGAGACTATGGCCTCCCTTCCGGTTGTGGTGAACCGCCAGCGCAAGGATGGAGGCAAGGACCGGGTGACCGATCACTGGCTCTATGGCCTGCTGGCCCGCAAGCCCAACCGGTTCCAGAACCCCTTCGAGTGGCGCGAGATGCTGCAGGGGCACCTGGCCCTGCGAGGCAATGCCTTCTGCCAGATCATCGCAAACCCCAAGGGGGAAATCACCGAGCTCATGCCCATCCACCCCGACCGGGTGCGCATGGAGGTGATGGACAGCGGTGACTTCCGCTACCGGGTACGGATGCAAAACGGGGATGAAACCGTATTCCCGCGAGGCCAGATCTGGCACCTGAGGGGCCTGTCCTCGGATGGGCTGATGGGCATGAGCCCGATCGAGCTTGCCCGAGAGAGCCTTGGGATGGCCCTTGCTGCCCAGGACTATGGGGCGCGGTTCTTCACGAACGACGCCAAACCCACGGGCGGCTGGATCGAGTTCCCGGGCACATTCAAGGACCCGGAGGCCAAGCGGGTGTTTCGCGACTCCTACCAGGCGGCGCAGTCCGGCTCCAACCGGGGCAAAGTTCTGGTGCTGGAAAACGGCATGAAGTTCCATGAGGTGGGGGTCACGAACAAGGACGCCCAGTTCCTGGAGCTGCGCAAGTTCCAGATCACGGACATCGCCCGGATGTTCCGGGTGCCGCCGCACATGATCGCTGACCTGGACAGGGCGACGTTCTCGAACATCGAGCAGCAGAGCCTGGAATTTGTCATGCACACCATGACGCCGTGGGCCGAGCGCTGGGAGGCTTCAATCGAATCCGATCTGATGCTGGACGGCGATCGGCTGGAAGTCGAGTTCGACTTTGCCAACCTGATGCGCGGTGACGCGGCCAGCCGCTCGGCGTACTACCAAAGCGGCATCCAGAACGGCTGGCTCACCCGCAACGAGGCCCGTGTCGCAGAAAACCTCAACCCGCTTCAGGGCCTGGACCAACCCCTTCGCCCGCTGAACATGGTGGAAGAGGGGGATGCAGAAGAGGCTGAGCAGGAGACCGAGTCCACCGATCCGGCCCCTGACGAGGACGAAGTTGCCCCCGCCGATCAGGAAACGAGCCTGCGCTTTCGCAAGCTGGTGCAGTCCAACGCAGCCCGGCTTGCCCGGCGCATCGCCAAAAAGGGTTCCCTGGGAGTCAACGAAACGGACCTGATCGCCCATGCCTTTGGTCTTGAGGTGAGCCAGGTCAGCGCCTGGTCGCAGCAGCAAAGACAGCCCTTCGAGGAAGCCGCACTGACCGCTTCCCTGATTCAACTTGGAATGAACACATGAACAAACAACTCCTGCTCTCCGAATTCCTGACCACCCCCTGGGCGCTGATGCCCGAGCGTTTGCAGGCCATGTCTGGCATCCTGACCCGCTGGTCTGCGGGCGAGCCGCCCAGTGACGAGACCCTGTTTCAGGTCAACACCGACCGTGTGCTGCGTGACACCCGCAAGCAAATGGCGGCCGCCAGCACGGGCACCGGCATTGCGGTGCTGCCCCTGTACGGGGTGGTGACGCAGCGCGGCAACATGGTTGACGACATCTCCGGGCCGGGCAGCACCAGCACCCAGCAGTTCACTTCGGTCCTGCGCCAGATGCTGGCCGATGACACGGTGGGCCAGATCCTGATCGACATCGACAGCCCAGGGGGCAGCGTCTATGGCGTGGCCGAGCTGGCCAGCGAAATCGTCAAGGCCCGGGCCCAGAAGCCGGTCATTGCCGTGGCCAACAGCCTGGCGGCCTCAGCCGCTTACTGGATCGGCTGCTCGGCCAGCGAGTTCTACGTCACCCCGGGTGGCGAGGTGGGCTCGATTGGCGTGTGGCAGGCCCACTTTGATTACTCGAAGGCGCTGGAAGAGGAGGGGGTCAAGCCCACCCTGATCTCGGCGGGTAAGTTCAAGGTCGAAGGCAACCCGTATGTTCCGCTCGATGAACAGGCTCAGGCTTTCATGCAGTCCCGTGTGGACGACTACTACAACGCCTTCATCGAAGCCGTGGCCCAAGGCCGTGGTGTCTCGGCAAGCGATGTGCGCTCGGGCATGGGCGAAGGCCGGGTGCTGGGCGCTGACACCGCACTGGCCGCTGGGATGGTCGACGACATTGCCACCTTTGACGATGTGCTGGCCAAGATGCAGGCCAGCGTGCGAAGCAAGCAGCCGCGCAGCCAGTCCCGCCTGAAACAGGCCCGAGATGCCCTCGCGCTGATCTGAACGATTTCTTTATTGCCGCCCTCCGTTGAGGGTTGCGCCTTCCTGCGACCCGTTGGTCGTCATCCCTGTCGCCGCCTTCAGTCATTCCGACCAGGCGGCATTTTCATTTCTGGAGTCAAACCCATGAGCAAGCAACTGCGCGAGCTGCAAGCCCGCAAAGCCACCCTGGTCAAGGACGCACGCGCCCTGACCGATATCGCTGCCGCCGAGCAGCGCGACATGAACGAAGAAGAGGTCAGTGCTTTTGAAGCCCTCAAAGCCAGGATCGAAGCCACCTCGGCCGCGATCGACCGTGAAGCGGCTTTGATTGCCGAGGAGGCGCAGATGGGCCACGCAGCCCAACTGCCCCATGCCTCGGTGATCACGGTGGTGAGCAACGCCGAATCCGATCCCAAGCATGGCTTCAAATGCGTTGGCGAGTTCCTCAAAACCGTCCGCCACGCGCAAAACCCCGGCTCCTCGATCGATGATCGACTGCTGATTGGCATGAACCGTGGTGCTGTGGCACCAAGCACCTTTGGCAACGAAGGCTCGGCGCAGGACGGCGGTTTCCTCGTGCCTCCCCAGTTCGCTCAGGAAATCTTCCAGCTCTCGCTGGGCGAGGACTCCCTGCTGCCGATGACGGACAACGTGGAAATCACCGGCAACACCATGGCCTTCCCCAAGGACGAGACCACGCCCTGGGGCACCAACGGCATCCGAGCCTACTGGCAAGGTGAAGCCGCATCGGCCGTTGGTACCAAGCCAGTCCTGGGTCTTTCGACTCTGCGCCTCAAAAAGCTCATGGCCCTGGTGCCGGTGACGGACGAGCTGCTGGACGACACCAATGCGCTGTCGACCTACCTGCCCGACAAGATTGCCACCTCCATTCGCTGGAAAACCAACGAGTCGATCCTGTTTGGCTCTGGCACGGGCCTGCCTGTGGGTTGCATGACCAACGCCACCACGGTGACGGTGGCCAAGGAGTCGGGGCAGACCACGCAGACCCTCTTGGCGCAGAACCTGGCCAAGATGATCTCGCGCCTGCCGCCGGGCTCGTTTGGCAAGGCCGTGTGGATCGTCAACAACGACGTGCTGCCCGCGCTCTTCACCCTGACGCTGGGCAACTACCCGATCTACCTGCCCACGGGCATGAACCCGGGTGGCATCCAGGTCTCGCCCTACGGCACTTTGCTGGGCCGTCCGGTCTTTGTCTCTCAGCACGCCAACACCTTCAGCTCTGCGGGTGACGTGCTGCTGGCCGACCTGTCGTACTACCAGACCATCACCAAGGCCGGTGGCATGCAAACGGCCACTTCCATGCACCTGTACTTCGATGCGGACCTCACGGCTTTCCGTACCACGTTCCGCATGGATGGCCAATCCAAGATCGCCGCGCCGATCTCCCCCGCCAAGGGCAGCACGACCATGTCGCCCTTTGTCCAACTGGGCGCACGCTGATCGTCGCCATTCACTGAAGGAGAACTCTGATGTTTCCCAATGCAAAAGGCAGCGAACTGTTCTCGGTTCTGGCCACCATCGACCCCGCCAGTCAGGCTGTGGGCACTGTCACCACCGGCTGGATCTCGGCGGGCAACCACCACAACCTGCTGGCGCTCGTGCAAAGCGGCGTCCTGGGCACGGGTGCTACGCTGGACGCCAAGCTGCAGCAGGCCACCGACGCTTCGGGCACCGGTGCCAAGGACGTGACGGGCAAAGCCATCACCCAGATCGTCAAGGCCACGGGTGACAACAAGCAGGCCCTGATCAACCTGCGCCCGGACGACCTGGACGTCACCAACGGCTTCGCCTATGTGCGTCTGTCGCTCACCGTGGCCGTGGCGGCCAGCCTCACTTCGGCGCAGGTGCTGGGTTTCAACCCCCGCTTTGCGCCGGGGGATGCCAGCAACCAAGCTGCGGTCGCGCAGGTGGTCTAAGCCTGAGGGTGGAGCAATCACATGCCCATGCAGTTGATCACTCCACCCGCAGGGGAGCCCATCTCGCTTGCCGAGGCCAAGCTCCACCTGCGGGTGGATTTTGATGACGACGACAGCCTGATTCAGGTCCTGATCTCGGCTGCCCGTCAGGCGGCTGAGACCCTGACCAACCGGCAACTCGTCACCGCGCGATGGCGGATGGTGCTCGACAGCTTTCCCGGACCCAGCCTGATGGGGGTTCCCGCAGGGCAGACTTTCACGCTGCCCGGACATGCCGTTTTGCTGCCCAAGTCGCCTGTGGCGTCGGTGGTGGAAATCCGCTATCTCGACATGGCGGGCGCCTGGCAGGTCATGCCAGCAGCGAACTACACCGTCGACAACGCCTGCGAACCTGCCCGGATCACGCCCGTGTTCGGACAGATCTGGCAAATTGCCCTGCCGCAGATCGGGGCTGTGAGTGTGATCTTTGATGCAGGGTATGGCAATGCTTCGGCGGTGCCCGAAGGCATCAAAACCTGGATCAAGCTGCGCGTGGGCTCTCTGTACGTTCACCGCGAGGAGGTGGCATCCATGACGCGAGGACGCATTGACCCCTTGCCTTTCATCGATGGCCTGCTCGACCCCTACAAGGTACCCCTGATATGAACCCGATCGGAGCCGGAACACTGGGCCGACGCATCAAGATCCAGCGCCCCAGTACCGTGAAAGACAGCCTGGGCGCCCCCAGCCGGACCTGGATTGATGTGGCCACCGTGTGGGCCGACATCCAACCCCTGTCCGGCCGTGAAGCCGTGATTGCCAGCCGCATTTCAGCCGAACTAACGCACCAGATCACGGTTCGCTACCAGGTCATCTTTGACAACCCACAGCAGGTGGCCCAGTACCGGGTGCTCTACAGGTCGCGGATTTTCAACATTCATTCGGCCCTGAACGAGGACGAGAAACGCGTCCTGGTTGTCCTATTGGCCAGCGAGGGTCTGGACGATGGCTAAACACGAACGCTTCAAGGTCGAGGGCCTGGCTGAATTGGCCAAAGCCCTGCGGGAGTTGCCGGACAAGGTGGCGAAGAACGGTCTGCGCGTCTCGGTCTACGCCGGAGCCAAAGTCATTCGCGACGAAGCCCGTCTGCGGGCGCCCAAGGCGGCAGAGGTTCTTGGACCCAATCAGCCGCCGCCCGGAACGCTCAGGCGCTCGGTGATCATGAAACAGATCCCTGAACTCTCCAGCCTGACTCGCCAGACCTTCTTCGTGACGGTGCGTCACGGCAAGAAGTACCGCAAGCAGGGCAAGAAGGGCAACCTGTCTCAGGACGCCTGGTACTGGCGATTCGTTGAGTTCGGCACCCGCAAGATGCGCGCGCGGCCATTCCTGCGGCCTGCCCTGGAGGCCAAGCGGCGTGAGGCGGTGCAGGCCATGAAGGACAAGCTCTCCGAGCGGGTGGAGCTCGAAGCCAAGGCGCTGGCGCAATCCATGAAACGGAAATAGCCGTGCAGGACTTCTATGACGCCATCAAGGATCTGGCCGCTGGCGAGGTCTATGCGCTGGTTGCGGCAGAAAACGCCCAGTACCCGGCCATCGTCTACACGCCCGTCGTGCAGGAGCACATCTTCGGCATCGATGGGCCACATGGCTTGCAGCGCGCCCGCGTGCAGGTCGACACCTACGCCAGAACGTACCAGGAGGCCCTGTACCTGCAGGATCAGGTCCTGACTGCGCTGCTGGCCGACAAGAGCACCGTCGCCGATGTGCGTATGGGGCTCAGTGAATTTGAAGATCAGGCCCGGCTGTACCGGGTGAGCGTGGACTACACCTACTTCCGCCAGGGCAGTTCACTTTGAAAACAGGAGAGAGTGCATGAGCAGCACCGCAATCACCGCGCAGGGCATTGCCATTGCCCGGTTTGGCACCACCGCCTTTGAAACCATCCCCAACGTGGTCTCGTTTCAGGGGCCTGGCGGGCAGGCCGCCGTGATCGACGTCACCAACCTGGCCTCCACCGCTAAGGAAAAGCGCGTGGGCCTGCGTGACGAGGGTCAGTTGTCTCTGACCCTGCACTACAACCCCGACGATCTGGTGCACCAGGGCCTGAGAACCGACCGCGCCAACCGCGTGCGTCGCCAGTTCAAGATCACTTTCACCGACACCAACCCTGCCACCTGGACTTTCTACGGCTATGTCACGCACTTCAGCGTGCAAGGCGGTGTGGATGCGGTGGTGCAGGCCTCCGTGACCATCGAGATCGATGGTGACATCACCGAGGCTTAAGGAGACAGACCC